>MDTE01130784.1_pt1 | contig 13996 bp, 14 predicted proteins | sample 811231 | NCBI WGS metagenome assembly MDTE01 (sample SAMN05326651, study PRJNA326480) | marine metagenome | isolation source: seawater | place: Indian Ocean: Red Sea | collected 2010 | reverse complement strand
TATCTACAGATTTATCATAATAATTTTTTGTTGCAGCCCTTACAACTATAATTAAATAAACTATAAAGGAAATTAATAAAGAGAATAATAATATTCCATCTATTTGATCTATAACATTATCTCTAGCCATTATAAAATATAATAAAATTGAAAAAGCAAACATTACAGGCCAGTCTATGCTAAAAAATGATTTTTGAACATGCATATTTCCAACTATACATATTAATCCTAGAACTAAACCAATATTAGCTATATTAGAACCGATTACATTATTTACTGCTATTGATGGTGAGCCGTTCAAAGCTGCATTTATACTTACTAAAAGCTCAGGAATAGACGTGGCAAAAGCAACAACTGTCATTCCAATTATTATTTTTGAAAGATTTAGTTTTAGAGAAAGTGAAATAGAAGATCTTATTATAAATCTACCGCCTATTACCAATAATAAAAGGCCAAAAAACATCCACATCAAATTCATTTAGGATATATTTAATTAATTATAATCTTCCTGTTTAAGATTTTATCATCTTGTATAATTTTCATGATATAAATGCCTTTTGTCAAGAATAATTCAATTTTATCAGAATTTACTTTTTCTATGGTATAGACTTCTTGTCCAAGTTCATTGTAAACTTCAATTGTTGAGTTATTTAAAGTAGAGCTAAAGAAAATTTCACCATTAGATGGATTTGGAAAAACTTTAATATTCTTATCAAGATATGAATTAGAAATACTTAAACTCTCATTCCATACTTCTCCAGTATTATCACCCCATATGTAACTTACTAAACTAGGATGATCAATAAATGGATTTCTATTTTCTTGATAACTATAAATGATATTATTCCTGTTAACTTCAAAATCATCTACTGGATCATCAATGTGCCACTGTAGTAAAGATGAAAGTTTGCCTAAAATAGGATCGTAATTTCCTGGAGTTGTATAATCAACAAGTTCTAAATCAAAAGAATTGTTGTTATGGTCATATCCTGGATCATATCTTACAACCATATAAAAAATTATTCTTGCTATGTCTCCTTTAACAAAATCACCTGGCTCCCAACTATCGCTATCATACAAACATAGAGTTGCTTCATTATGTTGATTTCCACCGTAATCATAATCTTTTGTTCCCCTTGATTCATTTACTGATCTATCACATGGTTTTAAATTATGAACATCTCTGTATGCAATATCATCAACATTGGGAAAACCATGTGATTTTGGCCAGACATGCTCTCTATTCCAAGAATTACTATGCGTTCCATTCTCATAATTAGAATAACAATTACATCCATCTCTATACCCCTTGTCTTGTGAACGATTTGTGTAAACTAGAAGAATATTATCATTGTTATCAGGGTCCTGATCAGATTGCTGTAATATATCCCAAGTATCTGTTGAAGAGGATGTATATGGAAAAGCTACATGGTTTGCAATAATTTGATGAATTGTCTGTTTTAAATCTTCTCCTGATTGTCCATTAGCTTCCTGGTAATAATCTTGAGGTATGTCGGGTTGAACCACACCATATGTAGGATTTGAAGGAGGTCCAAAACTTGATTGACCATAAAAATTATTGGAAATCAATAAAATTGTGAAAACCGTAAATACTGATCTCATCATTTTTTTTACAATTTTTTACAAATATAATTTAATTGTTACTAATTATATTTATTTTTATCAACTATGAAAATTATTGTATTTAAGGTTCTTGCTTTATTAAATAAAATTTTTCTTCCAAATTTTACTAAGAAAAGACTAGATCTTTCTAAAGCAAGTAAAATCCAAATGATGATATTTGGATGGAAACTATATGTTACTAAGCAAATAATCAATCAATAAAAAAACTCAAATGAATAGAATCATATTCCTATTAATATTTTCTGTTTTAATTAGTTGTTCCTCAACTAGTAAAACAACAAAATCATCATCAACACAGGGTATTTCTCCAGCTGCATTAACTCTAGTTGATGTTATTGTTGGAAAATTTCCTGGTGTTAAAGTAATTGGAAACAATGTTGGTAATGCTAGTCCTAAAATTATAATAAGAGGTGGGAGTTTATCTATGAATAATCAAGCTTATGCAGTATATGATGTTGATGGAATTCTTTATACAGAATGTCCTACATTCATTGATCCACAACAAATTAAAAGTATGACAATTCTGCGATCTCTTGCAGCGACCAACAGATATGGTGGTGTCGCCCGTGGAGGTGCTATTGTTATTAAACTAAAATCCAATAACTAAATGAAGAAATTAAAACTATTTTTTGTTCTATTTACAAGTATTGTAATGGGACAAAACTATGATTCGGAATATTTAGATGGAACCATTGTATTTAAACTAAATCAATATGTTGAAGTTAATCTAGATGACACTGAAAAGACTTTTGATGGAATAGGTTTGATTGAAAATATTGAGAATTATCCAGAAATAGAAAATATTTTCAGTGAAATTAACATTCTTAAATTTGAGAGGCCTAGTTATTTTACAAACAAAAGAGAATTACAAAAAATATATAGAATTGTTTTTGTAGAAAATGAGCTTATCGATGATTTAATTGAAAACTTAAATGATCTTTCAATTGTTTCCTATGCTGAAAAAGAGCCTATATATAAGAATATTTTTGTGCCAAATGACAGTTATCATAATGGAACAAATAAATGGTATCATACACTAGTAAATTCTGAGGATGCATGGGACCTTAGTATTGGGAATGCTGGTATTAAAATAGCTATTGTTGATAATGCAATTGCAACAAGTCATGCTGATCTTAGTGTTTACAAACAGATAGATATTGCAGATGAGGACAATGATGCAACTCCTCCACAAACATATCAGCAAAACTCATCATGGTCTCACGGAACACATTGTGCAGGTCTGGCAACCGCAGAAATTAATAATGTTACAGGGATAGCATCATTAGGGGGAAATGCAGAATTAATAGCAGTAAAAGCTACAGGAGACTCTCAAAATCCAGACCTAACTTATAATGGATATTCAGGTGTTCAATGGGCTTGTGTAAATGGTGCAAATGTTATTAGCATGTCTTATGGGTCTGAAAATTCAATGAATGCAATGCAAGAATTAATTAATAGTTACCCTGAAATTGTATTTCTTGGGGCCGCCGGGAATGATAATTCTAGTACTCCTCATTATCCTGCAGCTTACAACAATGTTATTGGAGTTGGATCGGTTGATAGTGATGATATAAAGTCATCATTTTCAAACTATAATGCGGGGTTTCCTTCTTGGGTTGACATAGCCTCTCCAGGTGGTTTTTCATATGGAGGATTGTTAAGTACTGTATATACAAATGATTTAAATAGTTATGCAAAATTTGGAGGAACATCTATGGCGACTCCATTTGCAGCTGGACTAGTTGGATTAATGCTAAGTATTAATCCAGAGTTAACTCCTTCTGAAATTTTAAACTGTTTAGTGAGTAGTGGTGTGGATATTAATCAAAATATTGGAAATCGTATAGATGCATACGCTGCTTTAATTTGTGCTCAGCCAGCTACTAATGATCCAATTCCTGCATTTACTGCTTCACCTCAAATGGTTTATGAAGGTAATTCAGTAAACTTTTCAAATTATTCAGTAGGAGGTGAAAATTGGGAATGGACATTTGAAGGTGGTTCGCCAAATACTTTTCAAGGTGAAAACCCTCCAGAAATTTTATACTCTTCATATGGCACATATGATGTTACATTGACTATATCAAATAGTACAAGTCAACAAACATTAATAAAACAAGACTATATAAATGTTTCTGTTGAACCAACTGGTGAATGGATATTACAAAATACTACTTTTGACACGCAGTCTAGAGGAATAAACTATATTTCAATAGTTGATGAAAACATAGTTTGGGGAAATGCTTATGATGGAAGCGGCTCTGGTCAAAATGTTCAAGAATTTACTAGAACAAATAATGGTGGAAATTCATGGAGCTCAGGTACAATTGATATATCAAATGTAAATCTAGGAATATCTATGATTCATGCTTATGATTATAATAAAGCTTGGCTTGTAGCCTATCCAAGGGCCGCAGGAGATACTGGTGGTATATTTCAAACTACCGATGGAGGTGCTACATGGAACAGACAAGATAGCGCTAATTATGATACTAGTTCTTCATTTGCTAACGTAGTTTATTTCTGGGACGAAAATGTTGGTTTTGCCCAAGGTGATCCAATTAATGGAGAATTTGAACTTTATGTTACTAGCGATGGTGGTAATAACTGGTCTCAAGTTCCTGGAAGTTCTATTCCAAACCCACTTACGGGTGAATATGGTTATGTTAGACAAATTGAAGTTGTAGGAGATAATGTATGGTATTCAACTAATAAAGGCAGGCTATATCATTCGACAGACAGAGGAAATAACTGGTCCGTTTATACTACTCCAATATCAGATTTTGGAAGTGCTGCAGTTAATGGAGATGTTTCATTTAGTGATTCAAATAATGGTATTATAATTGATAATTCAGGCAATGTTTATAGATCAACAAATGCAGGTGTTTCCTGGACACAAATTACAACTTCAGGGCCTATTTACACTAATGGGTTATGCTTTGTTGAGGGAACTGAAATAGTTTATACAACTGGCTCAGGGTCATCATTTAGTGCTGATGGTGGATATAATTGGAATCCAATTGACTCAACACAACATACTTATGTTGATTTCTTAAATGACCAGGTTGGATGGTCTGGCGGATTTAGTCAAAGTGTACTTTCTGGTGGTATATGGAAATGGGAAACCAGTACATTAAGCGTCAATATTGAAGAAATTGACTTGAATCTAAATTATTTTCCAAATCCATTATCTGACAAACTATATATAAATTATACTAATGATATTAATATCAGTGTGTTTGATATGAATGGAAGGAAAATTTTGCAAACAAATAATAAAACAATTGACTTTTCTGATTTTGATTATGGAATTTATCTACTACACATAAAAGATATTATATCAAATAATTATAAAATCATTAAAATATTGAAAGAATAAGAAATGAAGCAAATAATTATATTTGGATTAACATTATTGGTTATGAGTAGTGAGTATGAAACTCAAAAATATGAAGTTGTAGTAAAGGATAAAAATTTTGAAATCAGATACTATCCACCAGCTATTAAAGCTAAAGTTTTATCTGAAAATGGATCCAACAATAATTTTATGAAATTGTTTAAGTTCATAAGTGGAAATAATAGTAATAATGAAAAAATTGCTATGACAACACCAGTATATCTTAGTAATGAAAATGAAACAAATGCAATGGAGTTTGTTATGCCTGCCAAATTTAATATGGAAAACATTTCTAAACCAAATGATAATAAAATAAAAATCTATGAATCAAAAGCTGGTCACTATGCATCCGTTAGATTTGGTGGTTGGGGAAACAGAAAAAAGGTAAAAAATTATTCTAATATCTTATATGATAAATTAAATGAATTAAACATAAAGCATATTGGAAATCCATACTTTGTTTCATATAATAGCCCATACAAAGTTTTTAATAGAAGAAATGAGGTAATGATACAAATTGAATATAAAACTAGTCCTCAATAATTACTCCACTTGCAGTAAAAGAGAAAATATATTCTGGTTCAGTTATTGATTCTATTTCTTCTTTTGATTTACCAGCGTCTTCAGCATAATGCTTTACTTGCTCAACTTCTAATGTTTCGTAAGTTGCCTCACCTTGGAGTATTGCAGTTTTTCCTTCTACACCTGAAGTTGGAACAAAAAACCCATAATCCTTAAATCTTACAAACAAAGTATCATTATCCGCTTTTAATCTAATCCAACATCCTTTCTTTGCACAGGTTTCTAATATAGTCCCTTGGATTTTGGTAGATATCTTACCCTTATCTGCTACTAATTGTTTTGCCTCAGAATACTCAACAATATTTTCACTAGTAATTATTTCTCCGTAAAATGAAAGATTATTATTACATGAAAAAATAAAGAAAATGACATAGAAAAAGAAAGCGATTCTCATTATAAAATAATTATTGCTTATTCATTATTATAGGGGATAGCTCTTTTTTTAATGTGTCATAATCTTCCTGAGACATCATTTCTAGATCTAATAATTCTTTAGCTTCTCTTAATTTTGCAATTGCTTCTTCCCTTGTCATTTTTCTATTTTTTAAAAGAATTTCTCCGCTTTCAATTGCTAACTCAGTATTCATAACACTTAAATACTTGTTTAAACCAAAAGCCCTACCATTTATTTCTCCTAGAACAATTACAACATATAAAGGTTTCTTTTTACTTCCTCTATGGTATGTTTTCATTTCTTTAACAAGAACAATCTCCTTAGACAAGTTTATTCCAGCCATAGCAGGTTTTTCACTTCCTGACATTATAGCTCCTAAGCCAGCTGGTCTCCCCAATTGAACAAATTCAAATTCCTTACCAAACCTAGTCTTAGTCCTTCCATATCCAATTTTGCTGCCACTGCCGCCTACTGTATTAGATGTAGAATATGAAGATGTAGGGTTACCAATAATAAGGGTATCCCCTACCTTTACAGAATTTCCAGAAGCAGTTATGTATTCTCCTAGTTTTGTGTTATTTTTTACTTTAATAAAATAATCTATGTTTTGAGATTGCTCAAAATTCATAGTCTCAATAAACTTGTTTTGACAGTATATATTAAATGAAAAAAATGTTAAAACAATTAAAAGTATTCTATTTATATATATCATTTCTGAAATTAATTATTTTAATTTATTACCACAATTCGTACAAAATTTTGTTCCAGTAGTTTTATTTCCACACTTAGAGCAAGATGAATCATCTGTTTGAGTTTTATCATCTTTGTATGCAGAAGAATGCCTTCTGTATCCAATAACTTTTGAGGAATCTCTATTTGTAGAACTTTTGTTTGTTGCTACACTTCTATTTGCTGCCATATTAGAAGCTCCTTTTCCAGAAAAACTACCTGCTTTTTTATTGTTAGTAGAATATTGATTATTCATTCTGGCAATTTCCTCATCTAAAAGCTTTTGATTAAAACTATGTTCTTTAACCATATATTCTAGAATCGCATCAACATTCATATTCATACTATTGGCTAAAAAACATATTACATATGCTTCTTTTCCATCAATTTTACCATCTACAGCAGAAATTTCAATTAGCTTCTCTATAAGGTCTTTTTGATCCTCTTGACTTAATTTTTTTACTCTTTCTACTAATTCTGGAAGATTAATATTCTTAACCTTAGCTGCTAATTCACCTCTTTTTTTCTCATCAAGATGAGATACGAATTTTTCAAGATAAGCTCTTTCCTGATCATGAAATTCATCATCAACAGTCATTATCCATCTCATTAAGCCTAAATAGGTAATTAGCTTATCATCCTCTGACTCTAATTTTAAAAAATCAAACATGTAAAATTTGTTCTCCTAGTTGCTATAACCGTTTTCTTTCATCCATTTTCCAAGTCTGTCAAATGCCGCTTTTGCCTCATTCTCATCTATATCATAATTCTCCATAAGAAATCCTACTAAATGTTCAAGATCTAAGCCCAGACTAACTCCTACCATAAATATGTATACAAGTTCTTCTCCGTGAAAATGGCCATCTGCCATAGATACGGCAACCAAACCATTAATAATCTCATTTTTATCATCCATGCTCATATTTAACATCTCATCAGGAGTAAAAACTTGAACATTATTTTCAGCATTGTATTGTGCTTTTTCCACTATTTTCCTTTGACGATCCTGCGTCATTCCTGGAACATTTGCTAAAAAAGCACCTAACATTTGTCCTTCTTCTTTATCATATTTACCATCTGACATAGCAAGTTGAAATCCAAACATAGTTAACAAAACATATTTGTCATCATTAGATGAGCTACCTCCAAAAATATTATCTAAAATTCCCATAATTATTTGTTTTTAAAATTAATAAGACGATGAATGTAATTATAAAATAGATTATTTACAAGAAAATTACTAGACATATTGATAACTAGAATTAAATTAAGATATACAAATAAATGCTATCAATACAATAAATTAATTAATTTTGCCAAATGTTATTGTATTGATAATACCATCTAAATCTGTTTTTATGTTAATATTTCTTCTTATTGTCATTTTACTTATAGTATCAAATTGGAAAATCTATGAAAAGGCAAATGAACCTGGTTGGGCAAGCATAATACCTATATATAATTCTTTAGTTCTATTTAAAATTATAGGCAAACCTTGGTGGTGGTTAATATTGATGTTCGTCCCTTACATTAATATTGTGATAATTGTATGGGCAACAAATTTATTATCAAAAAAATTTGGTAAAGATGAAGGGTTTACATTAGGATTAATCTTTCTTCCATTTATATTCCTTCCTATACTTGCCTTTGGCGATTCAAGATATCAAGCAGGAACTAAAGCTAAAAAATCAGAAGGTTTTGATGCATCAGCAAAATCTAAAAAATCAGAAGGTTTTGATGCGTCAGCTATTTTAAATAAACAAAACAAAATTGATAATTCATCTTTATCAAAAAGTCAAAATAATGATGAAAAATATGAAGAAGAATTCTTAAAGGAAGTTAATAGTTTTGATCATGAAGCCCTGTCAAAAAAATATGAAATTGATTTAAGTGATGATGAGATGGATTATTGGTACAAATTTGTAGTAGAAAGAGCGAGATTAGATAGGGAATCCTCAGAAATGCTAAAAAAAGAAGAAACTGAAGAAAATAAACTTCTAAGCAATATATATGGTCATGCTGATGAATATGGAAGGAAACATATAAATGAATCATTTGAGTTTAAAAGAAATCATGCATTAATAAGAATTTTATCATATGGACATATTTATAAATGCTTAGTTAATTTAGAATCAAATATTTTAGATAAAAAAGCTAAGAAGTCTTCAGGAGAATATAAAAAAGATGTAAGATTAAGATTAATACATGCTAAAGCTTCAGTATATGGTACCATTAAATTTGCATTGTTTTCAAACATAAAAAAAGAAGAGATAAAAGAATGGTTCCCTCTTTTTGAGGACGATGAAAAATTAATTCAAGGTAAAAATTCATTTGAAGAAATGATTCAAAAAACATTTGTAGAAATTGAAAACGATCCAAACAATAAAAATCTGGAAAAAATTAAAGGAATACATGATGGGGCAAAAAGGGTTCCTTTATATGATTTGACTGAAAAACAAAGAGAAAATGTGCCTGTCTGGTTTCAAGGTCCATTCTATAAGAGAGGAGGCAAGGTAACAAGTAAAGCAACTGGTAAAGAATACAAATTAAATGCTCTTGAAAAAAGTATTTTCACTGAAATACAATACAATACCGCTATTATAGAAATTTTTAGTGAAAAAAACGATAGGAGCTATTTTTCAAATCCATTTTTTTCATACATGGTAACAGTTGTTGATGAAGGAACAGAATGGTTTAAAAACAATAATTCAAAAGCATATAACACATTATTTGAAGATTTTGAAAACAAATCAAATGAAATAAAGTTTTGTCCAAATTGTGGGGCTAAATGTGAAGGAGATAAATTCTGTGGAAGCTGTGGAGGAAAAATTTAATGACATATTGACACATTTTAAACTTTGGCAATAATTTTGATTTAAAATTTTTTTTAAAATAATACAAAATGGGAATTCTAATACCACTCTTATTAATAATACTTTCTTGCATTATAATATGGAGGGCATGTTATGGCTTTGAAACATCCTCTCAATATTTAGGAAGGTATTTGTCTGATGGTGTTAGAGGAGCTACAATTAATGCTATATCAAGTTCAGTTCCAGAATTATTTACAACAATTTTTTTCCTTCTGTATCTTAAAGATACTGAAGGTTTTTCTGGGGGTATTGGAACAACAGCAGGAAGTGCAATATTTAATGGTATGATAATCCCAGCTCTAGTAATTCTAACCGTTATTTACTTTAGAAATAAAGAAAATATTTCAATTTCTAAAAGAGTAATATTAAGAGATGGACTGTCATTAATTATTGCTGAATTAATATTGATTTTTATTATTAGCGGGAATGCTCTTTATTGGTGGCATGGAGCTGTTTTAATGATATCTTATATTGTCTACCTATTTTATATGTTTTATAGAATGTAAAAAGTAAAAAAAGAAGATATAGATTATTCTCAATTTGAAATTGAAAATGAAAGTAGGATTGAAGAAGATAAAAGTCTTATTCAATCTATATTAACTATTGATCTTGAAAATATTATTCTGGGAGAAAATAGAATAAATAAGAACAATGCATCAGTTTTACTGTTATTATCCACTGCTATAATTGGCTTTTCATGTCTTATTTTAGTTTCAGCATGTGAAATGATAGGTAATGATTTATACTATCTTCCTTATATAGGTGAAGTTTATGGCTTGGATATTCCTATACTATTTATAGCAGTTGTTTTAGCCTCTGCAGCAACAAGCGTTCCTGATACAGTTATATCCATTCGAGATGCAAAAAGTGGAAATTATAATGATGCTATTGCAAATGCATTAGGCAGTAATATTTTTGATATCTGTTTTGCATTAGGATTACCATTATTTTTCTATTGTATTTTTTATGGACCTATTTATATGGATCCTGAAACAATAAAATTTAGCAGCGAATTAAGAATTCTATTATTGATATTTACTGTTTTTAGTTTTCTAATTTTTTATATTGGTAAAAATATGGGGAAAATTAAAGCCTATTTACTATTGACATTATATTTATTGTTTACTACCTATATTATTTCAATTAGCATAGGTCTTAACTGGGCTATATCAGTTTCAAATTTTCTAGAAAAAATTTATTTATATATAAATTAATATTGGAGAGAATAATATCTAATATTCTATTTGCAATATTATGCAATAATAATTACATTATAACTTAAATTAATATTATGGCAACTAAAAAAATCACAAAAAATCAAGCGATATCACTATGTTACTATTATATGGTTTCAGCTGATGGGATAGTACATCCAAATGAAATAGAATGGATACGAATAAGTCCAATAGCACAAAAGTATAAGGTACTAGAACATCTAGGATGGTTTCAATCTGTTATTAAAGGAAAAGAAGAGCAAATGGCTAGAGATGTAGTGGAAAAAATAATGAAGGAAAATACCTTAAAGAGCTTGCCTAAAAAACAAAGAGATGAAATTGCTGGAGACCTTTTATTATTATCTGCAGCTGACGGCGAAATTGATAAATCTGAAATAGCAATGCATGTTGTTTGTTATATATTGCTAGGTGGAACCCCAGATGAATATGAAAAATTAATTAATCAGAAAAAAAATGCACCAAAAAAAAGAAACAAAACAACCAAAACTTCAAGAAAGCAAAGTGTTCAGTCTAATAAAACACCCCCTGCAAGTGGTGATGTTAAATTAGATGATAGTGGTGGGTGTTTTGTTGCCACTGCAACCATGGGAGACTACAATCACCCTGTAGTTTTAGACTTAAGAGCTTTTAGAGATGAAACTCTTAAAAATTCAATTGCTGGAAGAATTTTCATTTATGTATATTATAAAATTGGACCTTTATTTGCAAGCATAATTAAAGAAAGTAGCACCTTAAGAAAGTTATCTTTAAAATTTCTAATAAAACCTTTACATTCTTTAGTAAATAAAAAATAAGATATGTCAGAAATAGACTACTCTTCTGTAGATGAAATTTTTATTGTTTATGTAGGTGTTAGCATACATCTAGCTAATATAGATGGTAAATTAAGCAAACAAGAAGGTCAACTAATGGGTGATTTTTTAAAGGCTCAGCCAGGAATGGATGAAGATAGATACAAAAATATTGTACAAAAAGGGGTAGATGAGTATGAGAATTCAATAGAAAAAGCATTATTATTAGCAACAGATGATCAAGTAGAACTACTTAATTTAATGATTGAAGTAGCCACTTCTGATGGATATTTTCACGGGAAAGAAGTAAATTTTATTGCAGCATTAAGTGCATACCTTGGTTTTAACGGGGATCGAATTCTTGAATCAATTAGAAAAGATTATGATTTTGATGAAAATGAGTTCAAAGAAGCTTACGATGAATACATGAAAAGAGTAAATCAGAAAAGAGAATGGAAGTTTGATTAGAAGTTAGAAAATTAAAATTTGTTTTGATTTTTCTTATAATAGTTAATAATTATATCCTGCATTTCAATAATAAATTTAAAATTACTTTTTCTTGTACCTAAAGCAATAAAATTTGCCTTTTTCAATGTTAATCTAGAAGATATAATCTTATAAATAGCATAGGGTATAAATAATGTAAAAATATATCCTGCAGGATTTTCAAAAATTATTGATGTTCCATTATGATATAAGTCATAGCTAAAATCTAAAACCAAAATAATTATTAAAATATATAATAAAAAATTAGAAGATGAGTGAATATCATTTTCTTTTGACTCATCATAAAAAGGGGAAATATTTAATAAGCTTTGGATGAGCTTAGCATATTGAACTAACATAAAAATAAGCACTAAAAATGCAATAGATAGACTGTTGTATGCAGCATGCAAAAATGATGCTAGAATAAGTGCATAAAAAACATATTTTATTCTATTACTATTAGAATACAAGAAAATTCCAAAAGCAAATATACTTGAAGTAACCATATGCATTATTAGTGGAAGAAAAGATCTTGTGGCAACTATATTTCCTAAATCACTATAAGAATATATATATTGAATATTTTCAATAAAAGCAAAACCTAATGCAGATGCAGATGCATATATTAAATAATCTATAGGTTCATCAACAAATGTCCTATACTTTAGCACTAATACAAATGGAATTATTTTTATAATCTCTTCAGGTAGTGCAACAGAAACAAAACAAGTAATTAATTCAGAACATTGACTCTCAGGAACAAAAAAATTTCGAACTGGAACATATATTAGGGATAATATAAAACTAACTACACACCCAAAAGCAAACACGTATAAAATATCTTTGAGCTTTTCTCTTTCAAAAACATCTATTCTTTGTAGAAAAAGAATAAAAAGTATTGGGAAAAGAAATGCACTAAAAATGACAGTAATATAATCTAAATCGGCCTTTATCATATTTACATAAAATCCCATGATAATGAGAGCTCCAAAATATATTAGTCTATTCATTTTGTTGATTTAGAATTTTAAAGATAAAAAAAAAGGAATTACAAAGATGTAATTCCTTTAGTGACCTCGGCAGGATTCAAACCTGCAACCTCTTGAGCCGTAATCAAGTGCACTATTCAGTTATGCTACGAGGCCGTTTTAAATATGCCGACAAATTTAAATAATATTTATCTAACTAATATCTTCCAATTAATATCTTTAAACTTTAATAAATATATTCCAGGATTTAATCCTTGATGGAATACAGAAGTTCTATTTTGATTGTAAAAAGTATTGATTTTTATTTGCTGACCATTAATGTTGTAAAGCTTAAAAGTCTCATTTCCATTTGTATTAATAATTTCAATTGATTGGTCAGAATAAATTGGATTTGCTACAAGTTTTAATTTAGGTAATTCTAAATCTATTGTGGATAATGAAGATTCAAAATATGCTGCACCATAATTGAAGCTTTCTACCCCAACAACACTACCAATAAAACGACCAGGCATATCATCAATATATGGATGAATACCTCCCCAAATCCTTGAAAGACTACATTGATCAGATGCATCTCGATAGGATGCCCATTGCAGTTTAATTTCTTGGCTTGGACCTTCCTCAAACACCAAAAATTCATTTTCCCTAGCTATATATTCACCCATACCTCCAGGAAAATATGGGCTGCCTGTAAAATGTGTTAGAGCTTCTGCAGCTGCCCTTGAATAGGTTGAATGACCAGAAACATATCCAGCAAAATTTGGGGTAACAAAAGTAGGTCTTTGATAAGGCCACCATTCCTCGGCAAGGATCCAACCTACTCCTGCTTGATCTACTGCAGGGTTTTCAATATAATCATGTCCTCTCCAAGTATAT
>MDTE01185109.1_pt1 | contig 13997 bp, 13 predicted proteins | sample 811231 | NCBI WGS metagenome assembly MDTE01 (sample SAMN05326651, study PRJNA326480) | marine metagenome | isolation source: seawater | place: Indian Ocean: Red Sea | collected 2010 | reverse complement strand
TCTATTATTGAAAATCTTGCGAATGAATTTGACAAACATTTAAATATCAAATCATTATTAAATTGAAAGATACAAAAATCAGAATTAAATGGCCAAATAATACTGTGACATATGCCTCTGAAGGAGATGATTGGTTCTCTACTGCAAAAAAAGCAGGTTTAGAAATCCCAACTGGATGTCTAACAGGTAGTTGTGGGGCTTGTGAGATTGATGTTAATGGAGAAACAATAAGAACTTGTATAAGTAATATAAGAAGTGGTAAAAAATGTATATTAAAAGTCTCTTTAACAACCGATCCCTTCTGGGAAAACTAATTATTCTTTTTTTTTTAAAAAAATTACCGGATAATTAAACTATAAAAAATAAAAAGTTAACCGTATTATTTCATACTAGAGAAACTTCTATTTAATTTAAAGTTAAATGAAAGACTTATCCTTTCCTCCTCAGATAAATTAATCTCAACTGCGTGAGGTACCCAGGAAGGAAAAACAACTAGCATATTTTCTTTTGGTGAAATTGTATTGATGGGATAATCATATCCCTGCATTTGGTAGCCTTCTTTAAAATGGCCCATATATGCTGTAGATATAAAGTCGGCTTCATTAAAATTCCTGTAGAAAAGAAATCTTCCTCCTTTCATCTCCTTTGGTACTTTAATAAAAAATACACCTGAATAAGTCAAGCCTGAATGAGTGTGAAGGGTATTAGAAGAACCTTTCCCATTTATATTTATCCAAAAATTTGTTAATTGGAGTTCACCTTGTCTACTGATTTGATGAATTGTTTTAACTGCATTAATTATTTGCTTTACAAGTTGATTAGTTCCTGGAAGATTATTTAAATCTTTTATATCTTTTGAATGATACCCATTAAAACCAGAATTACTTTTACGGACACCATCTTTATCATTTTTTCTTATAAAATAAGCTTCATTCTGTAATTGTTCTATATTTTCGTTTAATTCAGCGGTCCAAAACTGTGTTGGGAATAAGAAACCAGGTTTAATTTGCACTTTCATATCTAACAAAATTTGTAAATCTTTAAACAACTTTAAAATATAAAAAATCTCAATAAACATAAACTTTAAAAAGTTGTTATCTTCTCTTGCTAAAAAAATAGTCTGCAAACTTAAAAAATTTAACGATCACAAAAGCAGTAATACAGAAAGTATTGAACGATTTCAAATAATTTTAAAAGTTTTAGTATACTCTTCATCTATCTTCAAATATTTAAGATATGGAACTCTAAGCTGTAAATTTCATGAACAATACGCTAACGGATTTTAAATTTCAGCCATAAATAAATTTTTTTTAGTTCGAGTTTAAACGCCAAAATCTTATTGAGATTTATTTTACTTATATTTTCTATAGCTAAAAATTTATAAAAATTCATGAGTTATTCTATATAAGTTAAAGTTTTTGCTATTTAATGATTTAAAATGTTAAAAGAGGATATGAAAGAGTGTTTCTAGATAAGGATTCATGTGCTAGTTTTTTAGTAATTGAAAATTCAGATATAAGAACAGTTATTGCTGCAATAGATAAAGGTGGTTTAAGAATAGGCTTAGTTATAAATAATAAAGGGAAATTACTTGGAACAATATCAGATGGAGATATAAGAAGAGGTCTATTAAGAGGATTAACATTGGATACTTCATTATTGAAAATAATGAATAAGAGCTGTTTAAAAGCAAATATACAAACAAATAAGGATCAAATATCAAAAATGATGAGGGAAAATGGGATTTCGCAGATACCCATAATTTCAGAAAATAACGATTTCATTGGTTTAGAAATATCTGATAATTTACTTCCAAATAAAGGAAGGGTTTCACTTCCTAATTGTGCTTTATTAATGGCAGGTGGAAGAGGAAAAAGGCTTAGCCCCATCACTGATAATTGTCCAAAACCTCTTTTGCAAATTAATGGAAAGCCAATTCTGGAAATAATTTTAGAACAATGCATTCAATCTGGAATACATAATTTTTATATATCTGTTCATTATTTAGCTGAAAAAATAATAAATTATTTTGGTGATGGTTCTAAATGGGACGTAAGAATTAGTTATTTGCATGAAGATAAACCTTTGGGTACTGCAGGAGCCTTAAAACTTTTGCCATCGGATTTTCAAAAATCTATTGTCCTAATTAATGGAGATGTGCTTACAAAATTAAATTTCCATAATCTTCTTAAATATCACGCAATTAACTCAGCCGACATAACCATTTGTGCACGTGAACAAATACTTAGTAGTCCATATGGAGTAATAGAAGTTGATGGAATAAATTTTAAATCAATGGTTGAGAAGCCTTCTTTTAGACAACTCGTAAACGCAGGAATTTATGTCTTAAGACCATCAACAATTGGACTTATAAGAGAAAAAGAATATTTAGATATGCCAGATCTTATAGAGATTTCCAAAAAAAGAAATAAAAAGATCATAGTTTATCCTATGCATGAATATTGGCTTGATATAGGGAAACCAGAATCACTAGACAAGGCACATTTTGAATGGAGATAATCAAAATCAATACTTAATCATGAAAACAATCGCACTAATTCCTGCTAGAGGTGGATCAAAAGGGATCCCAAGAAAAAATATAAAAATGATCAACTCTAAACCACTAATATATTGGTCTATTAAAGCAGCTCTTGAAAGTAAATATATAGATAGAGTGATTGTTTCTACTGATGATGAAGAAATAGCTGAAATAGCAAAATCATATTCAGCAGAGGTTCCTTTTATGAGACCCAAAGAATTAGCTTCAGATGAATCCCCTGGTATTGATCCTGTTATACATACTCTTGAAATGTTACCTTTTGTAGAAGATCTTTTATTGCTTCAACCTACATCGCCTCTAAGACAGACCTTTCACATAGATGAAATATTCCAGCTAAGAAAAAACTTTAAATCTGATTCAGCAGTTTCAATATCTCCTGCCAAAAAACATTTTGACTTGTTTTTTAAAATGAATTCAAAAAATATAATTACTCCAATTTCTAATAATTTTAAGGCATTACCGCGACAAAAATATCCACCTTTATATACTATCAATGGGTCATTATATCTTTCTTCTAGAAATTCAATTTTTAAAAATAAATCATTATTTTCACCTTTCACGTTAGGATATATCATGCCAGAAAGATATTCTGTCGACATTGACACGGAATTAGATTGGGAAATAGCTGAATTTTTAATGAAAAAAACTTTATGAAAGTATTTGTAACAGGTGCTGATGGATTCATTGGTTCACACTTAGTTGAATCTCTTATCGATTCTGGTTATGAGGTAACAGCACTATGCCTTTATAACTCCTTTGGAAGTTATGGGTGGCTGGAAAACATCCCAAAAGAAAAGAAAGAAAATCTAAATATATTGCTAGGAGATGTAAGAGATCCAACAAGTATAAAAGAGGGGATGAAAGGCAGTGAAATTGTCTTTCACTTAGCTGCACTAATTGCTATTCCTTACAGTTATCTAGCTCCATCGAGTTATGTAGATACTAATATAAAGGGAACATTAAATGTATTACAAACTGCAAGAGAATTGGATGTGCCTAGAGTTATTCACACTTCAACTTCTGAAACGTATGGCTCGGCCCAATATGTACCAATCGATGAAAAACATCCTTTAGTTGCTCAATCCCCATATGCAGCTTCAAAAATAGGTGCTGATCAAATGGCATTGAGTTATTGGAAAACTTTTTCATTACCAGTAACAATATTAAGACCATTTAATACATATGGTCCCAGACAAAGTAACAGAGCAGTAATTCCACAGATAATAACTCAGATTGCACAAAAAAAAAGTAAGTTAAAGCTTGGCTCTCTAAGTCCTACGAGAGATTTTAATTTTGTAAAAGATACTTGCGAGGCATTTATTGCTACGGCCAATTCTTCAAAAACCATTGGAGAAGTTATAAATTCTGCGAGTAATTTTGAAATATCAGTTGGGGAAACTGCGGAATTAATATCTAAAATGATGAATTCATCAATCAATATCGAGTCTGAATTAGAAAGAATTAGGCCTGAAAAGTCCGAAGTTAATAGGCTTTATGGTTGCAATGAAAAAATATTTTCATTGACAGATTGGGACCCTAAATATGCAGGTATTGATGGTTTCGTGAAAGGCTTAGAAAAAACTATAGATTGGTTTATGGACCCCAAAAATCTTGAACTTTATTCAACCAATTACACAATATGATTAAAGTAGATTTTGAAAAAATAAACTTATTTAATAAAATATGTTCAAAGAGGTAATTCCAATGAGGAAACAAGATAATAATGAACCCTATTGAAATTAATGATCGGATTAAACTTGTTTTAAATTACTCAGATTCTTTAAAAGAAACTTATATACATGAACCATTCTTTGAAAAAACAAATGCTTATAAATACATTAAGGATTGCTTAGATACAGGATGGGTTAGTAGCTCGGGTTCGTGGGTTTCGAAATTCGAGAGCTTGATACAAGAATTTACAGGAATTAAATATGCCGTAGCTGTTTCTAATGGAACAGTTGCATTAAGAATGGCACTACATTTGGTTGGAGTAAGTTCAGGAGATGAAGTCCTTTTACCTCCATTAACTTTTGTAGGAACAGCTAACTCTATTTCTCATTTAGGGGGTATTCCTCATTTTATAGATATTGAGTATGATTCTCTTGGAATGTGTCCAAAAGCGCTAGAAAGGAGATTAAATGAAGTTGCTGTTTTAAAAGATAATGATGTTTATAATAAAATCACTGGGAGAAAAATTTCTGCAGTTGTTCCAGTTCACGTTTTTGGATTGCCCGCTAAAATACAAGAGTTGAAAAAGTTATGTTCCAAATGGAAACTGCCATTAATAGAAGATGCCGCTGAGGCTCTAGGGAGTAAATCCAGAGTGTCTAGTAAATACATTCATTGTGGAGGCATTGGAGACTTAGGAACTTTAAGCTTTAATGGGAATAAAATTATTACAACTGGAGGAGGAGGAGCAATACTTACAAATAATAAGAAGTTTGCCGATTTAGCCAAGCATTTATCAACTACCGCAAAGATTCCTCATCCATGGGATTTTATTCATGATCAAATAGGATGGAATGATAGATTACCCAACATCAATGCAGCATTAGGAGCCTCTCAAATTGAGAATCTACCTGCAAAGTTAAAAAATAAAAGAATTCTACATGCAAAATATAAAGCCCAATTTCAGGATCTTCAGAACATCGAGATTATGGAAGAAACTGAAAACAACTTTAGTAATTACTGGCTCATTACAATGAGAATAAACTCTGATAATCCTCAAGAATTACGGGAAAAGATTCTTAATGAGTCTCATAATTCCAAAATATATTTAAGACCTTCATGGAAATTACTCAATGAATTACCAATGTATAAAAAAAATCCTTGTGGGGATTTAAGTGAAGCAATAAACCAATCAAAAAGGCTGATTAATCTTCCAAGTAGTCCACAATTAATATTAGATTAATGAATTTTATTCAATGCTCATAATCAAATAAAGATGATCAATCAAAGTAACGCAAAAAAAACTTTTCTAATAGCAGAGGCAGGAGTAAATCATAATGGATCACTTGAAACTGCTTTTAAAATGTGTGACTTAGCGAAAATGGCTGGAGCTGATGCGGTTAAATTTCAAACTTGGATAACTGAAAATATAATTTTAAGAGGTGCCCCACAAGCTAACTATCAAAGAAAAAATACTAAAAAGAAAATTGATCAATATACACTTTTGAAAGAGTTGGAACTAAGTTTTAAACAGTTTGCAGAAATACATCGATATTGTAAAAAAATTGATTTACAATTCCTTTCAACTCCAGATGATCTTGAAAGTTTAAAATTTCTCGTAAATCAAATTGGTTTAAAAATAATAAAAGTAGGAAGCGGAGAAATTACTAATCTCCCTTTTCTTAAGGAAGTCGGATTACTTTCAGATCAAATAATTTTATCCACGGGAATGAGTAATTTTTCTGATATTGATTATGCAATTGAAGCATTAGGAAACCCTCATGAAGAAAAATTAACTTTGCTTCAATGTACAAGTAGCTATCCATGTCCAATTGAATTTGCCAATTTAAATGTTATAAAGACTTTTAAAGAAAAATATAAATATAAAGTTGGGTTTTCTGATCATACTGAAGGGACCTTAGCTGCAGTTGGTGCTGTTGCTTTAGGTGCAAAAGTTATAGAAAAACATTTTACTTTGGATAAGAATATGATTGGCCCTGATCATAAATGCAGCTTGAACCCAAATGAATTTAAACAAATGGTTTCTGAGATAAGATTGTTAGAGAAATTATTAGGTGAAGAAGATAAAGATATTCAGGATATTGAAAAAGATACAAAAGAGAAAGTGATGAAAATTATAGTTGTTTTAGAACCAATAAAGAAAGGGACAAAATTTAATAGTAATAATGTTAATCTTCTTAGATGCGGATCAAAAGGTCTTAATGGACAAAATTGGAATGATTTAATTGGTAAGAAAGCTAAAAGAGACTATAAAAAGAACGAATGTGTTGATATTGACGAAATTTAATTTTTTAATTATTTCATTGCATCGCCAATTAAAAACATAAAATTATCTTTCAAAAGAAAACTTTTTCTCGTCTCTAAATATGTTTTTGAATCACAAACTAATTTTGTTATGTAAAAAGTTTTTTTGTAGTTGGAAAATTTTTTTTTAAATCTACTTAATCCATCTGATTCATCAAATTTAAGCCCTCCACCGAGATTCATAATTTCGTATCCTAATTTCCCAAAGTGAAAATTTACATATGAAATCATTAATTCGTTGCATTGATTTTTTAATGCCTCTCTTGAACTACCACTTAAATGGTAATGAACTATTTTCTTAGGATAATCACATAAAAACAAGGCTCCTGAAACAATCTCCCTAAATTCATTTTTTATAACTATCAACTTGCATTTGCAATAGAAATTAATAAAATGATCCTCAAAAAATTTATAATCAAAATGATAAAAACTTTGGGAACGGATTTCAATCATTCTTGTTAAATATAATTTATAGAAATCTTTAAGTGAGCCATCTTCAATAGGATTATCTATTGATTCACAATAAAAACCATTTTTTTGGGCATAATTTATTGATGCTCTTATTTTTTGTTTTAAAGTTTTTTTATAAGAATCAAAATTAAAGTGATTTTCTAACCTAGATAGATAAGTTATCCTATTAGCCTCAGTTATCTCTTTAGGCCAACTTAAATAATTGTCATTAAAGGGAGAATGTCTTATGAATAGACTATGAATCCTATTTTCAGATAAATATTCTTTAAGAATCTTGATATCTTTATCTGATAAGTGAATATCTTGTCCAAATATTCCCCCATAGCCATAAGGTGAGAATGCTTCAAAATTATTTAAATCTAATTTTCTTATTATTATTGGAATAAATGCAACTTTATTGTTTTTCTCTATTTTTATATACTTATTAACAGATTTATATATTCTAGAAAATATCTCTTGATAAGACTTGCTCCAATAAATATACATTTCATCGTCTTCAGCTTTGTCTATTAATGAATATTTTATTCTCATAATCCCTTTTTTTAAAATTTATTGTAATTTAATCAATTTATGGGATTTAGTTGATAAATAAAATAATTTTAGATTTTTTTACAAAGTATTTCTTTATTCTATTTAAATCGAATTATATCGATTTTGAGCTTTGTTAATTAGCTATCATTTTTATCTTAGTCAAAATTATTTATATGAGTTGGAATCCTATATGGGAAGATATTTTTTCATCTCAAGAATGGGGTAAATATCCAGGTGAGTCTCTTATAAAATTTGTAGCCAGAAATTTTTATAAGCAAAATAGATCCGATATAAAAATTTTAGAATTGGGTTGTGGTCCCGGCGCAAACCTTTGGTTTTGTGCAAGAGAAGGATTCAAAATTTATGGGATTGATGGTTCCAAACAAGCAATTAAGAAATGTATTAAAAGGTTAGATGAGGAATTACCCAACTGGGAAGGTCAGATTATAAATGGATCTGTAATTGATTTGCCTTTTGAAAATTCTTTCTTTGATGCAGTTATAGATAATCAATGTATATCTTGCCTTGATTTTGAGAATGCTAAGTTAGCCTATGCTGAAGCCAATAAAGTTCTTAAACCAAAAGGGAAGTTATTTGTCAGAACATTTGCATCGGGTAGTTATGGTGATCAAACAGGAAAGAAGCTAAGCAAAGATACATGGTTAACAAATGAGGGGAATACGGCAGGGAAGGGGCCTATTCGTTTCACGAGATATGAGGATTTAGATATTCTACTTCCAAAAGAAATGTTCAAAATTGAATCAATTGAAAATATTAAAGAGTCAAATAAAAATATGAAGAATTGGACTTCTGAATGGATTATTGAAGCTGAAAATAGTTTTGTGTAAATTCTAAATAAAAAATTTATAGAAAGTCTTATGATAATCTTATATATCTTTAATAGATTTTCATATTAAAGCATTACTCAAAAAATGAAAATAATAATTGTTGGAGCTGGTATTACTGGAATAACAACTGCCTTATATGCAAAAAAGTTAGGATTTAATAATATTTATATTTTTGAAAGAACAAATTCTATAGGTGGCATTCTTAAGGACGTAAATATTAATAACGAAATTAACTTTCTTAGGAATTGTCAATATTTTGCTTCGAATTCGCCAATATTTGATGTTATCGATAGGAACCTTTTCTATAAATTTAGACATGCTTGTGGTTCCTTTTCACGTTTTCAAAAAGACATAATCGTTAGAAAAGATTTTGCAGGACCTACATTTAATTCAAATGGAGAAAATATTCTTAAAGCTATTGATCTTGATAAAGATGATGTTTCTTCCTATTTTGATGCTTATCCTAAAGCAATTTCAAGTGAATTAAATAAATTATTTAAAAGGATATCTGATTCAAAATCAATACATTATTCTTGTTTACTATCACTACAGTTACATAGGGTTTTTATTCAAGATAAGGTTGATCAAATTCTTCATTTTAAATCTTTAAACCAGAATCACGATAAATTATATGGTTTGCCAAGAAAAGTTTTGGGGTTAAAGGATAGTTTTTCTTATTTGCCGATTGGTGGTTTTAATAATCTTTTTTTAAAGATACATAAGCAATTGATAAATTCTGATATCAGAATTAAATTTTTAGCAAATTTAACTCCAATATTTGAAGGTAATAGATTTATTCTTAAAGTCAAAGACAAAAAAATTAATTCTGCAGATGATTTAATTATTTGGACAGCAGATCCTAATAAGTTCTTGTCTATGGATAAAAGACCGCTCAATTATAAGCCAATGAAAATGATAAATTATTACTTTAAGATAGAAAAATTCGCAGAAAATCCTTTTTATATTCAAGTATTTGATGTAAAAACCCCTATCTTAAGAGTTTTCATTTATGAAAACTCAGTTGTAATTGAGGCATTGAAAAATGAAGAGAGTCAAAAAAATATTATCTCCATGGCCTTGAATATCATCCAGAATTTTGAAGAAAAACTTATAAATAAAGGCCACTATCCTAAAAACATATATTCTATTAAAGAGAATAGATTTATTCTCTATGGACCTCAAATTTATAGAAAATTGAAGGATCTCAATGAAAATTATCTCTATAAAAAGAATTTATTATTTACTCCTTGGCATATTTATGGAAGAGATCTTAGGATTCAAAATATTTTCGATAAATTAAGGTTAGTAAAAGAAAAATATTAATCTCATAATTAAAAAAGTATTGGCTTTATGAAAAAAATTGCTTTATTTACTGGTACAAGAGCAGAATATGGATTGATGAGGACTTTAATTAAAAAATTAAATGAAGATAATCATTTTGAATTTAATTTACTTATTTCTTCGACCCATTTAAATAGTAGATTTGGAAATACTATTGAGGAAATAAAAAATGATGGGATATCGACAGAATTTGTTTTACCAATTGATATCGCAACAAAAAAGAAAAGTGATATGGGTATCCAAACTGCAGAAATCATAAAACAAATTACGTTAACATTAGAAAATTTGAAATCAGATAACCTAATAATTTTAGGGGACAGATTTGAGAGCTTTGGCGCAGCAGCAGCAGCTCATTTATTAGGTGTTAAAAATATTCATTTACATGGAGGAGAAACAAGTCTTGGCGCTTTAGACGATAAATTGCGGCATGCAATTTCTCAGTTGAGTACTTTTCATTTTACTTCAGCGGATATTCATAAACAAAAGGTTGAAGAGATTATGGGTTCATCAAGGAATGTTTTTAATGTGGGACCAATGGTAATAGATGGGTTTAAGCATTTGGACTTATTGTCTAAAAAGGATTTCGAGAGTCGAACAGGATTTACTCTTGCAAAAAAAAATTTATTAATAACATTTCATCCAGAAACTTTATCTGAAGATTTTGGTATTAAAGGTCTTCAAAATCTTTTGGAATGCTTAAAAAAATATGATTGCAATATTCTTTTTACAGCTCCTAATGCAGATGTAGGATCAGATCTGATATTAAATATTATTAATAATTTCATAAAAAATACAAAGGGTAAATCCTTTTTTATTCCTTCTCTTGGACAAGAACTATATTTAAATGCATTACTTTTATTTGACTGCGTTGTGGGTAATTCTTCAAGTGGAATAGTTGAAGCTCCTTTATTGGGAGCTAATGTTTTAAATATTGGAGATCGACAGAAAGGTAGACATAGATTTGGAAAAGTAATTGATGTTAAAAATGACTATAATTCTATTTCTAATGCAGTAAGTAGTGTTCTTAGTGTTAATAAATTAAAGAAAATTGATCCTACAAAATTAAAAGAATCAATTAATAAAGATTCTCCAAGCAATCAAATAATAAAAATATTAAAGGCTAAGTTGTAACCTGATTTTTGAAGTAAATATAATATCAAAATTAAATAAATTATCCTAATTTTAATTAATAGAGTTTTACCTTATGAAGGTTTATATCACTTATCAAAAAAGAAGAAGAGCAATGATTAAATCTAAATTGTTAGAAAATTCTTATTAAAGGAATTATTAAATTAAATATTTTTTAATATTAGGTCATGGTCAGTATTATTTTTTATAAGTATTTCAATTTCATTTTTATATGAAGAATTAGAAATGTACACTATATCTTTATCTTTAGCGTTTCTATAAAGAAATTCTGGAGATCTAATTTTATATCCAAGGCAAGGAAGATATTTATTTTGTTTGGCTGGATTTATATCAATACAACTTAATGGTGGTATATAAAGTGGATCATTTATTTTTCTATGCCATAAATGCATTAACCCTTTTGTTGCTGAACCCCAAACCCAATATCTAATATCATGTGGAAGATCTAAGTTAACATCTATATTATTTTCTTTGTTATGCATAGAAGGGAAGAAATTATTTAAATTTAATGGATTTGATACTTTCTCCTTAGATTTAGTTTTTATCAAATTAGCATTTGATTTTACGAAAAGATATTGTCCGTCAAAAACATTTTTCACTTCACATCCTGGCATGAACTCCTTAAAAGAATCCTCAGTAAAATAATTACAATGTTCAAAAGTTAAGTCCCAATATGCTTTTGTTTTTAAAATATGGTTAAAGCAAGGTACCTCTAAAAAAAGATTACAATTCTCATTATTGTTGATACTAATAATCTTTTGAAGGAATCCGAATGGATTGGGTATATGTTCAAGAGTATGTCTAAGAATTATCGAGTCAGCTTTTAAATCTTGGTCTTCCTTGCTGAAGTATCTCTTTTTAAATAAACCACTATTTCCTTGATAAGCCTCGTCAAAACCAGTGAGATTGTTGAATCCAAGTTTAAAAAGAAGTTGAATAAAATCTCCTTTGCCACACCCAATTTCGATGACATGGGAATCCAATGACACTTCTTTTTTTATTTCTTGTCCTATTTGATTTAGATGTTGAATAAACTTAGAACTACAATTTTGCGAATTTTGATATAAACTTTCATCATATTTCAAATCTTCATATAAACAATTGAAAAAATATTTGTAAGAAATATTCTCTTTTAGTTCAAATTTAGATGTAGGAGCGGATAAAGCTTCTAGTTGTGATTCATATGCATTATTTGTAAAACGAGGAATGACAAATTGCACAAAAACCATAGGTTCTATATAATCATGATCGTACTTCTTTGGGGTAGAACGTGTAAAGTTAGTATTTTATCAATAAGTTCTAGTAACAAATGAGAATAAGTCAGGGAACAATCTATCTTCTAAACTCCTATCCCCATAACTATCTGTAAAGGTCAGTGCCTGTCAGGGTGAAATCGATTACGGAGAGGGTGGGATTCGAACCCACGAATAGAGTTACCTATTAAACGATTTCGAGTCGTTCGCTTTCGACCACTCAGCCACCTCTCCGGCTTCTTATTAGTATGCACTGAATATAAATGCTAAATTACAATCTTTATAATTATCTTAATTTTTAATCCCACCCTACCTCTTTCATCAATTTTATTGCAAGAGAGTTGTTAACTCCGAGATCATCCACCGTAACTTTATCAGGAGTAAATTCTCCAAAGTCTTTGACAATTTGATTCTGATTAACCTCTCTTAATGGATGTTCAAAGGTAGGAGCTGCTAATCCTTTACTTCCACTAGGGGATGCTAAATATTCAAGGAGTTTAATAGCTTCAGCTTTATTTGTTGCGTATTTTGCTACTCCTCCAGCACTAATATTTATATGTGCGGGATTTGGAGTAATAACTGATGTTCTTTTCGCATAAAGAGCATCTCTCCTACCATTAACGCCGGCTAACATCCTTGCAACATAATAATGATTAACTATTCCTACTCCACATTTTTTCTTTGAAACCGCTCTAATTATTGAAATATCTCCAGGGAAAAAAGGTTGGGAAACGTTAGAAATCATTCCGCTTAACCAAGCTTTAGTCTCTGAGTTACCTTTATTAACTATTTGATTAGCTACCAAAGATTGATTATATGGACTTTTTCTATTTCTTAAACATACCTTACCTTTTAAGGAAGGGTCGGCCAAGTCTGTATAGTCTCTAATTTTGCTGACATCTACAACTTTTGGATTAGCTACCATTACTCTTACTCTTCTGGTTAATGCATACCATCCTTTACCTTTATCCTTAAGTCCAATTGGAACATCATTTTCTAAAGATTTTGATTCTATACTTTGAAGCAATCCAGCTTTAGCGGCATTAGTAATTCTTGCGGCATCTACTAGCAATATTAAATCTGCTTGTGAATTCTTTCCCTCTCTCTTCAATCTCTCAATTAATGATATTCCTGCCGCTTCAATTAACCTAACTTTGATTCCCGTTTCTTCTGCAAACTTTTTGAAGACAATCCTATCAGTATTGTAGTGTCTACCAGAATAAACTCTAACTTCTTTCTCTGTCGAGTTGACTGGTAAATTTGTATTTAACAAAAATGCGCATGATAGTGATAGTACTGAGTAAAATAATTTTTTTAGGTTTTGCACTTTTCCAATATAGTATCTATGGTTACTTTATATCCAACTTGATAACAAAGCCCCTGATAGCGAATTTCTATACATGGTCATGTATCATTTTTTATATCAAGAATGAATTATTTAACTCATCAACTATTGAATTCTGAAGAATTAGAAATCCTTAGAAAAAATTTAGATAAAGAAGAATTATGTTGGGATGATGGCAAGCAAACTGCTGGTAAGCATGCCGCAGAAGTAAAGAATAATTTACAACTTAGAAGAGATTCAAATATTTCTAAAAAGTTTTCTGAATTGATTACAAAAAAGATCCTTAGCAATGATCTAATCAAAAGCTTCTCTTTACCTAAGAATATTCATGGAACTATCTTTTCAAAATCTAAAAGCGGGATGAAATATGGACGCCATATTGATAATGCTTATATGTCTTCTGGAAGAGCAGACTTATCTTTTACAATTTTTTTAAATTGCAAAGAAGACTATGAAGGTGGTGCATTATCAATTGAGAGTTTCAACTCAGAAGAAAAATTTAAATT
>MDTE01179986.1_pt1 | contig 13997 bp, 11 predicted proteins | sample 811231 | NCBI WGS metagenome assembly MDTE01 (sample SAMN05326651, study PRJNA326480) | marine metagenome | isolation source: seawater | place: Indian Ocean: Red Sea | collected 2010 | reverse complement strand
CTCTTCTGCTCTGGCCATGGTTTTGCCATATACCGTCACCGGACAAAGTGCTGAGTCTTCGCGGTACGCTGTATCGGCAAGCCCGTCAAAGACCATATCCGTAGAAAAACGAATTAATTGAGCATCGTGTTTTTTCGCCTGAAGACAGAGTTTTACGGGAAACTCATAGTTGACCAGATTGGCCAGTTGCGGGTTGTACTCGCAGGATTTGAGCGCACAACAACCGGAGGCATCGAGGACTGTTTTGAATTTGTAAGCACTGAATAATTGCTCCAGAGCGGTAGTCTGCTCAGCGTTGATTCGACAAATGCCCGGTCCTTCTAAACCCGTGGTATGGGTCGGCATAATGCCGATCACTTGATCTGCGAAGTGTTTGCGGAAATAATGAAAAGAGTTGTAGCCGGGTACTCCGGGCAGACCTGTTATGAGCAGTGGAAAATGGGTACTATCGATCATTGTATTTTAAAAACCCCGATGGAATACGGTTGCGGGCCTGCTGCACCCTCTAATCAATGACGCTGCTTTTGTAGAGATTGACAAGCTCATTGATTAGGTTCTTGTTCACACCAATGGCTCCACGAATCGGTGCGTTGTAGTAAATGCATTGTTCAGAAAAGTTGTCGCGTATATGACGGGTTTCTTCCATGCCGTATTGACTGCTATCGGTCTCAAAAAGGATTATTCTCATGTGATCCTTCCGCCGGAATCCGAGCGCCGGGAGCACGTTGAGCGCCTCCGACAATTGCGAGCGCTGATGCTGGCAGATGAAGAGAGAACGTTTCACTCGTTTGTGGCAGCGGCGACGGATCACCTTGTCGCCAGTATAGAGTCACCGCAACGAGCCCGGGAAGAGTTCGCCGAGGCGCGAGATCTGTACAACGGAATGTGGGGGGGAATGGGGTCGATGAGCGATTTCTACTTCGTGAAAGGATCGGAGGAGGAACGGGCCCAAAGATCGGCGCTCTTCGATACCCTCGTAGGTCAACTGGGCTCGTTTTTTTCGCAGGATCAAGCGGATTGATATCCGGGTGCTGTTCTCTCTATTAAGTGCCTCCAATTATGCGGATAAATATGACCGAAGAATTGCCATCTGCAGCCTGTAATCTGGCGCGGTTTCGCGCTGATCTCGAGTCGATGATCGAGTCGCAGAGTGTCGTGCACAGGGCGCCGGCCGAGTTGTGGGAAGACGGCCTGTACCTGGGCAATGGTGATATTGCGGCGACGCTGCACGGCGGTCCCGGGCGCACCCGCGTGCTGCTGAACAAAGGCGATATCTGGGATGAGCGGGCCGAGTGGCTGGACCGGATGTACGACCCGGCCGACTTTGATTGGCAGCGGACTCGGGAGGTGCTGACGAAGGCTGTCGAGACCGGGGACTGGTCGGAATACTACGATCTGCCTCGGCCGACGGTCAGGGTCCCCGAGGATGCGGTGCGCAATTTTCCGAGTTTTCAAGCAGCTGGCTATCTGGATATCATCGGTGATCTGCCGGAACAATGCTGCGAATTCCGCCAGCAGCTTTCGTTTTATCGCGCTGAAGTGGATGCCTCTTTTTCCAGCGCGGACAAGCATTACGCCTACCATGCCTATACCCACGCCGATTACAACCTGCTCGCCATCGACCTGGAGAGCGAAGAGCCCGGATCGTGGCCGCTGAGTCTGCAACTCCACCGGGATCTGCGGCCCTTCAATGAGCCCTTCGAGCCCGATCCTTATATGGAGGCACCCGGGTTTGGTCACGACGACGATACCATGTGGATGCAGATGCGGATGCTCGACGGTTTTGGATATGCCGTGGTGGTGCAGACGCCCGGCATCGCGATGAAATTCGAGCCGGCCGCCGATCGGATTACCGGGCACCTGCAAGATCTGCGCGCGCGAAAGATCGCGTTGCGTCTGACCATTGTCACCGGACAGGACCAGTCGGTTGCTGCACTGGTGCGCCGGGGCAAAGAAGAGCTGGCTGGTTGGGTCGATGTGCAGGAGCCTCGCCAAGCTCATCGGCAGTGGTGGGCGGAGTACTGGCGCAAGGGGTGGGTCTCGTTGCCCGAGAAAGTAATCGAAAATCTGTGGTATGCAGAAATCTACAAAATCGCCTGCTGCTCGCGCCGGGGCGCCCAGGCGCCCGGGCAGTTCGGCCACTGGTGTGGTTTTGCCGATCCGCCCTGGCGTGGCGACTACCACACCAATATCAATATCCAGCAGATATACTGGCCGATTTATTGTGCCAATCGCGCTGAGCTGGGGTGGCCTTTTTACGACCTGTACCTGGGTATTCTCGATTATATAATCGAGGATACGGCTCGTTATACGGGGTTGCCGGGCGCGCGTTTCGTGCGCGGCCACGGGCGCTCGGGGCGACCGCATAATCGGAGCCCGAACTGGGAGCTCTGGCCGGGCGCAGGGGCCTGGCTATGTTCCCATTTCTGGTGGCATTATCAGTATACTCAGGATCTGGATTTTCTGCGCCTCAGCTATGGGATTTTCCGCGCCTGTCTGGACTTTTTTATCGCCTATATTGGCCCGGCGGATGCCAGCGGCCGCTATAATATCATGCCCTCCCTGGCCCACGAGCAATCCAGGCTGCCGCCGGTGCCCGGTGCGGGCGGGGCCTGGGGCAAGAATTCTTCCTACGACCTCGCTCTGCTGCGCGAACACCTCATGCACACCATCAGGGCCAGTGAGATTCTCGATGTCGATCAGGTCGAGCGCGAAGAGTGGAGGCAAGTGCTATTGCACTTGGCCCCATTTCCCGTTTCCGCAGAGGGTTGGCTGGAGGAGTGGGAGGGAGTCAGTCTGTGGCCGTCGCACCGCCATCTCAGTCCCCTGTACCCGATTTTCCCCGGTGAAGAAATACACCAGCACAGCGATGCCCAGAGGGTTCGGATCGGCAAAGAGAGCGTGCTGCGTTTCCTGGCGCGCGGGTCCGAGGGCTATACCGGTTTCAGCTTCGGCTGGATGGCTGCGTGTGCGGCGCGGATGGGTATGGCCGAGGAAGCACTGGCCAATATCCGCAACCATATCCGCGCATTCGTCAATGTCAACGGCTACAGTCTGCTGGGGGCCTCCCGCTTTCCGGGTCTGGCGCCCTATATGGCCGAAAGAAAAGGCAGCGGGTGGAAGAACAAACTGCCCAATTGCGAGTCGGGCGGCAATTTCTGTGCCGGGATCAACGAGCTTTTGCTGCGCAGTCCCAGCGGCAATCTCGAGGGCCAGCCACTGATTTGCTTATTTCCGGCCATCGTCGAGGCCTGGCGGGAAGTGCGTTTCTCGCGCTTGCGGGCTCAGGGGGCGTTCCTGGTGACAGCAGAGCGGCGCGATGGGTGTACAGCCTATGTACTCATCGAGAGTGAGGCGGGGGTCGATTGCCGCCTGGTCAATCCCTGGCCGGGGCAGCAGGTGGTGGTGACGCAGGGCGGAGAAAGAGTCGCGCATGAAGTAGACGGGGATGTACTGGCTTTTGCAACTCGGGCCGGGCAGACCTACGCCGTGTGTCTGGCGGGTTCGGAACTGGATGCCCTGGAAATAATTGAGATTTCAGGGCGTGGAGAAGAGGATTGCCTGCTGGGGATCGGTGGACCCTTCGAGGCGATGTCGTGGCGCGACTTTGAATCGCAGCAATGAGTCTTCTGGTAGGTTCTCGGTAACTCAATCCATGCGGATTTTCCGAAAGATCTGTCCCTGCGGGAAATTCACGACCTCTGACCTATGCTGGTCGTTAGAGTAGACTCATCGCACCTCTATGTCCAGGAGGTCGAATATAAAAGCGAACTCCATAGCCGTTTCGCGAAAACGACGAAATCGCCCCGAAGCCCCGCCATGTCCGGCCTCCATATTGGTATGCAGCAGTAGTTTGTTATTATCGCTCTTGTAATGGCGCAATTTCGCTACCCACTTGGCGGGCTCCCAGTATTGCACTTGCGAATCGTGCAAACCGGTGAGGACCAGGAGATGGGGATAGGCCTGTTTTTGCACCTGATCATAAGGCGAGTAAGAAAGCATATAGTCATAGTATTGCTTCTGGTTGGGATTGCCCCATTCATCGTATTCAAAGGTGGTGAGGGGAATGGATTCATCCAGCATGGTGGTGACCACATCTACAAATGGTACGTGGGCAATGATCGCCTTGTAGAGTTCGGGCGCCATATTGGCCACCGCTCCCACCAGCAGGCCGCCTGCAGAGCCTCCGCTTGCAACGAGATGATTCTCATCGGTCATGCCGCTTTCGATGAGGTATTTGGAACAATCGATAAAGTCGGTGAAGGTGTTTCGTTTGTGCAAGAGCTTGCCGTTTTCGTACCACCAACGGCCCATCTCTTCACCGCCGCGTATATGGACCATGGCATAGATCACCCCGCGATCCAAAAGGCTGATACGGGCTGCTGAAAACCAGGGGTCCATAGATGCACCGTATGAGCCATAGCCATACTGGTAGAGCGGCTGCACACCGGAGCGACGCAGATCTTTTCGGTACACCAGCGAGATCGGGATCTTTGTGCCGTCTCGTGCCGTCGTCCAATGACGTTCGGTGCGGTACTTTTCGCTTTGGAAGTCCCCTAGGACCTCTTCTTGCTTGCGCAGCACCTTCTTGCGGGTATCCATGTCGAAATCAAATACTGAGGTTGGGGTTGCCAGTGATTCATAGGTATAGCGCAAATTTTTTGTTTTGAGCTCGTAATTGGTTTCCAGGCCGCTGATATATATCTCTTCGCCGAAATCGATATCGTACGCAGCGGCCGGATTGTTCCACGGGATCACCCGCAAGCCCATTAAGCCCTCTTTTCGCTCGCTGACTACGAGTTCGTCTTGAAAGAGTTCAAAGTTTTCGAGGAGCACATCGTCTCGTGCCGAAACCACATCCTGCCACGCGTTTTTGTCCTGAGTGTGTTCAGGTACTACACGCATCAAGCGAAAGTTTTTCGCCTCGTAATTGGTATGTACAAAGAACGAGCCCAACGCATGATCGATGCTGTATTCGTGGTTGGCCTCGCGCGGCAGAAACGGAATAAAAGTGCTCTCGGGGTCGGTAGCTCGCAAAATCCGCGCTTCGCTGACGAGCGTTGATTCGCTCTGCAGAATCAGATATTCGCGGCTTTTGGAACGCGTGATATAGATGTAAAAAGTGTCGTCTTTTTCTTCGAATATCAGCACATCTTCTTTGGCATCGCTGCCGAGGCGGTGCTTCCACAACTGAAACGGACGTAGCGTTTCTTCCTCGAGCTTCACATAAAAGAGTGTTTTATTATCTGCCGCCCACTCATAGGAGCCACTGGTTGCGGGGATCTCATCGCTGAGGACCTCTCCCGTGCGCAGATCTTTCACGCGCAAGGTATAGATGCGCCGGCTGACTTTGTCCTCGCCGTACGCCAAGAGGTTCTGGTCGTCGCTTAAGGTAAGTCCAGTGGCCTGATAGTAGGCGTATTGTTCTGCCTCAATGTTCACATCCAATACAATCTCTTCTGCTGCATCGAGGCTAGTGATTTTTCTACAGTAAATGGGATATTCCCGACCCTGCTCGTAACGGCTATAGTACCAGTTCCCATCTCGGAGATACGGCACGCTGGAATCGTCCTTTTTGATGCGGCCTTTGATTTCTTCAAAGAGCATCTCTTGCTCGTCCTCGGTGTGGGCTAAAAGCTTTTGGGTATAGTCGTTTTCTCTTTCGAGATAATCCAGCATCTCGGGATGTTTTCGATCGTCATCGCGCAGCCAATAATAGGGATCGACCCGTTGATGACCGTGGTGCACCATTGCGTAGGCTTCTCGTTTGGCAATGGGTGCTGCAAGGTGTATTTGCTCTTTCATGTTCTGCTCCTGCTTTTGCCTGGGTTGTGCTACACAGGCTAGAAAAAGGAGAGGTCCAATAGCCAGTGCGATAGCAGAGGGAGGCCTCATCGCTTTGGTCCGTTTCTTTTGCGGGTCAGATGGTAATATAAGAGTTGTTCGAGTTCGAACTAGAGTCTGATCTGATTCGGTTACCCCAAAACTTGACAGGTCCTGGCAAAAAGTTTTTTCTAATTTATCATTGGCACCGCAGTTCTCCTCCCGTACCTGCCTGGCTCTCATCTCTTATTTTAATGGCGAAATCTCTCTGTCGGATTCCGAACAAACAGCCAAATTCGAGGACACTCTTGAATACGGATAACGGATATGGTCGATGAAACTATTCTCAGTCTCGAGGACCACGATCACTTTCTCACTCACGGCTATGTGGTCGTACAAAATGCGGTGCCACCGGAGGTGATCGAGAGAGCGGTCGCCGAACTCGAAGCGGAAGATCCCGATCCCGAATTCGATCCGGCGGCCAGCTGCACTACGGATATTGTGTTCCAGGTGCTCACCGAGCTTTTCGGGCCGGAATACCCTTTTGCCAAGAAGCGCGGTGGGAGCGACATGGCCCGTCCGCGCAAGGACGATGTGGAATGGGCGCTGCCGCCTGCTCACGTCGACGATGCCTATCCCACCCTGATGCCCAATAACTGGGCGGTCGGCACCTTTATTTTTTTGACTCGAGTGCACTCGCGTGGTGGGGCCTTCATCTATTTCTCGGGATCGCCGCTGCGTTACCGGCAGGGTATGGCGCGGAGTTATCACTCGATCAAAGAGGTCGCGGCGGCGGTCCATTTCTCGGGCCCAGCCGAAGAATTTCTCGCCGAACCGGGCGATGTGCTCTTTTTTCATCATCTGATGGGACATACTGGTTCGGACAATGTCGCCGATCCGCAGACGCGCCACGCGCTTTTGGCGCGCTGGGTACCGCTGGACAAGCGGATCGTGCCGGGCGATAAACCCTTCGAGCAGATGTCGACGATCGAGAAGGCCAATTCGGCGCGGTACCTGGAGCATCGTTTCGAGGTGGACCTGGGTGTGGTTACCACGCCGGTCGACGAGGAGAGCGCGGCGGTGCTGCGCGAGGGCTTCGCCGGTCTGGGAAGGGTGCGTGCTTATGCGCTGCTTCACTTTGACGGAAGAGCGCAGCTTTTGGCAGTGAGCGAGGAGGATCCGACGCGGATCCGATGCTGGCAAAGCGATGATCGGGTTCACTGGGTCGAGTGCGCATCTTTGCTCCGGCCGACGGGTGTGGTGCGGGCGTTGCACTTGCATCAATATGGCTTTGCCGCGATCCTGGCCATCACCGGCGAAGACGGTAGGGCACGGGTCTATTCGAGCCTGGACTTTGCGCAGTGGGAGCCCGTTGCCGATCTAGATCGGTGTCGGAGCGTCACGCCCTATTACGTCTATGCAAATTATCCCAGTAAGATTGCCGCGGATCAGGCCATTTATGTGGTGAGTGAGGACGATCCTGCGCAGGCTTCATGCCGCTGGGGAGCGGAGTGGTTGGACGCTGCTGAAGGTAGCGATGAGTCGGTGGCAGTGCGCGCGCCGGCGGACGGGCGGATCGAGGATCTGATCATCGCTGCCTATTATTCCGATTCGAATTGCGCCTTTGTCGCCGATGTGGTCTTCGATGGGTGCGAGTCGTCTCTACCGTACTATATCCTGCCCCGGGACGTGGCCGTGGCCGAGGGTGAACTGCAGCCGCTGGCCTACGAGGGCAGCGAAGCGCCGCGCCGGGTGCGGATCTTCAATCGCGGTCCTTCGTTCTGGCTGGTGGTTTTTGCGCGCGGTGCTGAAGACCGCCTCTTCTGGGGGGCGATAGATTGGGAGCAATCGCCGCCGACGCTCAGGACGCTGAGCGATGCGGCGGCCCTAGACGAGGCGCAGCGTATTGTCGGAATGATTTGAGTGGAGAAATACCGGTGTCTCAGCAGCCCATGCTCATAGCTGATCGGCGATGGAGATGACATCGATCAGACTGAGCCCCGTGTGGTAGCCGGGGTCGGCGTCGGATGTGGCGGGTATGGCATCGACGGGGTTGCCGTCCGCAGCGCGCGTCTGGTAGGCCATGAGGTGGAGGTCCGGTCGAGTGAAGAGGCGAAAAGCGTTGTGGCACTCGCGCCAGATGCGCAAGCAGGCGGCGCGTTGGCGTTTGTCGGTAGTGCTGACCAGGCAGAAGGCGGCGGCGCGAATCGTCTCGGGGAGATTCCACCACGGCATATCGGTATTCAGGTGCGTCCGTGTCGCGAGGTCAAACGCCTTGGAAAGACCCTGTGGTCCGGGTAGGTAGCCGTTTTCAAAGTTGCGCACGAGGAGGCCGGGCATGCGTCGCCGCGCCGCGTCCAGCCGCTGCTGCTCTCGGGGCGTGGCACGGCCCTCTGCGGCGGCGATGCACTTGAGCGCCAGGCCGACAAACTCCAAAGAGTGACCGGGGTCGGAGATAATGACTCCGTCCGGTTCGACAAAGGGTCGCCCGTCATCGTCCACGCCCTCCCAGAAGTCTCCCTCCTGCAGCTCGGGTATGCGGCCATCCAGGTTAGCGTAAGTCGTCAGCTCGTGTTCGATCAGGCGCAGACCGCGTTCGATGGCACCTTCGATGCCGGCTTCGATTAAGAGGGCGATCGCGCCGAGCTGGATCATAAACGGTCCGTGCGGGTAAAATCTCGTTCTGGGTTCGGGGCGAGTGCTGGGATCGAGAGCAATCTGGTCCGAGCGGAAACGGCCTGCCCAGATGGCGTCTTCGACCGCCTGTATATAGGCCAGTGCCTCTGATTTAGCCGCAGCATCGCCCAGGTACTCGGCGGCGGCGAATAAGCCCTTTGACGAGAACAGGTCGCTGAAGCCGTATGGGTGATCGGCTGTCACCTCGTATGGCTGCGCTTGGCCGTTTGGATCGAGGTTAAAGGGCTGACCGTCCGGAAACATGAAAAAGCGCAGGTGCCCCGCATTGCGCGCGCGCATGCGTCGAAGTTGCTCCATCACCTCTCGCGCTATGGTCCGCAGTTGTTTTGTCAGTGGCTCATCGATGCCGCGTTGTTCAATCCAGCGCGCATGCCCGGCGAGGGCTTCCAGACCGCGACCCTGTATCCAACCGTAGATGGCTTGCGGACCGCGGACGGGATCGCTGGCAGGGAAATCCTCGCCCGTGATCAGGCTGAGCTTGGTGTCGATAAATGGGTACTGCGGAGTGCGCTGATAGCGCTGTGCGATTTCGTGCATGGTGGTGATGGCAATGGCCTGGTACTCTGATGCGGCGGCCTTCAGATCTTCGGTGCGCGGTGCGTTGGGGAGCTCGATCTCTTTATAGGTCATGGTCATATAATTGTGGTGTGCGCAACTCCTGCGTTGCTGATCGGATCTGGTCGAGGTCCATTATTGCCGGTGCTCACCGGGTATCCCGGTCATCGACTGAGTCCGAAGTATAGGGAATTCAAAGCCCGTCCTCCAGGTTATTCTGGCGCTTTGCCATTTCATCTATCAAATGTGGATTTGCGCGGAGTCTACGGCTCGAACGGGCCGCAGCATAGGTGTGTGCAGGATGAGTTTGTTGACGATGGATTGCCTCAAGCTGATCCCTTGCCGCTTTTTTCCGCTGAACCGTTGGCCACTTTTTTACTGCTTTCATCGCCGGTACGAGTTGTCTATTTTGGTCTAATGATCGAGTGACCTGATTGGACAGAAGTGAATATGGTCTCAATAAATAGATGCGCTTGTTTGTTTGCGGCACTTTGTCTTATGATGGTCAACCCATCCGATCTGTTGGCGCTCAATGAACATGCGCGCGATGGATGGGTGCTCGGGCTTTCTATGGGAGCAGGCCCAGGCGGTTATAAATCGGGCGAAGGCGATAAATGGAGCGAATCCGGGGGAGTTTTCGCCCTTCGGCTCGCGAGAAAGGTCCATTCGTCGGTAGCGCTGGGTATCGAGATCAATGGCTATGCCCTAACTGAGGAATACGAAGACGATTGGACGAGACTCGTACAGTTCGACAATATTGCGCTCGCTGGGACATTTTATCCCCAAGGTGGCTGGTACGTCCGGGCTGGAATTGGCAAAGCCCAAAGCGTTGACGAAACGACACGACCCAAGGTTGTCGATATAATTCTCACTAAGGTCGAGATGACTGAGTGCAGGGATTTGTGTGAGGGCGAAAGCGGTTGGGGTCTGCTTCTGGGCGGAGGATACGAGCTAAGAATCACCAAGAAACTTGCGCTGGGATTGGGTTTGAGTTTCAATCAACTATTTTCTTTTCAATCCGATTTCTATTCGGAACCTTATTTCAGCTCTGTTCTCTTCGCCGGTGTCGGTCTTGACCTCAACTGGTACTTCTGATGTTTCCCAAGTGTAATTTGGACGTTGAAATAGAACGCGTACGAGCGCTCCGCTGCTGATCGGAGCGCTCGTCGCTGGTGCTAGATTGTGCGCTGTTTACTCGGCGATCCAGGGGAGCGTTTTCTCAATAATGCCCTTGCGCATATTGGTCAGCCAGATTGGCCAAAAGAGCGGTACTGTACTTTCAGCGGGTAGATATTTTGCGTCGATCGGGTACTGCTTCTTGCGATCGATATCTTCTTGCAAATAGGGTTCGACAGCTGAAAAGGGAATCCAGGCAAAGGCGCTGCGCTCGCCGTAGGCATCAAGGTCGGCCTCTTTTGGAATCTCCGTTTGTGCAATCACCGGGATCGGCACAAAGGGCACTTCGGCAAAATAGGTAGCGTAGGTACCGTCCATCAGCGGGGTCTGACCCTTGATACTTGCCAAGATCTGTGCCGAGGCGAAATGGCCGCGAGTTTCTTCGTGTGTTTTACGCGCTGCCGTTTGTGTGTAGCTTTCTCCTTCCTGGTCTCCACCGCCGAAACCCGCCCAACCACGCGAGCTATTTGCGTGTTCGGCTAGCAGGAGGTACACCTCTTTGCCCGATTTGAAGTAGAGCACCGTGCCGGCTGGTCGCTCGGCACGAGCGTGAATCGAGCTCGTTAGGATGATTGCTAAGGCAAGACAGCCGTTGTGGAAGTGGCGCATTGGAATCCTCTCGTTGTGGTTGATGGTGAATAGGCCGGCAGAAGTATAGGAAATACAAGGGCCATGATCCAATGTATTCCGGCGTTCAGAGGTTGGATTAATCCCACTTATGGGTCGTTTCGAGCTTGGAACTGGGGTTGAGAAGCCTGAGAGACTCGCAAAGTGCTTGACAGAAAAACCCAAAAAAATCTTAATAAGCGTACCATTAGCCAGTGGTGCGCAACGCTTAAGTGGAGTATACCCCCATGCCGAAACCCGTACGAATCAGCGTGATTGGCGCAGGCAGTGCAACCTTCTCACTCGGCCTGGTCAAGGACCTCTGCCTTACCGAGAATCTGTCGGGCAGTCACGTTACCTTCATGGATGTCGATACCGAGAGGCTCAATGCTGTGACCGCGATGGCCACTCGGTTCACAGCGGAGCTCGGATCTGATCTTTCGTTTGAAGAAACGACCTCGCGGGAGGATTCGCTGAAGGACGTCGACTTTGTGATCAATACGGCAGCGGCTCAGAGCCACTATCACCAGGTCGACATGCGAGAGGTATATGCCAGACACGGTTATTATTACCGGGGACCCGGATTTGGGAACTATTACAATTTCAACCTGATGCTCGACGTGGTCCGCGATATGGAACGAATCTGTCCCGATGCGTGGCTCATTCAATCCGGCAACCCCGTCTTCGACGGCTGTACCCTTATGACGCGCGAGACCGGCATCAAGATCTGCGGCCTTTGCCATGGACACTACGGTTATCACCACATAGCAAAGACGCTGGGGCTGGATCTGGACCGAATCGCTTTTCAGGCTTCCGGTGTCAACCACTGCATTTGGATGACGCATTTCCTCTATGATGGGGAGGATGCGTACCCGCTGATCGACCAGTGGATCGAGGAGCAGGGAGAAGCCTACTGGGCATCGCATATTGCCACCGGTACGCACGATATCCAGCTGTATAGAGGGGCTGTGCACCAGTACCGGCTCTATGGGCTTTTTCCGATCGGAGACTCTCCGCGCCTCGGAAATTGGTGGTATCACACCGACATCGACACAAAGAAGTGGTGGTTCGGTCAACCCTATGGTGGTCCGGATACGCACATTGTCCGACCGGTCCATGTCGAAAAACTGGAACAGCGACTCAACCAGATCCGGGAAGCCAGTCAGGATCCAAAGGCGAAGATGACAGAGCTCTTCGGGACGGCGAAGACCCGAGAACAGCAGGTGCCGATCATCGACGCGCTGACCAACGATGCAGAGGGTCAGTTCCAGGTGAACGTGCCGAATAACGGTGCGCTGGACGGGATCGACGACGACGTGGTGGTGGAGGTTCCCGCCCTCATCAATCAGAAGGGGATTCAGCCGCTCCAGGTGGGCAAGCTGCCAAAGAAGATCATGCTCGAGCAACTGCTGCCAATGGTGCTGAAGATGGAGCACGGTCTGGAAGCGTATAAGACGGGCGACAAGAGCATGCTGCTCTGGTCTGCTCTGAACGATGGCCAAACCCGGTCGTACAAACAGGCCTACGCAGCGCTGGAGGATATCCTGCGCCATCAGGCTAATGAAGCAGCCAGTGAGCATTTTCAGTACCCGTGGCCCGAGGGGCACGAATCGGTATATCTGAGCGAGTAATGGACGGGATTTTAGATCGATGAGTGCGGCGACCCAAGCAGAGCTTCCGAACCTTTTTCACTTTGATGAAGGCAGCAAGATCCATAGTGTCGTAGACTGGAGCAGAAGGCTGCCGGAACTAGCCGGCGCTATCGTTAATTTCTTTGGTCGCCGAGATTGGCACACCTTGTCTTAGTCCTTTGACGAATTTTGCAAAGAAAGCGTATAGATGCGGTCCTTTGCGCTCGATACTATTAGACCTGAAGAAATCAAGCAATTCTATCACGAGAACGGCTATCTCGTCATTACGGGTGCGATGGTCGAGAGTGATCTGGCGGAGATCAATACTGAGCTCAAGCGAATCAGCCGGGGAGACTACGAGTCTGATGCAATCGAAGCGGTGGCCTGTGATCTCGACGACGAGAGTCTTCTCGGACGCCATATGTATATCGGGATGCCGCACGTCTTAAGCGATGCGATCCATCGCTTTGTCAACCATCCGTCACTGCTTCGGGTCCTCGATCATATCGTTGGCGAATTTGTTCCGTTCTGGGACGGCGGCTACCGATGTGTACAGACGATGTTCGTCAATAAAGATCCAAATGGAAAAGGAAGCCCGTGGCACCAGGATGAGCATCCTATCCCCACCCGAGATCGGTCGCTGACCGGGGTGTGGATCCCCACATGCGATGTGGATGAAGAAAACGGTTGTCTATGGGTCATTCCGCAAACTCACAAGACGGGTATCATCTACGATCGCCACGATCACGATGATCCCAAGGTCGATTTTAATCCTGAGGCGCGCGGCTTTGATGATTCGAATGCTTGTCCGGTCCCGATGCAGGCAGGCAGCGTCCTCTTTTTCTCCGGCTATCTGTTGCACAGTTCGAAGCCCAACCTCAGCGCCGCCTGTAGACCGGTACTCACGCTGCACTATACCTCCTCTACCACCTGGCTGACCTGGCGTGGAGAGAAGAACTATCGCGGTATCGTTCCGATCAGAGGCGAGGATCCCTACGCCAGCGAGGGCTACACTACGCCGCAACCATGGGCTCATACCGCAGGAGCGGCAAATCGCCACTAGTCGTTGCAAATAAAGATAGCACAGGTGAAGTGATCTTGATTAAAAGATGGTGGACCAGGTTGTGGACGGGTTGGCTCGCTGGAGGTTTCACGGTTGCCGGTGTTGTCATCGGTACCGTTGCCGAGTTGACGGTGCTCGACACTAGTGAAAACCTAAGCGATTTGAGCCTTTGGGAGCATGTGGCGCTGCTGGGCATATTCGCTTTTATCCATTGGATTATTATTACGACCATGGTCGTCCTGTCTCTTGCAGCACCGGTATTGGGTTTATTAGCAGGCTTTGTGGGCTTGATTTTTCCAGCGGGGCGGACCAGGCTCAATGGGGGTTCGGTGGTACTGTGCTCAGCAATGCTCGTCTATCTCGTTTTGCGCTATGAGTTGTATCGACTTGTCCTGTAGGAATGAATGGTCAGGGTGCTCTGCCGGGATTATCGGTCTTGTCACCCT
>MDTE01000287.1_pt1 | contig 13998 bp, 15 predicted proteins | sample 811231 | NCBI WGS metagenome assembly MDTE01 (sample SAMN05326651, study PRJNA326480) | marine metagenome | isolation source: seawater | place: Indian Ocean: Red Sea | collected 2010 | reverse complement strand
TCGGATGTGTGAGGAATAATGAGCTGCGAAGCTAACTGAGATTCCCAAATCGTCTAGTTTGATTCGGTTATAACTCAAAGTGGTTTGCCCTCACTATAGTGTTTTGTTCCTTTGATATAGTCTTCAAATGATTTTTTCGTTAACTAGCAAGAGGTCAGAATGGACAGTGATAAAATTAAAGAAATGCTTGCTTCAAGTTTAGGCGACTGCGATATTGAAGTTGAAATTACTGGAAATAAATTAGTATTACATATTATTTCCGAGGGTTTTGAGGGTCTTTCACAATTGAAACGTCAAAAAAAGATTTATGCAATATTGAACGAAATGGTTTCTACCGGTGAAATTCATGCGGTGACTATGTACACGAATACTCCAAGCGAAATTGGCAGATAAATTAATGGAACGATTACTTATAGAGGGTGGTCTGAGATTGGATGGTGAATTGCGTGCCTCTGGTGCAAAGAATTCTGCTTCAGTAATGCTACCAGCAGCTTTGCTTGCAGATGACCCTGTGACAATTAGTAATGTCCCTCACTTACGGGATATCACTACGATGATAGAGCTATTGGGTTCTATGGGGGTAGAGGTGGTGATCGACGAGAAAATGAATGTCGAGATTCATGCCAATACTATTAAACGTTTCACAGCTCCTTATGACTTAGTCAAAACGATGCGCGCATCCTTCACTGTGTTGGGCCCTTTGCTTGCTCATTATGGGCAGGCGGAAGTATCTTTACCAGGAGGTTGCGCTATCGGTCCTCGTCCGGTAGACCAACATCTACGAGGCTTAGAAGCTCTCGGCGCCAAGATAGAAATGGAAGATGGCTATGTAAAAGCACGAGTGAATGGACGATTAAAGGGCGCGCGTATTTACTTTGATATCAGTACAGTGGGAGGAACCGAGCATATTATGATGGCTGCAACTCTCGCACAGGGGGAAACTATCTTGGAGAACTGCGCTAGAGAGCCAGAGATAGTGGACTTAGCTAATTGTCTAAATGCTATGGGGGCGAAGATTGGAGGGGCGGGAACAGAGACTATTACAATTTCCGGTGTAGATTCCCTTAAAGGATGCACACATAGAGTTATTGCTGATAGAGTCGAAACGGGGACTTATCTTATTGCAGCCGCCGCTACTGGAGGGAGGGTAAAGATACGTGACGCAAATCCAGGGCATCTTGAGTTGCTAATTGAAAAGTTGAGAGAAGCCGGTGCCTCAATAAACCTGGGAGAGGATTGGATAGAATTGGATATGCAAGGCAAGAGACCCAAGGCAATTAGTTTATTTACTGCTCCTTATCCAGCATTTCCAACTGACCTGCAGGCACAAATAATTGCCTTAAATTGTATTGCTGACGGAACTAGTACGATTAAGGAGACGGTCTTCGAAAATCGTTTTATGCATGTTCATGAGATGACCAGAATGGGGGCTCAAATTAAACTAATGGGAAACAATACCACGGCGGTTGTTGAGGGTGTTGAAAGGCTTCAAGGAGCTCAGGTTATGGCGAACGATCTCCGCGCATCGGTTAGTTTAGTCATAGCAGGTTTAGTGGCGAATGGGACTACTGCGGTTGATAGGATCTATCACATTGATCGTGGTTATGAGCAGGTTGAAGAAAAGTTAAATAATCTCGGAGCTAATATACAGCGAGTAGCGAGCCAATGAGCCTGGTTAATTTACGGAGGCTGCGCTACATGGACGACGATTTTGAATCAGCATTGAAGGCTCTGCTCGCAAACAGTAAGGAGTCTGAAGATGTTAGTAAAGTTGTAAAGGAGATAGTGGAATCGGTGAGGAAGCATGGTGACTCGAAAGTTCTTGACCTAACAGCTCGCTGGGATCATCTGTCAGTAAACTCCATTAAAGATTTAGAGATATCCCGTAGCTCCCAACAGCAGGCACTAGATAATCTTGATAGTTCGGTTAGACAGGCTCTAGAGTCCGCAGTGTCAAGAGTCAAGTCATATCACAGCCAGCAGCTTCAGGCCTTCGGAGAGGCACAGAGTTGGGAATATACAGATGGCGATGGTAATCGTTTGGGTCAGCGCGTTCGTGGGTTGGAGAGAGTCGGATTGTACGTTCCAGGAGGTAAGGCGGCCTATCCTTCAACTGTTTATATGACAGCTATCCCTGCGAAGATGGCTGGCGTCAAAGAGGTCATTCTTGTGGTCCCGACTCCTAATGGTGAAGTAAGCCAAACGCTTCTCGCAGCCGCCCGACTATGCGAAATTGATAGACTATTTACGATTGGAGGGGCCCAAGCGATAGCAGCGCTAGCCTTCGGTACCGAGACTATTCCACGGGTAGATAAGATTGTCGGTCCAGGCAATACATATGTGGCAACTGCTAAGGAGTTAGTATACGGAGCAGTTGATGTTGATATGGTCGCTGGTCCATCTGAAATCGTTATAATTGCCGACGGTTCAGTACGAGCGGATTGGCTTGCGCTCGATATGCTCGCCCAAGCTGAGCATGATGAAATGGCTCAAGCAATACTAATAAGTGCAGACAGAGGATTACTTGATAATGTCCAAGAAGAACTCTTTAGCAAGCTAGACACTATGCCTCGCAAGCAAATAATTATTAAGTCTTTAGCAAATCGCAGCGCGCTTATTGAGGTAGAGGAAATTGGGCAAGCAATTTCTATCAGTAATAGGATAGCACCAGAACATCTGGAGTTAGCCATAGAAAGCCCTAATAAGATAGTTGACCGTATAGAGCACGCAGGCGCCATCTTCTTGGGTGCTGGCACTCCGGAGGTTGTGGGTGACTATACGGCAGGTCCTAGTCATGTCCTTCCTACATCGGGCACTGCACGCTTCGGTTCCCCGCTCGGGGTATATGATTTTTTAGTGAAGACTTCTATCATCGAGTGTTCCAATAAGGGAAAATTGAGTCTTAATCGCGACGCTGCGATTATTGCTAAAGAAGAAGGCCTCTACGCACATGCCTTATCTGCCAAGTCTCGTTTAGAAAGTTAATCGTTGCCCTCCGTACTAGAAGGTCCCGCCAAACGTTATAGCAAGGCGTTAGAAACAGGTGAAATCGATAAGGATATGGCGCAGCATCAAGCTATTCTTGAATTGCAGCGAGTTTTTGACGATCTTGTCAAGAACAGACACTCGAAAAGGTTTCTACCTCCAATGTTCTCCAGATTGGCTGAAAAAAAAGTTCGAGGCCTTTACCTGTGGGGTGGGGTTGGTAGAGGCAAGACTTATCTCATGGATCTCTTTTATGGGACTCTGCCATTAAGAAAGAAAAAAAGATTACACTTTCATCGCTTTATGCAACTAGTTCATCAGCTTTTAAGGGAATATCAAGGTCAAACAGATCCTCTAAAACAGGTAGCCGACTTCTTTTGTAAGGAGGCCAGTGTCATTTGTTTCGACGAATTTTTTGTAAGTGATATCACAGACGCGATGCTTCTAGCCAGTCTAATGAGGGAATTATTTTTACGTAATACGGTTCTTATAGCGACGTCCAATGTCGAACCCAGATACTTGTATGAGGATGGATTACAGAGACAGAGGTTTCTCCCGGCCATCGATTTAATTTATAAGAATACTGTTGTCTTTAAGATTGCTGGTGAATTCGACCATCGCCTTAGGGCTTTGGAGGCGGTGCCAACGTGTTATCTCATAGAGAGAGGGGATAGTGACATTCATCTAATGGCGTTGTTCTCAAAACTCGCGGGTAACGAAGGTGATGGAGGGGTAACCTTAGATATCCAGAATAGACAAATAAGAACTTTATATTGCTCAGGTGGTGTTGTGTGGTTCGATTTCATCGAGCTTTGTGACGGACCAAGGAGCCAGAACGACTATATTGAGTTGGCCAAGTTATTTCATACCGTAATAGTTTCTAGTGTCCCGCGTCTGGTCGAAGATAATAAGGCTCGCAGATTTATAAGCTTAGTGGATGAATTCTATGATCGAAATGTAAAACTTATACTTTCTGCAGGAGTTTCTTTAGAGGAACTATATAGCGGTAATCTTCTCTTAACCGTATTTGAGCGAACCCTTAGTCGGTTGAAGGAAATGCAAACGAGAGAGTATTTGCAGCGCGCACACCTGCCGTAATAAGGGACTACTTGAGTGTGTTTTTTAAGGGTAGGTAGCTATTTTAAAGAGCACTTGCGAAAGGTATCTTGCTCCGGTAACATTTCGCGTCCCGGGCGAGAGCAAAAACAGATCTTTAATTTGTAAAAGATGTCAGGAGCGTTTCTACAAAGAGATATGAAGACACTGAGTATAAAGCAAGAGGATGTGAGACGCAGTTGGTACGTTATCGACGCTACCGGTAGAACTTTAGGGCGGTTAAGTACTCAGATTGCCATACGTATTAGGGGAAAGCATAAGGCCGAATTTACTCCTCATGTGGACACGGGAGATTATGTAGTGGTGATAAATGCTGAAAAGGTTCGAGTTACCGGGAACAAATTGCATGATAAAATTTATAATCACCACACCGGATTCCCAGGGGGTATCAAGTCAATATCCTTAGCAAAATTAATGCAGAAAAGCCCAGAGAAAGTTGTCGAGATGGCTGTGAAGGGTATGATGCCAAAAAGTAAACTAGGTAGATCAATGATCAGTAAACTAAAAGTTTACGCGGGAAGCGAGCACCCGCACGCTGCTCAGCAACCTCAGCCACTAGAGATATAGGTATGGCGCAATATTACGGTACAGGTCGAAGAAAATCCTCTAAGGCAAGGGTCTTTCTGAATCCCGATGGGAAAGGGCAGATCTCCGTCAATGACCGACCGTTGGATGAATACTTCGGGCGAGAGACCGCTCGGATGATTGTTCGTCAGCCGCTTGATCTTTTGGATGTCAACGAAAAGTTTGATTTGAAGGTCTCGGTTCGAGGGGGTGGCAGTTTTGGCCAAGCCGGGGCGATAAGACACGGTATTGCTAGAGCCTTGATGAATTACGACGAGACTTTGCGGTCTCCGCTGCGACAAGCAGGTTTTGTGAGCAGAGATTCACGTGTTGTAGAGCGTAAGAAAGTGGGCCTTCGTAAGGCAAGAAAGCGGCCCCAGTTTTCAAAACGATAACTGTTATAATAGGCCTTGCGATTCGCGGCATCTTTAATTTTGAGCTGAACCGAAACACTTTTTTCCTCGTAATATGCTATGATTTCGATTTCAAAAGCATCCAAGTTGCCATTTAGTATCAAACGCAAAGGGAGTAGGCAGTGAGCAAGGAAGGCGCTGGTATTGCGCGTCGAAAATTCTTGATCGGAGCAAATTTGGTTGTTGGATCGGTAGGCGTGGCAGGCTTGTCCGTTCCATTCGTCGGTTCTTGGAATCCCAGCGCGAGGGCTTTGGCAGCAGGGGCTCCGATCAAAGTTGACGTTTCCAAGCTGGGCCCTGGGGAAATCTTGGGTCCTATCCCCGCCTGGCGAGACAAGCCTATTTTTGTCATCAAGCGCTCAGAAGAAATGTTGGAAAAGCTTAACGGTCAGAATGACAGGCTTGCGGATCCAGAGTCTAAAAGGATGCAGCAGCCAAATTACGCGAAGAATGAAACGAGGTCGATCCGGCGCGATGTTATTGTGCTCGTCGGCCTGTGTACGCATCTGAGCTGTTCCCCGAAGTTCCGCCCTACAGTGCAACCTGAATCATTTGATCCCAACTGGGTTGGTGGGTTCTACTGTCCGTGCCACGGGTCAAAGTTTGATCTTGCGGGACGGGTCTATGCAGGAGTCCCAGCGCCGTCGAATATGGAGGTCCCTCCGCACTATTTCGAGTCGGACTCCGTTGTTGTTATTGGCGAAGACAAGGATTCAGCATGATAACCGCTTTAAGAAACTTTATGGGATGGATTGATGACCGTTTGCCGGTCACCGAAACCTATGAAAAGCATTTGTCTAAATATTATGCTCCGAAAAACCTCAATATTTGGTATTTGTTCGGGGTTCTCGGTTTTGTTGTGCTTGTAAATCAGCTTTTGACGGGTATATGGCTGACTATGAGCTATGTCCCTACGGGCGAAGCAGCCTTTGCCTCGGTAGAATATATAATGCGCGATGTTGATTATGGATGGTTACTAAGATACATGCATTCCACGGGAGCATCGGCATTTTTTGTGGTCGTCTATTTGCACATGTTTAGGGGGCTAATGTACGGTTCTTATCAGAAGCCCCGAGAGCTGATATGGATATTGGGTATGCTGATCTATGTCGCCTTAATGGCGGAGGGTTTTTTCGGTTATCTTCTCCCATGGGGTAACATGTCATTTTGGGGAGCACAGGTCATCGTGTCGCTAGCCGGCGCCATCCCCGTGGTAGGGGAAGATCTCGCGATATGGGTCCGCGGCGATTTCAATATGTCGGGAGTGACGCTCAATAGATTCTTTGCTCTGCACGTAGTTCTAGTGCCTTTGGTGCTTTTGGTGCTAGTCGTTCTCCATATACTTGCACTTCATGAAGTGGGATCTAATAATCCCGATGGAATAGATGTTAAGAAGCATTTGGATCCCCAAGGAAGGCCCTTAGATTCGATCCCTTTCCATCCTTATCATACTATTGGGCATGATTTATCGGCTATCGTTGTTTTTCTGTTTATCTTTTGCGCAGTATTGTTTTTTTACCCTGATGGAGGAGGGTATTTGATCGAGCACCCAAACTATGAACCCGCGGATCCCTTAAAGACCCCAGAATTGATAGCTCCAGTTTGGTATTACACACCATTCTACTCTATGTTACGCGCAGCGACCTTTCCTTTGTTTGGTCTTGATGCAAAATTTTGGGGGCTTGTAGTAATGGCTGGTGCCATCGCTCTTCCTTTTGTGTTACCTTGGTTGGATAAATCGCCCGTTCGTTCCATGAGATATAAGGGAACTCCTAGTAGAGTCTTTTTAGCTCTATTTGTTATTGCCTTCTTTATTCTTGGATATCTTGGGACAGTGCATCCTACACCCTGGAAGACTTTCATCGCTCAGATATGTACAGGAATTTATTTTGCTTACTTCCTTCTTATGCCTTGGTATACGAGTGTGGAGATAACTAGGCCCGTGCCAGACAGAGTGACGATGGGATGAAATTATTTTGTGCGGTGCTTCTCTGGCTCAGTGCCTGGACCGCATCTGGGGCGGGGTCAGAAGCCTCGATTCCATTGCAACACATCGATCCAGATTTTCATGACAAGGCTTCATTGCAAAGAGGAGCCAAGACCTATATGAATTATTGTCTAGGCTGTCATTCCCTTCAGTATCAGAGATATCAGCGAACAGCGGAAGATCTTGAAATCCCGAACGACATGATGTTGGAGCATCTTATATTCGATCCAGATATTAGAATTGGCTCGCTAATTGAAAATTCCATGTCAGAGTCAAGCGCAAAGGAATGGTTCGGTGCTTCCCCACCGGATCTAACCTTATATACATCCCTGAAAGGAACACCCGACTATTTATATACTTACTTGAAAAGTTTTTATCATGATCCTTCCAGGCCTCTGGGGGTTAACAACATGCTCTACGAAAACGTTGGTATGCCTCACGCCTTGTTAGACTTGCAAGGTTTGCCAAGGAAGGTGTGCAAGACGAAGCTGGAAGCAGATGGTAGCACGCAAGAGCCATGTAACACCGATGTTATAGTTGATGGGCGCTACATGCTTGAAGTAGATGGAAAAGGAAAGCTTAGTCCAGCTGAGTATGATCAATTGGTGTACGATCTAACGAACTTTCTCTACTACGTGGCCGAGCCGACCCGTAACGAGCGGGAAAGGTTAGGCTTTTTTGTGCTATTATTTCTAGCGTTCTTCTTTGTGCCGGCGTATCTCTTAGGGAAGGAGTATACAAAGGAATTTCACTAACATATTAGTGTTTTAATTACCTGAGAGAGGTTTCCGAATGGGCGTAGTTTCTAAACACTCGTCAATGATTTTTTACTCTGATGGCAACGATCATTACTGTCAGCGCGTTAGATTAGTTCTAGCTGAGAAGGGAGTAGCCGTAGAGATCATAGATGTTGATCAGGCTCACATACCGGAGGATCTCGCATCCTTGAATCCATATAATAGCTTGCCTACGTTGGTGGATCGTGATCTAGTTCTGTATGAGTCAAGAGTAATAATGGAGTATCTCGACGAACGATTCCCTCACCCTCCCCTGCTGCCTGTTTATCCCGTTACCCGGGCTCAAAGTAGGTTGTTTATATATCGTATACAGCGTGATTGGTGTGGCTATGTTGACATAATTTTGGCTGGCCACTCAAAAGAATCTTTAGTAGACAAAGCTCGCAAGGAGCTTCGAGAGAGCTTAATAGCTATTGCGCCAATTTTTTCTGAGACACCATTTTTCATGAATGAGGAATTTACGTTGGTAGATTGCTGCGTCGGTCCTATTTTATGGCGACTTCCTGAACTTGGTATCGAATTACCTCCGAAGCATGGAAAGCCAATTCTTGACTATATGGAAAACTTGTTTAATCGAGACTCCTTCCAAGCGAGCCTGTCTGAAGCCGAGCTAGATATGCGTGACTAAAAATAATAGGAATTAAGTTAGATATGGCTATGACATCGAGTGTGCCCTATCTCCTGCGTGGATTGCATGAGTGGATTTTAGATAATAGCTGTACGCCTTACTTGGTGCTTGATCCAACAATTGATGGGACCATTGTTCCTGAAGAGCATATTAAGGATGGACAAATAGTGCTAAATATTAGTCCCTCCGCCATACGCGATTTGCAGATCCAGCCTGAATTCCTGTCTTTTAGTGGAAGATTTCGCGGCGTTGCGAAACAAATATACGCGCCCATTCCTTCAGTATTGGGGATTGTTGCGAGAGAAAACGGCGAAGGCATGTGGTTTCCAAGAGAGCTCGATAATAAACCCGAACCGCCTAGCCCAAATCGGCCTTCCCTAAAGGTGGTGAGGTAAATTAGTTACGTCAGTTGAGATACGTGAATACTTTCACTATCTTTTGTATGCCCCAAACCTGCTTTGTCTCGTTTACCAAGATCTCGGCCTCCTGAGTAGTAACGCGTCCCATCAGATATGCCTCTCCGTTCTCCACGACTACTTTCACTCTATTAGCTTCAATATTTTTAGAGGAGGCCAACTTTGCTCGAATTTTACTCGAGAGATAAGTGTCATTTGCACGGGAGATCATAGAAGTCGGGCCTGCGACTAACAACTCATTATGTACGACCGAAACATTACGCATACTCTCCACTGCTTTCGTAGCTAGAGTTATATAATCTTCGGAAACGACTTGACCAGAAATGAGTACTATTCCTTTAAAACTATTCACGTTTATGTTTGTACCCCGAAATTCCGGGAGGCTTGATTTTATATTTTTGAGGGCTAACTTTTCGTTCCTTTCATCTTCTAGTTTTGAATAGGTCGAGTCCTCATATTCAACTAGGGTGTTATTACATCCTAATATCGACACCACGATAATTGGCACGATAAGAAGGCCGCTAATTCCTCTGAAGCGGGTCTTATTGGGAGGTTCCTGGGCTTTATCTGACATTGTTTTTCCTTAAAAAGCCATCCTGCGGAGTTTACCATCTTTAAATGTAGCCCAACTCAGCTCTCTTCTTATCACGTTGCTCTTATCAATTGTTAAACGTCCTGTTGTTCCAAATAACTTTTGGTTTGGTAATTCTTTAAGTTGCTCTAGACGAGGATATAGTCGGTAAGCATCAAGTCCCATAGCATAAAAAGGGGCAAGTCCTGACTTTGCACCGCTCCAAGTGCCTTGTATTTCTTGTTGTACTTTATCGGTCTGAGTGAGTTTCCAAGGGATGTCACAAAATGTAATACCATCTAGATCAACAGTATCTATCCAGGATGCGTCAACTTCATAAACATGAGAGGTTGAATAAACGGGAATATCCTCTGCATAGAAATGTTCTAGTGTTGGATTTATACCGCGCGCTTGGCTGGCATTTGCTAGCAAAAGTATGAAATCGATATCCTTTCGACGACGCGGTGTGAATTCAAAACTGTGACCAGTAATCCTGCGAAGCTCTTTTCCTCGCTCCTCACTCTTATCTATATTTAGCAATGACTTAATAAGCCTTGAATAATCGCGCTGATTCGAGAAAGCTGCGCTATCAACTATGTTTCCACCTTTGAGGCCCCAGCTCTTTTCAAATACTGCAAAATTACGTTTGCCCCAGTCACTGTTTGGATAGACAACGATTGATTCTTTCAAACCCTCGCCATAAGTTTGTTCAACTACCTGGTTGATTTCGTCCTCTGGCGAAAGTCCGAACTGATATAGTTTGGGATTAAAGCTTTTATCTGATGTTCTGTTCAATGCTAGGACTGGAGTTTCTAGTTCCATAGATGCTAATTCAGTCACAATATCTTTGTTTAAAGGACCAATAATAAGCTGGATTCCCTCATTTTTAGCCCGTTCGAGTAACCCAGTAATACTCTCAGTACTCGTATCGTAGTTGAGTATTATAGTTTTTGCATCTTGATGCGAGTAATGCCCTGCGATGAAACCATCTCTAATAGCTTTACCTGCTGCTCCGAGAGGCCCTTGGAATGGCAAAAATAGTGCTAACTTTGTGGGACGTTCGTTGACTATCTTTGAAAGCATTGCCAGACTGCGGGGCAGAATTTTAGAGGCTGTATGGTGAGCCCATGCTAATTTCCATTTATTAAGGGCTTTCAGTTGCAGAAGGGGATCATTTTCATTTTGCTTAGTCAGCGCAGCGAGTGAGAGCCAACCACGAGTAGGACCGTTCATCTCCTTGTCAGCCCGGGTTTCCAGGCTTCGTGAGGGCAATGCCATAAGAAGCGCGTATATCTTTTCGTTATTCTCAGCGCGTTCATTTCGCTGTAGTAAACTATCAATAGCTATAAGTTCCTTCGCGCTAGCGATGAAACTCCGATTCAAAAGATAGGCATCAGATTTAAGTTTAGCGAACTTAATAGTCTGGACTGAGTCCATTTCACTATTTATTAGTTTTTTATCAGCTAGCAAGGATAATGCAGCGTTGCCTTGTCTCTCCGCTATCGCAGTCTGGGCTAACAGAAAAAGATATTCGGTCAGAAGAGGAGGTGGTGGTGGGAGCATTAATTCGAGCACAAATTTTGCTCGCTTTATGTCATTTTCTTTAAGTGCTCTCTCTACTTCAGATAGTTGGGTTTGCGCCGTGAAAAACTTGGAGGACTTGTCAACGACTGATAGAGATGAATTACTGTTTCTTTGCGTTTTAGAAACATTCCCATCGACTGAATCTACTTGATCTAACGAGGTCGCGCACCCAGCAAGTACTAGGAACATAGAAACCGTTAAGTGACGTATTTGCATTTTTATCGCACTACCTAAATTAGGATATTATCTCATATAAAGCCTCTTCCTAAACGAGTAGCTTATCAATAATTTTGTTAACTGAGGATAAATTGTGAGCACTAATCTAAAAGCGTCCGGAGATCTATATGTGGTTGCAACGCCTATAGGAAATTTAGAGGATATAAGTACGCGTGCTGTCAGGATACTTTCTACCGTGCACTATATAGCTGCCGAGGACACTCGTCGCACTCAAGGATTATTAAGGCAAATTGGAACTGAAACCAGGACACGCTCCTACCATAGTTATAATGAAAAGTCCTTTTCGAAAACTATATTAGCGGATCTAAAGAATGGTAAGGATATTGCTTTAGTCTCTGATGCTGGCACTCCGCAAATCTCTGATCCTGGTTTTTATTTAATAAAGCAGGCAACTAGTTCCGGCATAAGGGTTATACCAATACCTGGTCCGAGCGCCCTTAGTGCCGCTATTAGCGTTTCCAGTGTTCCAACCACAACTTTTTTGTTCGAAGGTTTTCTCCCAAGCAAAGGTAAGAAGCTTCAGGAAAAATTAGAGAAATTGGCGCGGGAAGAGCACACTCTGGTAATTTATGAAGCCCCTCATCGAATCCAGTCTCTACTAGAGTTAATGAGCCTAACAATGGGAAGAAATAGATGCTTAACTCTAGCCAGAGAGCTCACTAAACTCCATGAACAAATTTACTACGGAACTTTGGCGAGTATTTTGGAAGATTTTGAAAATAACATGATTCCGTGCAGAGGAGAATTTGTAATCGTACTCGAGGGCAAAAAGGATAAAACCTTGTTAGCTGATGCTGAAGTCGAGCATGTTATGCAGGAGTTAATTCGTGAATTACCAATTAGTAAGGCCGCCGATATTGCGTCTCGTCTTTTAGGGCAGTCTAGGAATAGCCTCTATAAATGTGGTTTAGAGCTGAAAAATAAATTGTGATAGCCCCCAATTAACATTATCCTTATACGGAGAGTTGACTAGACAATCGCTGCCCTTTTTTAGGGGGGAGGAAAGTCCGGGCTCCATAGGATAAGGTGCCAGGTAACGCCTGGGGGGCGTGAGCCTACGGATAGTGCAACAGAAAATATACCGCCTTCTTGAAGGTAAGGGTGAAATGGTGTGGTAAGAGCGCACCGCGCCAGTGGTAACCCTGGTGGCAGTGTAAACCCCACCTGGAGCAAGACCAAATAGGAATCCGTATGCTGTTGTCCGCGGTTGGATTCGGGTAGGTCGCTAAAGATTCATGGTGACGTGAATCGTAGATGAATGGTTGTCCTCGACAGAACCCGGCTTATGGTCGACTCTCGTTATAAAAAAGCGCCAACTTATTACTAAATAGTCTATCGTAATCTGTTTTGAAAGAAGTATTATAAATTACTTTAAATACTTTAATTATCTGCCTGTATTGGAATCCTTTCTTTAGAGAAGCTTCGCCGCGCTGTAAAAGAGCTTCTTAAGCTATTGTGTTTTATAAACAAATCGTTTTTTTAACTGCTTGACAAGTACCTATGCCCTTTTTATCGTGCTTAACGGAAAAAGTGGGTTTTTGTGTTTTTTTGTGGGAATATAGCCCTTAAAATTCAAAAAAAGTCGGCTTGGGGTGTGAGAGTACCGCGTTGGAACAGCTCTTCGGTATGGGCTTTGCTCCTTTCAAACTCCAATCCTGGTAACAGTTTATAAGGTACTGAAAAAAGTGTTCCGAGGTGTAAACAATATCAGTCTTGATGCTAAAGGACGATTAGCTATACCAGTTCGCTATCGTGAGCGACTTTCTCAGCATTGTGCTGGAGAAATGGTAGTTACGATAGACACTGAGGAGAATTGTCTTCTAATTTACCCTCGTCCTGATTGGGAGGATATTCAGCGGAGAGTAGAAACTTTATCAAGTTTTGAGGCTGCTACTCGACGCGTACAAAGGCTGCTCATTGGGCACGCGACGGATATTAACATGGATACTAACGGCCGGATATTATTAACCCCACCGCTCAGAGACTACGCACAGATTGGTAAAAAAGGGGTGCTACTCGGTCAAGGAGCAAAGTTAGAACTTTGGGACGAAGAGCACTGGTTTTCAAGGAGAGATGCTTGGCTCTCGGGGGCTACTGGTTCGGAGATTACAGATGAACTCAGATCATTATCCCTATAGCGATTCCAGAGTCATAGATGCTTGATCACGATACGGTATTAATGCAAGAGGCAGTTGATGCTTTGCTAATAAAGCCAAATGGGACTTACGTAGATTGCACTTATGGTAGAGGAGGCCACAGTCAGGCAATCGCTGACAAAATGGATGCGGAAAGCAGATTATTAGTAATAGACAAGGATCCAGATGCGATATTTGATGCTAAACAGCGTTTTTCTCAAGATGAGAGGGTTACGATTGTGCATGGTTCTTTTGGGCAGATCGTAAAACATGCCTTTGCATCCAGAATGGAAAAGTTCGATGGTGTACTTTTGGATCTTGGTGTCTCTTCGCCACAACTTAATTCAGCTTTGCGTGGCTTTAGCTTTTCAAAAGACGGTCCCCTTGATATGCGAATGAATAGCGCGGAGGGAATTTCTGCAAGCGATTGGATAGAACAAGCGCCTGAATCCGAAATTATTTCGGTATTACGTAAGTATGGCGAAGAGAGGTTTGCGAGGCGTATAGCACGAAAAATAATTGAAGTTCGTCGAGACCAAAAAATAGATCGGACGAAATCGTTAGT
>MDTE01150536.1_pt1 | contig 14001 bp, 10 predicted proteins | sample 811231 | NCBI WGS metagenome assembly MDTE01 (sample SAMN05326651, study PRJNA326480) | marine metagenome | isolation source: seawater | place: Indian Ocean: Red Sea | collected 2010 | reverse complement strand
GCGTGGGTGGCAGGATCAGGCGGTCGTGTATCAGCACGCCGTTGTGCCGAACACTCAAAATCGCAGGGGTTTTGGTGCGACCGTTTTCGTCAACGGTTGCTGCGGTGTGGTCGATATCGAAAGTCTGCCAAGACAATGGCGGTAGGCACATGTTCACCGCCGGCATCACCAATTCGTGCATGCCACCACACCGGCCAACGTGTGAGAGTCGCTCGTATTTCTGGTTTTCGGTCGTCCACCCAAAGGAGTCGATCACCTGCACCTCCCACAGTTCCTGGAGGTAGACACCGCTGTTGCCACGTTGCATGCCCCGGGCGGTGGGCATGAACGGGGTTCGGAACTCCAGGTGCAGGTGGTAGTTCCGCAGCAACCGTTTGGTTTTCGTTCCCTCGGCCAACAACCGGTCGTCAACGATCTTGCCGCCGGCCCAGGCATCAGTCGAACTGCCGTCGAAAAGGACGACGGCTCCAGCGGGTGGTTTCTTGGAGAGGGTCGGTGAGGTGCGAAGGACCCGTCGACACAGGCAAGTGGGGTTCTTGACGTGATTGAGGAACATCAGGGCCCGTCCGGACAGTTGGCCGTCTTGGATGACAGCCTCAAAGTTGCGATTGACGAACCGCAGCCGTTCACCGTGGACGCCTTCGAGTCGTGTGGTTCGGCCATCACGTTCCCCTCGGAGGTAAAAGCGTGTCTTGCCGTCCCAGCCGGCGCCGGGAAGACCTCCGCCATGAATGATGCCCTCGAATTTTCCACCGCCCAGCGCAATCAGCTGGATTCCGATGGGATACGTGCTGCCGACCGTGCCAACGTATTCCCCTTGCACCGCAAAGTCTGGTCCAGCGGTGCGAACGCTGTTGAAGGCCGGGAGTTTGTCGGCGGCTGGCAGTGGCGCCGAAATGTGGGCCACGGTCAACGTGGTGATCGCGACGAGCCAGATCTTCATGGCGGAATTGCTCAGGCAGATGGGTAGGGAAAGCAGTCATCAACGTCGGCTTCGCCCAGTTCGATGAGGAAGCCGGAGAGTCTCTCGACGAGCGTTGCCATCAGCTTCCGGCCAGATTCGGCGGTGGCCGGGTGCGGGTTGCCGACACCGGTGTTGGTCGTCAGCAGATGCCAGGGGCGGGTGATCGAGATCCAGCCGTTGTTGACAGCGTCAAAACGGGTCGAACGGACGGCCCCGTCGTCGGCAGACAGGCGACCGGATTCGGGGTCGTGAGCGACGAGGTCCGGGAAATAGGCCAGTGCCAGTGCGGTTTCCATTTCTCCCGCGTGATCGCCGGGATCCTCGAACAACTCGGCTTGGACGTCAGCCGAGATGCTGCGGAACCAGTCGCACAAAAACAGGTGGACAGGGCCTCCGATCAGTTCCCGCAGGACGCTCTTGAGTTCGTTTCCGCCGTGGCTGTTGAGGATCAGCAGTTTCGAGATTCCGGCCCGGTGGACAGACTCGACGAGGTCGGAGATGACGCGGCCCAGGGTCGAGGGGTACAGGTTCATGGCCAGGGGGAATGCGTGCTGGTTGGTCTGGGTCCCGTAAGGGACAGTGGGCAGGACAACAACCCGGGCACCGTGGTCCCATGCGGCCTCGGCCGCCTGGGCGGCAATTTGTGAGGCCTCGAAAATGTCGGTCCCGTAGGGCAGGTGCAGGTTGTGTGGCTCGGTCGCCCCCAATGGCAGTACGGCAACATCGTATCGGTTGTCACGGACGTGGCCGTAGTTGGTTTCTTCGAGGATCCAGTGTCGCATGGGTGGGTGGGGCCCGGGAAAGAAGAGAAACGCGAGGAGCTTCAATCAGGAGAAATCGAGCCATGGAGTTGTTCGATGACACCGTCAAGAAACTGGGCGAGCCGTTCGGCCGCGAAACGGGCCTGTTCGCGGAGTTTCCACAGATCCTTGTAGCTGCCCGGCCGCTTGAAAAGTGAGCCGAGGGCGGCTCCGACGCGGCGGCCGGGCGTGGCGGCAAGCACCGAGTGAATTTCTGGAGGGAGATCCGTCTCGAGGTCATCACTGATGACGCGGACGGCCATGAAACCGACACCCCTGTCACGGCAGACCTGGGCCACGGCGAGGCTCTCAAGGTCGACGGCCAGTGCGTCGTGGGCTTCTGACAGTGCCGCCTTCTCCTCGGTCGTCCGCACCAGTTCGTCGACGACGACCAGTCGCCCGGCATGCACGCCCGGCGGCAGTTGTTTCGGCGGAGAGAAGTCCAATAGCATGTCATGGCCGTGTGTGTCGGTGATCGCGTTGGCCATCACGATGTGGCCGAGTTTCAGTTCGGGCCGCAGTCCGCCGGAGAACCCGCAGGATACGACGTATGCGGGAGTGTGGGCTTCGAGCAAAGCCTGCGTGGCGCGGCGGGCACGAGCGAATCCGGGACCCGATTCGACGATGGCAACGCGGGCCTCGTCGTAACGTCCGCCTCGGAATGTGAACTCTCCACCGGTGTACTTCTTGGGTGTCAGGCACCTCTGCAGGAACGGGGCCAGTTCGATCTTCAACGCCGCGACCAGCCCGATGTCGGCATGCGCCATGTCCTGGGCATCGACCGGTGTCGATTCGGGGGTCTCTGGGCTGTCGTCACTCACTCGGCCTGCTCCGCTTCGAAGGCGTCGATCACCTCCAGCAGTCGATCAACGGCTGCGTCCGGCTGGGCATTGTACAGGCTCGCCCTCAACCCTCCCACACTGCGGTGTCCCCTCAGTCCAACCAGGCCCGCCCGATGGCAGTGTTCTACAAAACGATCGTCGGCCGACTGGCTGCCAGCCGAAAACACCACGTTCATCAACGATCTCGCGGAAATGTCGGCCCGGCCGGAAAGGACGCGACTGGCGTCGATGCGCTCATAGAGTCGGGACGCCTGAGTACGGTTGCGTTCGGCGATTGCCGAAAGGCCTCCCTGCTCTTCCAGCCATTCCAGGACCAGGTTGGTGACAAAGATGGAGAAGACTGGTGGTGTGTTGTAGAGGGAACCCGCGTTGGCGTGTGTGATGTAGCGGTTGATCGCCGGGAGGCTGTCAACCGCTGTGTCGAGCAGAGTCCTTCGGATCATCACCAGGGTCAGGCCAGCCGGGCCGAGGTTCTTCTGTGCCCCAGCGTAGACCAGGTCGTGAGCATTCAGGTCGATTGGCCTCGAGAAGATGTCGCTGCTGGCGTCGCAGACCAGCGGAACGCCGCGTGGTGGGTTCGGTGGCGTTGAGAACTGTGTGCCGGCGATGGTGTTGTTGGAGGTGTAGTGGAGATAGGCCGGGCTGTCGGAACACTGCGGCGGTCCGGGGAGGCTCCGGAAAACGGAGTCCTGGGACGAAGAGGCGACGTGGACGGCCCCGTCACTTTGAGCCGCCTCCATCGCTTTCAACGACCATGTGCCGCTGATGATGTAGTCGGCGATTGTGTTGGCAGGGCGCAGGTTGGCGGGGACCATGGCAAACTGCAGTGATGCGCCACCCTGGAGGAACAGCACGGCGACGTCGTCGGGGATGTTGGCCAGGCGACGGATCCTCGTCTCGGCCGATGACAGCACCTCGCCGAAGGTGTCACCGCGGTGTGAATGTTCGAGGATCCCGATACCGGTCTCACCCAGCGACAGCAGGTGCTCCCGTGCCGCAGAAAGTACCGGCTCGGGCAACACCGCAGGACCGGCTGAGAAGTTGTGGATTCGCTGCACGGTGACGGAGTCGGTCGAGAGGGAGGGTGAGTTGGGACTGGAAGTGTGATAGGCGGCCGTGCGAGGGGCGTCAATCCCCGTGTGGGTCGGCTTTCGGGTTGTGGTGACCTTGTATATCATGCTCCCGATGAACGCCGCCGCCGACAATCCGATCGCTCGATCCGGCCCCCGGGCTCAGCCGTTCCAGGCACCCCAGGGTGACTTGGCAGTGTTGCCGGGTTCGGGCAATCCGATTCTGGCCCAGGCCGTCGCTGACGGCCTGGGGGTGCCGCTGGTTCCTTGTCACGCACATGTCTTCAGCGAGGGCAATGTGTTCGTGCGCGTCAAGGAGAATGTTCGCGGCCGGGATGTGTACGTGATCCAGGGGGTTCACTTTCCGGTCAACGACAATTTCATGGAGTTGTTGTTCTGGATTGATGCTCTGAAGCGGGCCAGTGCACAGCACGTGACCGCCGTGATCCCTTTTTTCAGTTATGCAAAGGGCGACAAGAAGGATGAGCCGCGGGTTTCGATCCGGGCCCGGGTCTGTGCCGACGCGATCGAGGCGGCGGGAGCGGATCGGGTGTTGACCATGGATCTGCACAGTCCACAGATCCAGGGCTTCTTCCGCATCCCGGTCGATCATCTTTACGCCCGTCACACCATTTGTGACCACGTGCGAACCATGGAGATTCCCGACCTGGTCGTGTGCAGTCCCGACACCGGTTTTGCCAAGGATGCGGTTGATTACGCACGAGTGCTCGACGTTCCGGCTGTCTTCGGCAGCAAGCAACGGACTGGCCACGACGAACAGGCGGAGGTGCTGGAGATCGTTGGTGATGTCGCGGACAAAAACGTTCTGGTGGTCGATGACTTTACGATTACCGGTGGTTCCCTGGTCAGCGCCGGCGAGGTGCTCAAGCAGCGTGGGGCACGTGGTGTCTACGCGGCAGTCAGCCACGGAGTGTTCTCCAAGGGGGCTGCGGACAGGATTGGCGGTAGCGTGATCAAGAAGATGCTGATCACCGACACGATTGAGACCGCCTTTGAACCGTTGCCCCAGAATGTAGAGGTGGTCAGCGTGGCTCCACTGTTCGCCAATGCGATACGGTCGATTCACGAACGCACCAGCGTCAGCCAGTTGTTCCCCGAAACGCGAGGCTGATTGGCCTCGTATTCATCTGTTCCCGACCTTTTGCGACACCGGCGTCATGGCGGATTCCGGAGCACACCAGCGGCCCGATTCAGAGGATACCGGTGAACCAGCTGGGCCGCCGGAGACCGCTGACACTGCTGCCGACGGACAGTCCCGCCCGAAACCCACCAAGGGGCGTGCCGCCAAGCTGACCCCGATGATGCAGCGGTATACCGAGGTCAAAGGGCAAAATCCGGAGGCCGTGTTGCTGTTCCGGATGGGGGATTTTTACGAGTTGTTCTTCGAGGACGCGGAAGTGGTGGCCCCGGTGCTGGGGCTGACTCTGACCAGTCGCGACAAGAATTCCGACAACCCGGTTCCGATGGCAGGGTTTCCTTACCACGCGTTGGATGGCTACCTGCAGAAGCTGATCCGAGCGGGATACCGGGTGGCGATCTGCGATCAGGTGGAGGACCCCAAGACGGCCAAGGGGATGGTGCGGCGGGAGGTGACCCAGACGGTGACGCCCGGAACGTTGACAGATCCGGCGCTGTTGGATCCCAGGGCCTACAACTACATCGCGGGGGTGGCTTCGACGCGAGATGGGATCGGCCTGGCCTGGCTGGAACTGTCCACGGGTCGATTCCAGGCGACGACCGTCACCTTGACGGATTTGTCCGACGAACTGGCCAGGTTGTCGCCGGCCGAGTGCGTGGTGTGCGAAGACACGGTTGAAGAACTTGGCCTGGGGTGGCTGGCTGACCAACTGGGGATCAGCCTGGCGCATCGGGCGGCATGGCAATTTGGGGTCGATGCCTGCCGGCAGACGCTGCTGGACCATTTTGGTACCCGTACGCTGGAGGGGTTCGATTTCAGTGACGACGACATCGCCGCAGCGACCGCGGCGGGAGCGCTGCTGGCGTATGCCGCTGAAAATCACCTCAGTGCCCTGCCCCACGTTGCACGCCTGGAGGCTTACTCGAGCAGCCAGTTCCTGGTTATCGACGAGGCGACCCGGCGGAGCCTGGAGTTGACCAGGACACTGGTTGATGGGAATCGAGAGGGAAGCCTGCTGGGGGTTGTGGATGAAACTGTGACATCGATGGGCGCCCGGTTGCTGGGTGAATGGCTCTCGAATCCGTTGACCGACATCGTTCAGATTGCCTCCCGGCTGGATGCGGTTGAGGAGTTTCGTGGTGGCCCCGCGGTCTGCCGTGAGGTCCGGGAGCAGCTTAAGGGGATCTACGATCTTGAACGCCTGACGTCTCGGGTGGCGACCGGGCGGGCCTCGCCTCGGGACCTGGGATGTCTCTCTGGAACGTTGGCGAGGCTGCCGCAGTTGAAGCAATTGCTTTCCGAACGCGATGCGTGCTTGCTGGGGGAACTCGAGGAACGCCTGGACTTGTGTTCCGATGTGCTGGAACGGGTTTCCGCGACGCTGGTCGACGATCCTCCGTTGCTGGTCTCCGACGGCGGCATCATCCGTGATGGGTTCGACGTCGAGTTGGACCGATTGCGGGATCTGGCACGGGGTGGCAAGGAATGGATAGCGGCTTACCAGGCCAGCGAGAGCGAACGGACAGGGATACCCAACCTGAAGGTCGGGTTCAACAAAGTGTTCGGGTACTTCCTGGAGGTGACCGCCGCCCACTTGGCGAAGGTTCCCGAAGAGTACATTCGCAAGCAGACGTTGAAGAACCAGGAACGGTACGTGACTCCGGAGTTGAAGGAGCACGAGGAAAAGGTGTTGCGAGCCGAAGAACAGGCAGTGGCACTTGAGCAGGGTTTTTTTGGTGAGCTGCGTGAGGCGGTGGCCGGCGAATGCCTAAGACTTCAGGCCTCTTCCAGTGTGCTGGCCCGCCTGGACGTGCTGGCCGGACTGGGGGTCCTGGCGGCGTCGCGGGGCTATTGTCGCCCCGAGTTGGCCGAGGAGCCTATTCTGGATTTGAGAGAAAGTCGCCATCCGGTGCTCGATCGGATGCAGCCCACTGGCGAGTTTGTGCCCAATGCCGTTCGGATTGGCGGGGCAACCGGTCATATGCAAATCATCACCGGGCCGAACATGGCCGGAAAGAGCACCTACATCCGGCAGGCGGCTCTCGTGACCATCCTGGCGCAGATGGGGTCGTTTGTTCCGGCCAGTGAGGCGAGGGTCGGGGTCGCAGACCGGGTGTTCGCCAGGGTTGGGGCCAGCGACGAGTTGAGTAAGGGGCAGAGCACATTCATGGTCGAAATGACCGAGACTGCCCGGATCCTCAACGCCGCCAGTCGACACAGTCTGGTCGTTCTCGACGAGATTGGACGCGGCACCAGCACGTACGACGGGATCTCGTTGGCATGGGCGATCACCGAACATCTGCACGACCGGGTTGGTTGCCGCACACTGTTCGCGACGCATTACCACGAATTGACCGAGTTGACGTCGACTCTGGGCGGTGCGGTCAACCTGAACGTGGCCGTTCATGAGCAGGACGAGGAAGTGGTCTTCCTGCACAAAATCGTCGAGGGGTCGGCTGACAAGAGCTACGGCATTCACGTGGCCCGACTGGCCGGCGTTCCCGGTGACGTGATAGATCGCGCTCGCGTGATCCTGGAAACGCTCGAATCCGACCACCTGGATGAGGAGGGACGTCCTCGCATGCCGACGCGGCCAACCGGACCGACCTCCAGTCGGCAGTTGTCTCTCTTCGAGACGCCACCCCACCCGTTGCTGGAAGAAATTCGCGGGATGGATATCGAGTCCATGACTCCACTGGCGGCGCTGGAGGAGTTGGACCGGATTCGCAGGTCGCTGCTGGATGCGTCATAGCCGCGGCGCGTCGCGGCCCGTTACTCGGCGGCGTCGCTGAGAAACCGTTGCTGCACGGGCAGCACGAGATCCAGGACTCGGCCCAGCACCTCGCCGGGAAGTCCTATCGGGTCGACATCCCCGCGAAGGTCGTCCGGGTAGTGGTCGAGCACGGGGGCCGATTCCGACTGGTAGACGTCGAACCGGTGCCGCACGACCGATTCGACCGCATCGTCGGGGCGCCCCTGCTGGTTGGCGCGATCGAGAATGCGCTGGACAAGCGGTTCGTGGTCATTGCCCGCCAGGTGCAGAACGAGTTTCACGTCAACGTCTCCAGCGATCATCTCGCACTGTGCCGCGTTCCGCGGGATGCCATCGAGAAGGAGGATCTGGCGGTGAGGGGCGAATGATCCGTCAGCGATCAGGCTGGCGAGTTGTTTTCGCCACAGCGAAATGGCGAAGTCGTCCGGGACGAGGTCGCCACCGGAGGTGTATTCGGCAACAGCCTGCCCGTCAGCCGAATCCGGGTCAAGCCCGCGAAAGATCTCGCCGCTGGAGAGATGAAAGAAGCCCGGCAGAGCACCAAGGACAACACCCTGTGTGCCTTTGCCACTTCCGGGAGCACCAAATAGCAGGATGGCGGCGGGGTACGGTTGGTGCATCGGGTCGGTCCTGTGTGACGACCGCGGGGTTACAGCACTCCCAAGCTCATCGCGACAAGAAGACGACGACCTTGCCCACATCCACGGGCAGGCTGACGTCTTCGGCGGTTGGCAGAGCAGTGACGGTGGCAGACAGGTTGTCCGTGTCGACGTCAATCCAGTCGGCGTCGTTGGTCGAACCCGAGTCGAGCAGCGATCCGTAGAGCGTCTTGAGATTTGGCCGGTTGCGAACCGAGATCACGTCACCGGCATTGATGCGAATTGACGGGACCGTAACGGTGCGGCCGTTGACCTGGAAATGACCGTGTGATGCGCCCTGGCGAGCCTGTGGGCGGGTGTCGGCGAAGCCGGCCCGGCGGATCACGTTGTCGAGACGGCGCTCGCAGAGCATCAACAACTGTTCGCCAGTGTTGCCCTGCATTCCTTTTGCCGCTTCGAAGTAACGCCGCAATTGGCGCTCACGCAAACCGTAGTAGTACTTGATCTTCTGTTTTTCGAGCAGGGCGATCGCGTAGTTGGAGGGCTTGCGCCGCCGCTGCGACATGCCGGGAGGGTAGTCCCGCCGTTCGGCAGCGCGAACAGCGCCGGAACTCTCGAAGATCATCGCGCCCAGGCGACGGTTGATACGCGCTTTAGGTCCGGTGTGCCGACCCATTCAGTTTCTCTCCGGTGACCATCCGTAAACGGCAAAGGGCCGTTACTGGAACTCCCGAATTTAGGTCTCGCTCGGATTGATTTCAACCCCTAGGGAGTTGATGTCGGAACGACCTGCCGGGAAATGGAAACGGTGGCAGAAAAGTGCAGTTGCTTGTGTCCGAGGATGCGGCTCGAGAAATGTCTACCGGTACATCCGGCGTCTGAGTTCCCCAAGTGGGTAAAACGTATCGCGCCAGCGGACTCCGCCCTGCCGGAGCGTGATGACCATCGAACGGAGGAACGCGAAAAGGATGCCGAGTGCCGACGGCAGGAGCATTGGAAGAACCCAGGGCCGCGTGCCCAGCACATGGGCGCCCGCCGAATAGCAGAGGTGAGAGACCGTCAAGGCGGCGGCGAAACCCCAGGTGACAGGGCCGCTGCACAGAGCCAAGGCGAGCACCGGTGCGAAAAAAAACAGGATTGCCGATGTCACGAGGAGGCAGGTGCGAGGAATCGAAAATTTCAGCGCGGCGAACCCGTTCTTCTCAAGGCCGGTGATTGTCGTCCAGGCCGACTGTTGCCAACGGATTTGCAGGAGGTCGCCGGCCACGAGCAGGTCGGCGCGGGCTCCGTGCCGCTTGAGCAACTGGCCCAGCCGCAGGTCGTCGGCGATCTCGTAGGCTAACGGGTGGTGGCCACCAGCCGCCTCGTAGAAATCACGGCGAACGAGGTTGAAAGCTCCTACGCCGGCATAGAAGTGCCTGGTCGGCATGCGGATCAGCCAGGGTTGTGTTGCGGCAGCGAAAATCAATCCAAAGAACGATACCAGGGCGGTTTCGAGATAACCGCCGGTCAACATCGACGGAATGATCGCCAGGTGGTCGAGTCGCTGTCTCAGTGCCCAGGACACCGCCAGGCGAATGGTGTCGGGCTGGTAGAGGACGTCGCCATCGGTGAACAGGATCCAGTCTCCCCTCGCCTGCCTGGCTCCCTGCCACATCGCGTGATTTTTTCCCAGCCATTCGAGGGGCAATTCGTCGATGTGCACGGCTCGCGTCCGCGCGTCGGTTGCTGCAAGCCTGTCAATTTCCTGTCCCGTGGTGTCCTGGGACCGATCGTTGACGGCGATCAGTTGGAGATCCGGATAGTCGGATGCGAGCAGGGACGAGAGACAGCTGGAAATCCGATCGCCTTCGTCCTTGGCGGTAACCACCACTGTCACCTTTGGCAGGACCTCCGGAGCCTGTGTTCTCCGGGCCAGTTTCGGGAAACGCCGCCACCACAGAGTCAGCAGTGGCAATCCCATGCCGACGCACCACAGCCCACAGAGGGCCCATCCCAAGGATGTCAGCGTGAGGTCCATGAAGGTATTGTAACCAAGCGCCGAGTATACTGGCGGTGGGAACGGTCGCCGATGCGTCCGAAGTCGTTACGGGAGAGTCGGAATGAGCCATCGCTCAACATGGATCTCGGTGGTGGTTGCGGTCTCGGCGTTGTGTCAGGTCGAGGGACTGGGCGCAGCGGATCGCGTGTTTCTGTCGCTGGAACTTCCCAAAGGGCTGCCCACAGGGCTGCGGATTCCGTTGCAGGCGATGGTGAAAGGGACCGTTGAGCCTGGGAGCGTTTTGGTCGTACGCCATGAGGCCCTGGGCCCGGGCAGCGTCGTTGCGCAGTGCCAGTCCGATGGGCGGACTGCCTGGTTACTGGCGGCTGTCCGGAAGGGCCAGGCTGACGGGAGGCGGCTTCGACTCGCATGCGATGTGAAAACGCCCACGGGAGAGGAGGCCGGGGTGAGATTTGTCGCTGCGGCCGGAGGATATGAATGTCGGGACGGGGGCCAGAAAGTGATGTTTTATCACCGTGCACCTCGATCACTGGACAACGGTGCGCATGTGGCTGCCAATTACTTTCACCCACTTTACGGGCTCGATGGTGAAGTGCTGACACAGGACTTCCCCAAGGATCATCCTCATCATCACGGCATTTTCTGGGCTTGGCATCAGTTGCTGGTTGGCAAGATTCGAGCCGGTGATCCCTGGGTCAACAAGGATTTTCTTCCGGTCGTTCGGGAGGTTTCGGTGTCTGAAGCGGGACCCGTCTTCGCGACGCTGTCGACAAGGGTCGAATGGACTTCGAAGCACATTGTCGATGAAAACGGTCAGCAACGGCCGATGGTTGAAGAGAGGGGGCGGTTCCGGGTGTTTCACTGTGTCGGTGATGTGAGGCATATTGACTTCCGGATCAGATTGTCGGCGTTGCTTGACGAGGTGAAGATCGGCGGGTCGGAAAATGTCAAGGGGTACTCCGGGTTCACCGTTCGCGTGAAACCTCCTCGGCAAATGGCGATTCACGATCGACGTGGGTTACTGAAACAGGATTCGGTCGGCTCGCAGAGTCCCTGGGCTGACATCAGCGGCCGTTTTGGTGATGGGGAGGCGGTGAGCGGTTTGTCGATTCTCTGCGACAAACGGCTGCCGGAGTTCCCACCGAAATGGTTGCTGCGTTTCTACGGCATGCAGAACGTGGCGTATCCGGGCCGCAACGCGGTCCCCTTGCTCCGGAAGCGGCCACTGGTGCTGAGGCACCGGCTGGTTGTTCACAAAGGTGATCGTTCCGCAGCGAGATCGAGTGATCAGCAGGCGGCGTTCCAGGCGGCACCGTTTCGTGACTGAAGGGTGCGCAATCCAACCGTTGCAACTGTTGCAATGTGCAAAATCCGTGTGGTCAGCACGGTCTTTGAATGCCGACACTCGTATTAGATGTTGTTGTCTAGATTGGGCAAACGGGTCGCGGGGCTCCCTGCGGCGAGGGAAGCTGTGGCCAGTTCCGGAACCTGTTTGAGAAATTCCGGACGTGCTGCTGGGTTTGCCAACGTTGCTCTGTTGGCTGGAACCACAAGGATTCTGAACCGGTATTGGGGCCTCGCGTGGCTGTTGATGACGCCGACGTTGTGGGCGCAGGAAGCCCCGATTGTCGACCCGCCACCCGTCCTGGGTCCCACGGACGTCATCGGACGTTTTCCCCGGTCAGCGCTCAGTGGTCGAGCGATTTTGTCGTCGACGCGCACCGAGATTCTGCGCGAGCAAAACGGCAGTTCGGTGACAGTGATTTCCGGTGATCAGCTTCGTGAGAGTGGCCGTCCACTGTTGCAGGACGCACTGCGGGGAACTCCCGGGCTGGACGTTGTCCGATCCGGATCACCCGGCCAGCAGACGTCGGTGTTCATTCGTGGAGCGGAGTCTCGACATACGAAAGTCTTGCTCGACGGAATTCCGCTCAACGATCCCAGCAGCCCAAGTCGGGCCTTCGATTTTTCGAACCTTACCGTCGACAATATCGAACGTGTGGAGGTGATTCGGGGGCCGCAAAGCACGCTGTATGGTTCGGATGCGATTGGCGGAGTGGTCAATATCGTCACCCGACGTGGGGAGGGCCGTCCCAAGTACCGATTTCGGACATTGGGTGGTCGCTATGGCAGTTTTCAGCAGTCGGCCAGCGTGTCAGGTGGAACCGACCGGGTGTACTATTCGGCCGCCGGCTCCTTTTTTGAGAACGACGGTTTCACCACCGCTGCACCGAGACTGGGCAACGTCGAAAACGATGGATTTCGAAACGGAAATCTTTCGGGGCGGTTTGGTTGGCTCCTCAATGAGACGACCGACGTGGACGTTGTGCTTCGGTACACGGATGCCGAGGCTCAGATTGATGGTTACTTGTTTCCGACAGGTCCAGTCGACGACCTGCACAGGAAGCTGAAAAACGAAACGTTTGCGTTGCGGACCCAGGTGCGGACCGAATTGTTCGACGGAACGGTTGAGCAGAAGGTTGGTTTCAACTACTCCCGTTTCAATCGACGAGATACGGATCCGGGCGTGTTTGGGACGGCGGCCTTTGATGGCCAGACCGTCAAATTTGATTGGCAGGCCAACACGGTGCTGTACGAATCGGTTCGGCTCCGCAGTGTGCTGACCACCGGCCTCGATTACCTGGACGAAGACGCGTCGTCGTCGGCGACGACTTCCAGGTCGTTGCATGCCAGTGGGGTGTATGTTCAGGACCATCTCGTGTTTGACGAAACGTGGTCCACGGTGGTGGGCGCTCGCTGGGACCATTACAGCCGGGCCGGTGGGACGGGAACCTACCGCGTGACGACTCGATACGTGTTGGAGGAGGCGGAGACCGCTTTGCATGGGAGCATCGGGACAGGGTTCCGGGCGCCGGCGATCAACGAACTGTTCGATCCGAACCTTGGCAATCTTGGCTTGCGACCGGAACGCAGTTTTGGATGGGAGTTGGGGGTTGAGCAGCCGATGGGTGATGGAGATCTTGTTGTGGATGTCACCTATTTTCGGAACGACATTGACGATTTGATCGTGTACCAGTTCGACGGAACCGGTCCGTTTGGCGGTCATCTTGCCAACGTGGACGAGGCTCTGACGGCGGGAGTCGAGTTGACTGCGAACTTCCAGTTGGGGGAAGCCACCTCAACGTCGTTTGGGTACACATCACTCGATGCCCGCAACCGAACGACGGATTCTCGCCTGGTGCGTCGGCCCCGGAACAAGTTTCGGGTGGGATTGGATCATCGGTTTGACGACGAAGGGGTACGGGTGGGGTTGAATTATCAGTGGGTTGATCGGCGAGACGATTTTGACGGGGCCGGATTCGTAACGGCGCTGGATGAGTATTCGTTACTGAATGCTACGGTGGCCTGGGAATACAGCGACCGTCTGCAGTGGTTTGCGAGGTTGGACAATATCACCGACGAAACCTACGAAGAGGTGTGGGGGTTCGCTTCGCCCCGCTTCGCGATTTTTGCCGGAGCGACAATTTTGCTGGGCGGCGACGACTAGCACGAAGGGCTTGCCGCCGGTTCACCGGGATTCCAGGACGAACCGGAACGGCTTGAGAACGGTGATGCCCACTGGCTCGCCGGCACGTTGAGCGGGTCGGAACGTCCATTGGCGTGCCGCGGCGATCGCCGCGGCATCGAGATCGGTGTGGCCGCTGGTGCGATGGACCGACGCGGAAGAGACCCGGCCGTCGGCGTTGATGACCATCGAGACGATCACAGTGCCCTGCCGCCGTCTGTTCGCAGCGGCCACCGGGTAAACCGGGAGCGGGTTGTTTGGGAGCG
>MDTE01085825.1_pt1 | contig 14003 bp, 13 predicted proteins | sample 811231 | NCBI WGS metagenome assembly MDTE01 (sample SAMN05326651, study PRJNA326480) | marine metagenome | isolation source: seawater | place: Indian Ocean: Red Sea | collected 2010 | reverse complement strand
TCACAGGTTTCTTTTAAAATTGGAGTCCAACCTAAATTTATAGAAGCATCTTTATAAACTTCAAAAACAGACTTTTCCCAATTCGACTGATGTGACAATTTAGTTCCTATTGATTGAAAAACATTATCACTTACAATTGTTTCTGCCTTAAAGTGTTGAAATTTAGCAGCGTCAGCACCAGACTCTGCTGCTAAGTAGATTAAATCTTTTGCTCTTTCAAGAGATCCATCATGGTTTGCAGCTATATCTGCAATAAAATATGTTGGATGTTTTTCTCCAATTAATTTAGATCCTATTTTCATATTCTCTATTAAGATGAAATAATTATACTATTTATGTAATTATATAATCCTCGAATATAGAATTATTTGTTTCATAAATCGTTGGCAAAACCAATTTAAAATCATTCTCAAACTTACTAACATTTAGGCTCATATCCATTGGTCTTTTGGCCTTCCTTTCAAAATTAACAGATTTTGTTATTTTTACTAAACCTAGATCTAATCCTAGATATTCAATTAATTGACACCCAAAATCTGATTTTGAAATTGAATCTCTTGAACCAAGATTATAAACCCCCCTAATATCACTTTTAATTACCACATGTATTAAAAAGCAAAGTTTCTCAATAGATAAGGGTGAAAAAAAAATATCACTAAATAAATTTATTGGTTTTTGATTTCTTATAGAATTAACAATCCAATCAGAAAAAGAGTATCGATTATTTACAAAACTTTTTCCAGTAAAATTTGTTCTTAAAATTGTTGCATTAGTTTTTAGTGCTATGAATTCAGAAAGATATTTAGTAATTCCATACACATTACAAGGATTTGGGTTTTCTTCAGAATGTGGTCCCTCTCCAAAATAAACTTGATCACTTGATAATTGGATAAGGTGCACTTTTGTCTTATAAAAAATATCAATATATTTCTCTAAAGTTTTGACATTAGATTCATAGGCCTTTTGGGGATTTTGTTCACAATAATCAACATTAGTATTTGCAACAAGATTTATAACTGTTTTAATTTTCTCTTTAACTATTAAATTAAAAATATTGTCACCTAAATTTTCAGGTTTAAAAATTTCTCTTGAAGTTTCAAAAACTATATATCCTAAATTCTTTAACTTGATACTCAACCTTTTACCAAGTAAACCTGTTGATCCCAAAATTAAAACTTTAGTTTTTGGATTAGTCAATTTTTGAATCTTGATTAATTAATTCATTATCCATAATTATGTATTATTTTTTGAGATAATTTAATTTATTTATGAATATATCTTAAATATAATTCATTTATATAAATAAAAATTTTTATTTGGAAAGAATTATTTATATTAAATAATTTCCATAATTTTTTAATGTAATATAAAAAACTAAAATCTACTAAAACTAAATAAATATGAATAACCTAACAAATCTTTTATTAAATCCTCCACCTTATCGTATTTTTATTAGAAAAATATTAAAAATTCTTAAATTAGGAAGTTATGAATTCCGTTACAAAAATGGAGCATTAGAGAGGCATAATTATGCATATGTTTTATATCAAGCAGCCTCATTAGCCAAAGCTTTAAATTATAAAAAAATTAGTGTTATTGAATTTGGTGTTGCAAAGGGTGATGGCCTTATAAATTTAGAAATTCAATCTAAGGAAATTTCAAAACTATTTGGTATAAGTATTGAAATATATGGTTTTGATAACGCTATTGGTTTACCTCCTCCAGAAGATTATCGTGATTGTCCTTATTTATGGTCGAAAGGTTCCTTCAAAATGGATGAAGTCTATTTAAGAAGTAAGCTAAAAGATTCAAAACTAATTCTTGGAGACATATCTAAAACTTCAGAAACATTTTTTAAAGATTTCAATCCTGCTCCAATAGGAGCAATAATATATGATTTTGATTTTTATACTTCAACAGTTTTGGCTTTAAAAATGTTGGAGAACAATAATGATTATTATTTACCTAGAGTTTTTAATTACTTTGATAATACTATTGGAAACAATAAATCATGTTTTAATGACTTTACAGGCGAAAGATTGGCTATAAATGAATTCAATGAAAAACACCAAAGAATAAAAATTGCTAAGCCTTATGATTTAATTCCAAAAGATAAATACGATTCTTGGTATAACCAAATTTGGGTTACTCATTTTTTTGATCATAAAGATTATTGCAAATATATAGGAGATAAAATTTTAAAAGTTAAATTCTAAAATGAAAAAAAATAAAATATTTATTCTTCTTCCATCTAATTCACCAACAGGACCAGCAAAAGGTGCCTATGCCATAGCCAATGGTATTGTAAATAAATTTGATGTAACTATTTTTTATTTAAAAGTAGGCAAAGGAGTACATGCATATCTAGACCCTAAAGTGAAAGAAGTATCACTAAAAGGTAGTCGATATAATATTTTAAAAAAAATAAATACCTACAGAAAAATTCTAAAAGTTTATAAACCTAAAAGCTCGCTATCTATATGTTTTTCAGCAGATTTCACAAACTTATTTTGCAAAGATTTAACCCATATTATTTCAAGTGTTAGAAGTAATTTAATTGGAAATTATTTCTATGATTATGGTGTTATGGGATATATACTTGCTTTCATACATTTTAAAATTTTAAGAAATTTTCACGAAATAATATCAATGAGCGATTCGATGCAAAGACAGATAAAAAAATTTGCTGGTGTAAAATCAAAAATAGTTAATAATTTTATAGATGAATATTCTTTAGAAAAGTATAGAATAAAAAATCCACAAAATAAGGATCGCTTTAGTATTGCTTTTCTTGGTTCCTTATCAAAAAGGAAGCAACCTCAAATTCTATTAGAAATCTTTAAAAATTTAAACTCAAAAAATATTTTCTTAAATTTTATAGGTGATGGTCCACTAATGACTAATCTAAAAGAAAATATAAGAAAAAATAAATTAAAAGAAAATGTAATTTTACACGGATTTAAGAATAATCCTTATCCAATTTTAGCTGAATGTGATCTTCTAATCATGCCTTCTCTATCTGAAGGTTTATCAAGAGCAGTCCTTGAATCATTATTTTTAGGTTTAAGTTGTATTGTATTTGACGTTGATGCCAATTCAGAGTTGTCAAGTCAATGCAAAGAACTTTATATAGTTAAATCTCAGGAACAACTTACTAATAAAATAAAAGAGATAATTAATAAAAGGGGGAGATCTTTAAAAAGGTTAAATCATTTGCCCCAAAATTTTAGAAAAGATTACTGTATAAACAAAATTAGCACTATTTTATTTGATAAATAAAAAACTTTATATATTTAAAAATAAAATTTCTACTCGAAAAATTAGATTTAGATTCAAAAAAAAACCATTATTTATTTGCAGAAATTATTAGTCCCGAAGCAAAGTATCTTAAATTTAATTTTTCACATATATTCTCTAAAAATGCTACTAAAAAATATAAAGGAGTAAAAAAAGCAAAATAATCGCCTGCTTTATAATAAGGAATTATTTTTATATTTTTAAATCCAATATCCAGCAAAACTTTTTTTAGCTCATAAGGTGAGCATAAATCAAAGAACGCTGGATAACCTGTTATCTCTAAAGAAGCCTGAGGTCTTAAATGTTTTATTATAATTTTTTGTAATTTAGGTCCAACTAATCGCAATATCAATGAATAAAAGTGATTTTTTGATGGTACATAATGAAAAGTTTTACCACCATCAATTAGTGAATTAAAGATATTCAGGAATGCTTTTTTATTATTTTCAACATGTTCCAACAAAGTTATTGAGATAATCAGGTTATAATTATTTTCTAAAGGACTCTCAATTGATTGAACATTAAATTCATCATATAAATCATTACATTTTTCTTTATACTCTATATCTAAACCACAATAACAATATTGATTTGATTTTTTTAATAAAGGTCTATCTATTCCGCCAATTTCAAGAATTCTTAGGTTTTCAAAATCTGGGATAGAATTATTTATCATTCTCAATAAATCAGTTCTAAAATCCCTAGAATCCAAAAAGAAATTTGGGAATTTTCTTGCAAGAAATCTTGATAGTTTTAAATTAAATTTTACGAAACTTGCAATCATTGATTTAATAATTTTTTAAAAATATGTAAAAAACCTTTGCTAAAAAATAAAAATAAATTGTTCTTAAAAAAATATTGAGTTGATTATTCTAAGAAATATATTTTAATATTTTATTATAGTTTTCATATAGTTATAAAATTAATTTAAAAGCTGTAAACATTATTAAAGTACATCCTAATAGAATTATTTTTTAATTTATTCTTTTTGCATTTTTATAATTCTTCTTTCAACCTCTAATAAATCCTTTCGTTCATCAACAGCCCAACTATCTCCAATCAAATCAATACAATAAACTGGAATATCTATTTCTAGAAATCTTAAAATTTCAGTATCCTCTATTTCTTCAATTCTAGATTTGCCATATGCCATATAATAATGATCTAATGATTCCTTGTTAAATGCATAAATCCATATCGCTCGGAATGCTTTAGTATAAGCACCCTTATTATTTAAAGGTATACCAGCTCTTGAACAATATAGTAATTTATTTTCTTTATTACATACGACTTTTGCTTTTGAGTAATCATTAAATTCATCTTCATTAGCTTCAGCTTTTCCAAAAATAACTCTATTAGGATTATATTTATTATAATTTATAATTTTTTCGATATCTTTTGTATTAACAATTGGTTCATCTCCTTGAACATTTATATATGAATCAGCTTCAACTTTGTCACTAAATAATTTAATTCTATCAATTGCTGTGGGAGCTGGACCAGTATTAACAGATTGTATTCCTTTTGAATTACAAAATTCTTCTATCTCAATATCTTCTGTCGCAACATAAATTTCGCTTTGATTTTTTACTTTTATACATTGGTTCCATACTCTCTCGATCATTGGTATTCCTTTAATTTCTATTAATGGTTTGCCTGGTAATCTTGAGCCACCCATTCTTGCTGGTATTACAATTATTTGTTTCATAATTAATAAAAATTAAACAATTTTATTTGTTAATTTATCAAGCCCCTCTATAGATAGTTCGCAGATAGAGCCACTTTTAACAATTGAATTTTCAGCATTGGCTGGCGTACCAGTAAATATAATATCTCCAGGATCTAAACTCATTATTGATTCAACTAATTCTAAACACTGATGATCATCAAATACTCTATTAGAAGTATTTCCATGCTGAAAAATTTTACCATCTATTTTATTTTTCAATTCTAAATTTTTTGTATCTAAATCAGTTTCAATAAATGGTCCTATAGGAGCAAAATTATCCCTTGCTTTTGATTGCGCCAAATGATGATCTCTACCATATTTACTTTCAGCTGTAATATCATTGCCAATTGTGTAACCAAAAATTTTTTCAGTTTTGGTGGAATTTTTATTTCTAATTTCTTCACCCACCACAAGAACCAATTCAACTTCAACCCATACTTTAGTATTTAAAGGTATTTTTATTTTTTCATTAATACCAACAACTGAAGTAGGAGATTTCATGAAAACTAATGGGTCATCGTATGATTTTCTTTCACCAATTAAATCCTTGTAATTATATGCTAAACCTATAACCTTACCAGGCTTTAAGGGAGCTAAGATTTGTATTTGATTTAAATGATATTTATTATTTGTAAATTTTAAATCTCTTGAAAATTTAAAATCTAATATTTCATTAACAATATCATTTTCTAGTATCCCATACATTATTTTATCTTGATGAAAAAATCTTATAATTTTCATTAATGACTATTATTTATAAAAATATACTAAATTATTACATTAGAAATATTATTATTTTTAATAATATTTAGTACATTCAAAGAAGCTTTTTCTCTGCTTTCTTTTATTGCTTGCTCACTATAATAAGAAGTATGAGGATTAATTATAATTTTGTTAGATAAAGGATTTCTTTCCTTACATATATTAAAAAGTTCATCATCTTTATTAGGCGGCTCATTTGGAAAAACATCAGTTCCATATCCAGATATTTTCTTCTCTCTTAAAGCATTTAAAATAATTGAGTTATCTTTAACAATAGGGCCCCTTGAAACATTTATAAGAATTGAATCTTTTTTTAAATAGTTTACAAAATTCTCATCTACTATCCCTCTTGTTTCTTCTGTTAGGGGAGTATGAATAGTGATAATATCTGAATCAGATAAGATTTCTTTTAAATAATGATATCTTTTAATATTAAAAGTTTTCTCTATTCCTGAGGATAAATAAGGATCAAAAAAACCTACATGAGGTGTAAAAACTTTTAATTTTCTAGCTACTGAACCACCTATTCTTCCTAATCCAATTATTCCTATTTTCATACAATTAATTCTTTTCATTAAAAAATTAATTTTTGCACCTGTCCAAGAATCTTCATTTGTTAAGGCAAAGTGTTCTAAATCTTTTATTCTCCTTGCAAGAGTTAATATCATTGCAACCGCTGTATCTGAAACCTCATCTATTCCATAATCAGGGGTATTGCAAACTCTTATTTTTAATTCTTTGCAAGTTTCCAAATCAATATTATCGACTCCTACTCCATATCTAACTATAGCTCTAATATTTTTGTATTTTTGAAGGAATTCTTTATTTATTTCTTTATGCCAGACTAATAAGATAGTTGTTTCTTCACTAACTTTTGGTTCAAGATATTCTTTTAATATTTTTTTCTCTATTGAAAATTCTTTTATATGATCAGTAATTGAAACAACGTCTTTTACCATGATTTTTTAGTTTATAATAGAGTGTATTAATTTTATTTGTCTAATAATATTTGAGGCATATCCAAATTCATTATCATACCAAAGTACGCACTTAATTAAATTTTTATCAATGACATTTAGCCACCTTTCGTCAAGTACACAAGAGGAAGCTTCACCTACAAAATCTAAAGAAACCAATGGCTCTTTACTCATTTTTAAAACTGGATATTTTTGATTTCTTTCAAAATCTTTAAATAAATTGAATATTTCATTCAAAGTTATTTTCTTCTCTACAAAAAAAGTAAGGTCTGCAGATCCAACTATTTGTGTTGGTGTCCTATACGAGAAAGAGCCAATTTTTTCTTTCTTTAAATTAGGAATAACTTCTAAAACAGCATCTACTGCAGTGGTTGGCTTAGGAATTAGATTTCCAATAGATGATCTACCCAAAGCATAATGATGATATATTTCACCTGGAACACTCCATGAACTTGAGGGACCATCCATTAAATTTTGATAACTTAGCCATGGATGCAAGGTCGTAACATAACCAGATAAAATATTGAAATTATCATTTACTAATTTTGTTATTGGTGCGATAGCAGTTGCATCACAAATACTAGAGGCTATTAGATGATGTAATTTATTATCATATAAATCTTCATTAACTCCTAATACTAATGTAAAATCTACTTCTCTTGGAGAATGAGAAATAAAAATTTTCTTTACTGCTGTATTCTCTAAAATAAGTCTAGATTTAATTACATTCTCCCTAATACCACTACAATCAACTATGTAATCAACCCCATATTTATCCCAAGCTACATCACTTATGATTTTTTTATTTGAAGTTCTTATCCTTTCCCCAGAAATAATTAAAAAATCATTATCAATATACATCTCTGCATCAAATTTTCCGTAAATAGTATCGTATGTAATTGTATATATCCAATTATTAATATCTTCTATTTTTTCATTAATTAAAACTATATCTATATCATCATCGAGTGCAGCCATTCTAAAGATGTGTCTACCAATTCTTCCTAAACCATTAATGCCAATTCTTATTTTATTTCTTTTCATAATTTTAGTTCAATATTTGAAAAATTACATATGGTAAATTTTGCATATTTTTCCTGATCAAGACTAGGCCTAGACAATTTACTACTATAGCCCTTTACAAGTATAAAACTTAAAGGATGATTTTTTGCTGTTAATAGATCTCCCTTGCTATCGCCAAAGAAAATATCTTCTGCGGCAGCATTAGCATCTATAAGATGTTGCTTTTTTGTCTTATTATCGGAAAGTACCTTATTAAAAAAAGTGTCCATTTTATTATTTACCAAAAATAATTTAATTTCATTTAAATTTCCGCCACTTAAGATATTAATTTTCAGGTCTGGGTAACTATTCCTTATTTTCTTAATAAAATCTCTGCATCCATAAGTTGCTTTCTGATAGGAAAAAAATTTATAACATTTTTCTTTATAGACATTTAGTATTTTGTCAACAATATTTTTATCAAAGAATTTGGATAATTTTTTTTCTCTACCTAGACCAGCATTTTGATTAAAAAAAGAAATTGAATTTTCTAAATTTAAGTTTTCAGGACAAACTTGTTTTATAGATTCAGTAATAGCTTTTTCTTTAAAATTATTTGAGTCAACAATTACTCCATCAAAATCAAAGAATATTTTTTTGCAATTTATATATAATTTTTTCTTCAACATTTAAAAATACATATTAAAGTATTTTTGATTTATTTAAAATATTAAAATTCAATATTTCAAATTTATTTTCAATATTTTTATTCTATTTGATTAACTAGAAAATTTATAATTTATTAAAAAATATATCTTAAGATTTCAACAATTAATGAAATCAGTTTCTTTTATTTTTATTTCTACTTCTCTAGTATTTGCTGAGCTAAATTTTTTAAAAAAGCTTTTGATTAAGCCTAAAATATTCAGAAATTAAAATAGGTTATTTTTGAAATTTTTAATGATGTTATGTCATTCAGACTAGTAATTTTAACTTACTTTAATAATTATGGAGCCAAGCGGACTCGAACCGCTGGCCCCCTGCATGCCATGCAGGTGCTCTACCAACTGAGCTATGGCCCCATATATTTCATTATAGTTTGAATATTTTTCTGCACAAAGTAGGTTTTAAGAAAATCAAAAAAGCAATCCAGGAAGAAGCATTAAACGCTTGTAGGTTGAATAAAAACTAGCAAGTGCAAAAAGGACTATTAATATGTAATTAAAAAATAAGTGATACTTTCTTTTCTCATATCCTAATAACACAGATGTAATAAATAATGATGGATATAAAGCACTTTTAACCCTCCCAACAGCATAAATAGTTGGAGTAAAAAATTCTATCGATATAAGTATTGATAGAAAAGACAAAATAAAAATACTATAAATATTTATAGACCTTAATGTAAATTTCTTGATAGGCAAAATATTATTTTTAATTATAAAATTTGAATAAATCATTGTAGCGTTAAATTGACTTACTATAAGTAGAAAAATAGGGATTAAATACAATGCTCCAACTCTTCCTATCTCAGTATCACCAACAAAAGCATAAGCTGATAATATTGGAATCTTACTAAATATATTTAAATATATTTCAAAGCCAAAATAGAATAAACCTAACAAAATAGGAATTATAAGTAAGAGACGTAATTTATAAAACAAATTATATAGCCTAAAAAAAACAATTTTTATCTGTTTTATAGAAATTATATAACTAATAAGAAAAGGAATAAAACTTAAGAATAAAAGAAGATAAATAGGATGAATCAACGCTACAAATAAAGTACAAAAAGCAAGAACAAAGATATTACTTTTTACAGGTTTGATTAAAAAAGATATAAATAATATAACTAATGAAAAAGAAACAAATTGTCTAAGATGAATCATATATAACGTAGATCCAATACTTGGTAGAAGCAAACAAACTAAAAAAGTATATAAATTCCACTTATTCCGATGTTCTCCTGACTCTTTAAAAAATCTGATTAACCTATAAATCCCAATTGATAATAAAAATAATGAAAGTAAAATAAGGAAAAGAAATTTAATTTCATAGTTCTCAAAAGGTAGTGTCAAATTATAAACGAAACTATAAGTAATCTTTTCTTTTAATCCCCAATCATATTGACTTGTTAGATAGCCAGCTAAATTACCATTATCTATTGCATCAATATCATATGGCCTTGTTAAGGCACTAGTATAAAAGAATAATGAATAAATATATAGGTTAAATCTCGCAAATTTTTTAATTAAAAATAAAAATGATGATGCTATTGCAAGGCCTGTAAATATAAAACTTGTTGTATACATTATTAACTTATAATTTAGATTTCAATTATTAATATGTAAAAGAATTGTCAACATGTTTTTTTATTAACTCTCTTATTTTTGAAACAGAGAGAAATTCTTTATTAAGGTCAGATCTATAAAAAAACTTTTTAGGTACTCTACTACAAGTTATATTTAAATTCTTACATTTCTCAATGTAATCATTTTGATTTGGAATTATTGCATAGTAATTTCCAAGATCAACAGTACTAAATCCATCAGCTACTGTAATCATTTCCTCATGAATTTTTTCTCCAGGCCTAAGACCTTTAATTTCAGGCACAATATTAGGAGCTATGGCCTTTATTACATCCGTTATTTTGTAACTTGGTATTTTGGGTACGAAAATTTCCGCCCCTAATGAATTATCTAAAGCCCACAAAACCATATTTACTCCCTCATCTAAAACGATATTAAATCTTGTCATTTCTGGATCAGTTAGTGTAATAAATCCTTTTTTTGCTTGCTTTAAGAAAAGTGGAATAACTGAACCTCGAGAACCCATAACATTACCGTATCTAACTACTGAGAAAGTTAAATCCCTTTTACCTTTGATGTTATTTGCAGAAATAAATAATTTATCTGAACATAATTTAGTTGCCCCATATAAATTAATTGGTGCTGCTGCTTTATCAGTACTAAGAGCCACGACTTTCTTTACATTATTATTTAATGATGCTTCAATAATATTGTTTGAGCCATATATATTGGTTTTAATAAATTCCATTGGATTATATTCTGCAGCGGGAACTTGTTTTAAAGCAGCAGCATGAATTACACAATCTATACCCTCTAGTGCTCGGTTTAATCTATCCTTATCTCTAATATCTCCAAGAAAATAACGTATCATTGGATATTCTGAATCATTCCATATTTGTTGCATTTCCCACTGTTTTAATTCATCTCTACTAAAAATAACTAATCTTTTTATTTTTCTTTTTGATTTCAACAGTCTCGATATAAAAGCTTGCCCAAAACTTCCTGTTCCCCCTGTTATTAAAAAAGAATTCAATTCTGAACTATTTTTCATAAAATCTTTTTGAACATTTTAACATTTAAAGTGCTATAGAATTTTAAACTTTCCCTATTTAGCAGAGATACCGAACTAATAACTTCTTACAAATTTTTTTAAAGTTTTTAAAAATTAATAAATCTTCCAAATATAATTATTCTTAAAGATATAAATTAATTTTATAAATGAAGCCTATATGTCTTATACCCGCAAGAGGTGGATCTAAAAGAATTCCAAGAAAAAATATTAAGCTATTTAATGGTAAACCACTAATTTCTTGGTCAATTGAGTGTGCATTAAAATCAAATTTATTCTCAAGGATATTTGTTAGTACAGATGATTATGAAATCGCAAGAATAGCAAAAAATTGCGGAGCAGAAATACCTTTTATAAGACCATTAAACTTGTCTGATGACTTCGCAAAGGATCTTGATGTAATTGATCATTTTATTAAATGGGGATTAGCTAATGAAATTAATTCAAATGTTCTTTGTTACCTATACCCTACAGCGCCATTTATAACTAAAAATACTCTAAAAAACTGTTATGAATTACTTTTAAAGGAAAACGCATCTTGTTCATTAACTATTACTACGTATGATTATCCTCCTCAAAGAGCATTAAAGAAAAAAAACGATTCAAAAATAGATTTTATTTGGGAAGAATTCAAAAATAAAAGAAGCCAAGATTTAGAAGAGGCTTTTCACGATGCTGGTCAATGTTATTTTTATGACTTAAAAAAATTTCCTGACATTTCCAAAAGAGTAGGTTTTCTATTACCTAGAATAATATGCCAAGATATTGATACTTTAGAAGATTTTGAATATGCAGAAATTTTATTTAAATTTATAGAAGTTCATAATCTAAAATCCATAATATTTAAAGAATAAAATCCTTGAACTGTTTCAGGAAAAACTTGAATTTATCATTTTTCCAGATTTTATATATTTTTCCTGAAATAATCATTTTATAAAGTTTTTCAGACTCATTTAATTTATAAGCCACACCAAATTCATAAAGTTTTTCGTACCATATTCTTGAATTAGGATGAAGAGGATAATTATCTATATCACAATAAAGTAGAAAAGGTATATTAAGAAAGATTGCCTCAACCATCGTAGTCTCTGGATATGTAAGTATTAAGCATGATGCATTTATAAGAACAGAATTATAGTTTCTGAATATTAGAAAGTTACTCTCAACTGCAATTTTGTAAATAGGGTCAATTAAGTAACCATTTCTTACATTCTTAGAAGGGATAAATCCAACATATGGGATTTGTTTTGACATCAATTTAAATAAAGATTGATATGAATTATTTAGATATTTTGTATGTAATAAATATCTATATTCATTATTTTTTAAATCTTTGCAGATTTGTGCTCCAATAAAAATTGGAAATTTTTCTCTGAAATTAAAATATCTAAAAATTGAAACCCAAAAAGGTAATTTTTGGGTTGTTATTCCAAATTCATATTTGGAGTTTTTCTTTCTAGGATAATTTTTTCTATAAATTGTTACTGCATTAAAAATATCCTCTTCTGAAGCTGCAAGGAAATGAGAGAAACTTTTAAAAAAAGAAGAACCATGCTCATTATATAATTTGATTAAACACTTTGAATCTTCAATATCTCTAAGATTATTTAGTAGCAGTCTTACCTTTAAACTGGCCAAATGTAAAGATGAAATAGTTATTGACTTCCACATAAAAGAAACTTCAAAAACTTGTTTAAAGAGTTTCTCAAAACAAATCATATTTATTTGAGGCAATAGAAATTTAAGTATAGAAAACTCTATTTCCTCTACATTTAAATCGGGAGGTATACGATTAAAAATAATTTGATCTGATCTAAAATACTTTGAAAAACTGTTTTGTAAAAAATTTAATTTTTTCAAAATCCTTTTAAATAATGATTTTGTATTTATTAATCTTAAATCATATTTATGATTTCTATAGTTAGATGAAAATATTTGATTTTTAAAATCTGGCAAATTAAAACTTTTAATTTCTTTGATTGATAAAAATAAATCTTTTTTATTCATATAAACTGAATTATCATTTAAAATTTGAACCTTATCATTGAAGACTATATAAGATAGATAAAATAAAATTAAATTTGTGATATTTGCATTATTGGAAATTATTTGTATATCTGTATTTAAATTTTTTATCTTATTTGAAAGAAAATAATGTGCCTCTAAAATTTCATTTGATGAAAAATAAATTTTATTTACCTTTTCATAAAATATTAGCTTAGATAATGCCCTAAATTGATAGCTTATTCTTAACGAAACGAATGCATAATTATATATTGAAGGACCATATATCACAAGGATATTTTTTAATTTATTTTTCCCAGGCCCTAAAAGCAAGTCAAAATTTTTAAGATCTAATTTAAATACCAAATCTTGTATTTTTTTAAAATCAATCTTTGAAATTTCATCAATAAGTTCCTTTACTCCATAATCTGCATTTATAGAATTCCAATATCCAAAAAATAAAGGAGTCTTGATATAATTTTTTGCTAATTGATAATATTTATCCTTATTAAGAAGGAAAATTTCATCCATTAATTAGATTTTTTAATATCCCAATATAGTAAATTGCAATATCTATACTCAAATTTTTTGTAACAATTTTTCAAAGTCTAATTAATAAAATTATGTATTTAAAAATCTAATAAAGAATGAATATCAATTAATAATTTAAAACATCTTATAAATTAATTTTAAATAAAAAAATGAAGAAATTTTCTAGAATTATTAATTATAATTAACTGCAAATTTTCTTTCTAGCATTAATAAAATTAATAACTCTAAGAAAATAGTGGTTATCATTAATTTTAAATTTCCAAATAATAAGCAAATACAAATTAATGATGTGGCAAGTATGT
>MDTE01142756.1_pt1 | contig 14008 bp, 12 predicted proteins | sample 811231 | NCBI WGS metagenome assembly MDTE01 (sample SAMN05326651, study PRJNA326480) | marine metagenome | isolation source: seawater | place: Indian Ocean: Red Sea | collected 2010 | reverse complement strand
ACAATAACTTATTATCAGATTTTACCGCAATAGAGAATGTGGCGATACCATTAATAATTCGAAACAATAACTATAATTTATCTCTTAAAAAGGCATCAAAGATTTTATCTGCTGTTAATTTAGGTCATAGACTTAATCACTTGCCATCTGATTTATCAGGCGGCGAACAACAAAGAGTTGCAATAGCTAGATCTTTGGCTTCAGATACAAGTATTATTTTAGCAGATGAACCTACTGGTAATTTAGATGAAAAAACCTCAGAAGAAGTATTTTCATATTTTCTTAAATTAAAAAAGAAAAACAAAACAATTTTAATTGCAACTCATAATAGAGAACTTGCAAAAAAAGCGGATTATACTTTAAGAATAAGGAATGGTAATATAATAAGAGTAAATGGTTAATGACCCTAAACTTTTCACAAATTTTAAAGTGCACTCACAGTATTCAATATGCGAAGGCGCAATCCAAATTAAAGAACTCGCTGAATATTGCAAAACTAACAAAATCCCAGCTTTAGGATTAAGTGATAGCTACAATCTTTGTGGTGCATTGGAATTCTCGCAAGAAATAAGTAAAGTTGGTACGCAACCTATAATAGGATCGCAAATTAATTTTAAGTATTCAGATTCAATTGGAAAAATTCCAATTTTTGCGAAAACAGAAGAAGGTTTCAAAAATTTAATTAAATTATCTTCTAAAAGTTACTTGGACTCAAAGGAAAATGAAGAACCCCACTGTTTAATTGATCAATTATTTGAGAACAAAAAAGATCTTATAGTCCTTAGTGGAGGACTAAACTCTCTAATATCAGGGTTAATAAAAAAAAACAGAAGCAAAGAAGTTGAAAATCTAGTCGAACAACTTAAAAGTAATTTTCCTGATCTATTATATTTTGAAATACAAAGACATAAAGACGAAGGTGAAAAAAACCTTGAAGAAATATTTCTTACTTTATCTAGCAGATTTAAACTACCGATAATAGCTTCTAGAGAGATTTACTACATGAATAAAAATATGCATGAAGCACACGATGCTCTTCTTTGTATTGGCGAGAAAACGTATGTTAATGAAAAAAATAGGAAAAAGTTTAATAATGAACATTACTTTAAAAGTTCTGAAGAAATGAAAAAAATTTACGCTGATTTACCAGACGCATTAGAAAACAACTATTTATTTCCTTTCAGATTTAGTTATAAACCAAAAAAGTCTAAACCAGTACTACCTAGCATTCATACATCTAAGAATTCTGATGAAGATCAAGAACTTTTAAATAAATCAAAAGAAGGTCTTAAAAATAGATTGGATAATTATGTATTAAAGAAAAATAATTCTTTAGATAAAAAAAAAATCGACAAAGTCTATTCCGAAAGACTCATGCATGAAATTAAAATAATTAACGAAATGAAATATGCTGGATATTTTTTAATAGTTTCAGATTATATTAAATGGGCAAAACAAAATAATATTCCCGTTGGTCCAGGTAGAGGGTCCGGAGCTGGTTCTTTAGTAGCTTATTCTTTGGATATAACGGATTTAGATCCAATTGAATTTGGTTTAATTTTTGAGAGATTTTTAAATCCTGATAGAATTTCTATGCCTGATTTTGATATAGATTTTTGTGAGGAAAAAAGAGATCTGGTTTTTAAGTATCTTAAGTCAAAATATAAAAATGGTGTAGCCCACATAATTACTTTTGGAAAACTAAAAGCCAGGATGGTGTTAAGGGATGTTGGTAGAGTTATAGGACTACCTTATGGACAAGTTGATAGAATTTGCAAAATGATACCATTCGATCCTTCGAGACCACTAACGTTAGAAGAATCTATTGCTAGAGAACCAAGGATTAAAGAAGAGGAAAAAAGCGATCCTAAAGTTAAAAAATTAATCGAACTCTCTTTAAAACTTGAAGGACTTAATAGAAACTTAGCAACACATGCTGCCGGTGTTGTGATAGCAGGTGAAAAATTGTCCGAACAAGTTCCTCTTTACAGAGATAAAAGTTCAAACTTACTTTTACCCTCAACACAATTTGATATGCATTCCTCAGAAAATGCAGGATTGGTAAAATTTGATATTTTAGGATTAAATACATTAACTATAATCAGCAAAACAATCCAAATGCTAAAAAACAAAAATATCAATTTAGATATTAACAAGATACCTTTAAACGATCCAAAAATATTTGATCTACTTTCAACAGGCGAGACAACCGGTTTATTCCAACTAGAAAGTTCAGGGGTAAGGTCAGCTTTAAAACAAATGAAACCAAACCAATTTGAAGATATCATTGCATTGGTTGCATTATACAGACCTGGTCCTATGAGCAACATCCCCATTTATAATGAATGTAAAAATGGTTTAAGAGAACCGGATTATATACACGAAAGTTTAGAAAAAATTCTTAAACCAACTTACGGAATAATAATATATCAAGAACAGGTTATGCAGATCGCTCAAGTTCTTGCTGGCTTTACACCTGGTGAAGCGGATATTTTAAGAAAAGCAATGGGGAAAAAGAAAAGAAAAGAACTTGAGAAACAAGAAGAAAAATTTATTAAAGGAGCAACAAAAAATGGTATTAAAAAAGATATTGCTTCTTTTATATTTCAAAAAATAAAACCATTTGCTGAATACGGATTTAATAAAAGTCACGCCGCAGCTTATGCTTTGATAGCTTATCAAACGGCCTACTTAAAACATTACTATAAGGAAGAATTTATCGCAGCTTGTATGTCAACAGAACTTTCAAATACTGATAAATTGAGAGAATTTGTACAGGAACTAAAAAGATTAAAAATTGAAATCATAAGGCCAAATATAAATAAATGCTATGCCGATTTTAGAACTGAAAAAAATAAAATATACTATGCTTTATCTGGCATAAAAAGTGTAGGCTATGAGGCTATAACAAACGTAATTAAAGAAAGGGAGAGAAATGGTTCATTTAAATCATTAGAAGATTTTATTAAAAGAGTAAATCCAAAAGATATTAATAAGTTACAACTTGAAGGGTTAGTAAAAGCTGGTGTATTTGACGAATTGCAAAACAACAGGAGCTCAATATTTAATTATATTCCAAAACTAATTCAAATAAACAAAAGTATTTTTGAAGAAAAAAATAGTAATCAAAATAATCTTTTTCAAAATAATGCAGATAAAAATCTTGAAATAATTAATTTAAACAAAAAAGATAAATGGACAAATAACGAGGTTTTGATGAATGAATTCCAATCAATAGGCTTTTATATGTCGGATCATCCTCTTAAAGTATATGAAAAATATTTATCTCAAAAAAATACACTTTCATTTAATGATTTTATAAATGGAAATTATAACAACGCTGTTGTTGCAGGAACCATAATGTCGATTCAAGAAAAGAAAAGTATTAAAGGTAATCCTTTTGCAATAATTAAATTTAGTGATTTAAAAAGTGAATTTGAACTTTTTTTATTTTCAGATCTGCTAATTCAAAAAAGATCGCAACTTAAAACAGCAAACTCTTTTGCTCTGACATTACAAAAAGATTCATCAACAAATGAAAATACATTGAGACGTATTAATATAAAAAATATTGTTGATATAAATGATCTTATTAATCTTGTTCATGATAAAGTTACTATAGAGATAAAAGATAAATCTGACTTCAATATTTTAAAAGACATTCTCAAAGAAGAGGGGAAAACTAAAGTTAAGATTAAAATTGAAAATAATTCAAAATTTTACACTTTTGAGCTAAAAAACCCCAGAAAATTTAATTTTAAAACTTTTAATGCAATAAAAGATCAAGAATTCATTAAAAAAATAAGTTTTTAATATCTTGATTTTTTTCAAAATTAAAAGTATCTACTATGTAATTTCGCACACAGTATAGGGCTAACGCCCACCGGTCCGAAAGGAAAACTGTGGAGGTATAACCGGAAAAAACTATGAACGTACCAAGTGTATCTATAAAACAACTACTAGAAGCCGGAGTTCATTTAGGCCACAAAACTTTGAGATGGAATCCTAAAATGAAAAACTTCATTTTTGGAGAAAAAAATTCTATTCATATTATTGATTTAACACAAACAGTTGTTTTAATAAAAAAAGCCTTATCAGAAGTACACAAATGTATTTCAGGAGGTGGTAAGATTTTAATTGTCTCTACAAAAAAGCAAGCATCTGAAACAGTTTTAAAGGTAGCCAATGAAACAGGTCAGTTTTATGTCAATTACAGATGGTTAGGTGGAATGTTAACTAATTGGAACACAATTCAAAACTCAATAAAAAGATTAAAAAGATTAGATCAAGATCTCTCCAAAGAGGATACCGGATTTACCAAGAAAGAAATTCTTAAATTAGGCAAAGAGAGAGATAAACTTAAAAGATCACTAGGTGGTATCGCGGAAATGAACAAGGTACCCAATATGCTTTTTGTAATAGACACAAACATTGAGTCATTAGCAATAAAAGAGGCTAACAAATTGAATATTCCAATAACTGCAGTATTGGATTCGAATTCAGATCCAACAGGCATAGATTATCCAATACCTGGAAATGACGATGCAAGAAGATCTATAAATCTTTATTGCGAACTTTTAAAAGAAACAATAATAGATGCAAAGAAATATATAGCCAAACCTAAAATTGATGAAAAAAAAACAAAGAGTACAGATGTTGTTAAAAATCCATCAAAATCTGAAAACCAGCAAGAAGGAAAGAAAAAAACTTCTAAAAAAAATTAGTTATACACACGGTTCAAATGTCTAATAAAAACATACTAGAGAATGTAAAGAAGTTAAGAGAAATGACAGGTGTAGGTTTTAAAGATTGTAAAGCAGCACTAGATGAAAATAACGGAAATATAGAAAAATCTATTGAGTTTTTAAGAAAAAAAGGAATTGCAAAAGCATCAAAAAAAATGAGCAGGACCGCAGCTGATGGTCTTGTTTTACTCAATCAAAAAAACAATATGATATCAGCTATTGAAATTAATAGTGAAACTGACTTTGTTGCTAAAAATAAAGATTTTGTCAATTTTTGTAAAGAAGTATCTGAAATAAATTTTCACAATCATGGAAATTTAGAAAAAATAAAAGCATCTACTATGTCAAATAAAAAAAGCGTAGAAGAGACTTTGATCAATCTGATATCAAAAATTGGAGAAAAAATTACTATTAGAAGAAGTAAATTTTTTGACAACAGTGGAAAAAATTTTGGTTATGTTCACAATTCTTTAGAAAAAAATATTGGAAAAGTTTTATCTGTTGTTAAATTAAAAACAGACAAAGTAGTTGAAGTTAACGAAATTGGAACAAAAATAGCTATGCATATAGCTGCATCAGCACCAATGGCAATTGATAAATCTGGATTAAGCCAACAAATCTTGGACAAAGAGCTTGAAATTATTAAGGAGGAGCTAAAAAATAGTGGAAAAAAAGACGAAATGGTTGATAAAATATCTAAAGGGAAATTAAATAAATTTGTTTCTGACAATACTTTGTTAAACCAAATTTGGATTATGGATACTAAAAAAAAAGTTAAAGATATTCTCGGAGAAAACCTAAAAGTTGTAGACTTTGTAAGATTTAAAGTAGGAGAAGGTATAGAATAAAATATGGAATTTACTTTTGATCGAAACGATATACAAACAAAAATGGATAAGTCATTAACTGCATTCAAGAAAGACTTGACTTCGATTAGAACTGGAAGAGCAAACCCAGCTATGCTTGACTTAGTAACTATCGAGGCATATGGAAAAAAAATGCCAATCAATCAACTTGCAACAATTACAATTCCTGAACCTAGATCTATATCAATACAGGTTTGGGACAAATCAAACGTTACAATTATTGATAGTGCAATAAAAAAATCTAATTTAGGAGTAAACCCTCAAATTGATGGCCAAATTTTACGAATTCATATTCCGCAACTTACGGAAGAGAGACGAGTTGAGCTAGTAAAATCATTAAAAACTCTTGGAGAAAAAGGCAAAATATCAATCAGAAATATTAGAAGAGAGTCAAACGACAATATAAAGAAAATTCTAAAAGAGAAGAAAATTAGTGAAGACGAAAGTAAAAACTTTGAGAAAGAGATACAGAAAATAACTGATCAAAGTATTGAAAAATTAGATAAAATCCTTTCTGAAAAAGAAAAAGAAATCCTCAACCAATGAACAAAATTAACCATATTGCTATAATTATGGATGGCAATGGTCGGTGGGGTAAAAAAAGGGGCAAGACAAGAAATTTTGGTCATTTAAATGGAATCAAGGTTATTGAGAACATAGTTAAAGAGTCAATAAAAATTAAAGTACCAATTTTAACTTTTTACACATTTTCAACTGAAAATTGGAGAAGACCAAAGAGAGAAATAGATTTTTTATTTAAATTGATCAATCAATATTTTGTAAAAGAAATCAATAATCTAGTTAAAAATAATGTAAAAATAAATATTATAGGTGATATTGCGATATTGCCAAAAAAAATCAGGTCATGTCTAATTGAGACAATGAAAAGAACAGCAAAATGTAAAAAGATTTTAGTGAATTTAGCTATAAATTATGGTGCACAAAGTGAAATAATAGAGGCTGTGAAAAAAATTAAAAGAAAAAAGAAAATTATATCTAGTAAAAACTTACAAGAAAATCTTTACACTAAACTGATGCCAAATCCAGATATTCTAATAAGAACTGGCGGAAAAAAAAGACTTAGTAATTTTTTGTTATGGCAATTAGCATATTCAGAGTTATACTTTATAGATAAATTATGGCCAGATTTTAATATAAGTGACTACAATAAAATTATAAGAAAATTTAAAAAGGTAAAAAGAAATTTTGGAAATATATGAAAAATTTTGAAAAAAGAGTATTAACTTCTTTAATTGTTTTCCCCTTATCAATTTTCTTTATATTAAAAGGAGGCTATTACATTGTCTCTTTTTTATATGCAATTCTGATATTAGGAAATTACGAAGTTTTTTCAGCTTTTAAAAAAAAAACGACAGTAATAATTTTAGATTTAATATTAGTTTCATCACTCCTAGCTATTTTGAGTTTAAGAAATGACACAATGTCATCGTTCGCTTTACTTATATGGGTAATAATAATAACTGTAAGTTCCGATGTTGGAGGTTATATATTTGGAAAAGTTTTTAAATGGAAAAAATTAACAAAAATTAGCCCTAACAAAACAGTTTCTGGAGTACTAGGGTCATTTATTTTTTCATTAAGTACAGTTTTTATTCTAGGTTTTATTATTCAGTACACAACTAATTTGAAATCGTATCACTTTATTTCTTTAAAATATTTTTTGTTGGCAGCAGCTTTTTCAGTAGCGGCTCAAGTAGGAGATTTAATAATTTCATATTTCAAAAGATCTGAAAAAGTTAAAGATACAGGAAAAATTCTTCCCGGACATGGAGGAATTTTTGACCGAATAGATGGTTTAATGTTCGCAGTCATTCTTGCCTTTATTTTTTATAATTTAGATCTATTCCCTTAATGAAAAAAAAAATTGCAATCTTAGGGTCAACAGGGTCAATAGGCAAAACCTCTCTTGAAATTTTTCAAAAAGATTTAAAAAGATTTCAAATCATTCTTTTATTAGCCAACTCAAATTATTCATTAATAAAAAAACAAATTAAACAATACAAACCCAAATTTTTTGTAATAAACAATTATGCCGTGTATAGAAAAATTAAAAAACAATACAAAAAAAATACAATTAAAATTTTTAATAAACTTACAGATTTAAGTTTAAACCAAATGAAATTTGACATTACTATTTCTGCAATAGTGGGTATCGCTGGTTTAGAGCCAACTATTAAGTTTGCGAATATTAGTAAAAAAGTATTATTGGCAAATAAAGAATCGGTAATTTGTGGTTGGCATATTATAAAAAAAATAATAAAAAAAACAAAAGTTAACGTTGTTCCTATTGACTCAGAACATTTCTCTATTAACGAATTGACTAAGTCATATAATGATTCAGAAATAAAAAAAATTTATATTACAGCATCTGGCGGACCTTTTCTCAGAAAACCTAAAAAAAAATTTAAAAATATTAAGGCAAGTGATGCCATTAAACATCCAAATTGGCAAATGGGAAAAAAAATATCTATAGACTCCTCTACTATGATGAACAAGGTCCTTGAAATGATAGAGGCCTTTCGACTATTTAAGTTTGACATCAGTAAATACGAAATTCTTGTACATCCTCAATCTTTAATACATGCAATTGTTGTTTTTCAAAATGGACAGACAAAGTTTCTTTACCATGAAACAAATATGAAAATACCAATAGCTAATGCTCTTTACGAAAATAAAATTATTATTAATAATCTTTTAAAAAAAAATAATAACCTTTTAAAAAAAATCGATTATTTAAAATTTGAAAAAGTTGATAAAAAAAAATTTCCAATTGTTACCTTGCTTAAAAAAAACATTTATAATAAATCTGGACCAATTATTTTAAATGCTAGTAATGAGGTTTTGGTTGATTATTTTTTAAAAAATAAAATAGGTTTTAACTCTATATATGCATGTCTAAAGAGGGTTTTTAGGGATAAAGATTTTAAAAAATATGCTATAAAGAGCTCACCAAATATTGATGAAATATACAAAATCGATAAATGGGCAAGAAACAAAACTTTGAGCATTATTAACAATAAAAAATGAAAAAAAGCATATTCAAACTTTTTGTATATTTATCTTTTCTATTTTTTTCAAATAGTTTACTTGCAGATGTATTAAAAAAAATTGAGATAACTGGTAACAAAAGAATTTCAAATGAAACAATAAAAGTTTATGGAGATATTCAAATAAACAAAGATTATCAAGAGAACGATATTAACAATATAATTAAAAAACTTTATAACACAAACTTCTTTTCAAAAATTTCATCTAATTTTTCTAATGGAATTTTAAAATTAAGCGTAAAAGAAAATCCTATAATTTATTCAATAGAAATCAAGGGTGAGGAAACAAATAAATTTAAGGATGAAATAACAAAACGTATTTCACTTAAAGAAAAAACATCATATATAGAAAATTTCATTAAATCTGATGTTGAAATAATTAAAAATCTTTATAAATCTATAGGATTTTATTCAGTTAGTGTAGATGTTGATAAACAAGAAGCGGTTGAAGCTGTAGATACTATAAATTTAACTTTTAATATTAACAAGGGAGAAAGAAGTAGAATAAATAAAATTTATTTTATAGGTGACAAGAAAATTAAAAGTAAGAGATTAAGAGATGTTATTACTTCAGAAGAGTCTAAATTCTGGAAATTTTTAAGTAGAAATATTTATTTAAATACTCAAAGAATAGAATTAGATAAAAGACTGCTTAAAAATTATTATTTAGGAAGGGGTTATTTTGATGTTCAAGTTTTATCTACCAGCGCCGAAATAACTGATCAAAATAATATTGAATTAACCTTTAGTATTAATGCTGGGAAAAGGTATAGATTTAAAAAAATTTCAACTAATATCGCACCTGTTTTTGATAGTGTAATTTTTGCTGACTTAGAAAATGTTTTTAAAAAATATGCTGGTGAATTTTATTCCCCATTTAAAATCAAAAAGATGATTGAAAATTTAGATGAAATAATCGACGCTAACCAATTACAGTTTGTTAGTCATACAGTTAAAGAGTATCCTGGTGAGGACGGAATAGACGTAGAATTTATAATAGTCGAGGGAGACAAAATTCAACTTGAAAGAGTTAATGTCGGAGGAAATAATGTAACAAATGAAACTGTTGTTAGATCGGCTTTGTTAATAGACGAAGGTGACCCTTTTAGTAAAACTCGACTGAAAAAATCTATAGATAACATTAAAGCTTTAAATATTTTTGAGACTGTAGAGTATACGATAAAAGATGGTTCCGAGCCTGGTCTAAAGGTTCTTGATATCCAAGTTTCTGAAAAGGCCACAGGTGAAATTATGGCTGGTGCAGGATACGGTACTGAGGGCGGAGCAATTTCATTTTCTATAAAAGAAAATAATTATCTTGGAAAGGGAGTAAAAGTTTCTGCTGATATAGACATGACAGCTCAGTCCATTAGAGGAGGCTTGAATATAATGGATCCAAATTACAATTATTCTGGAAATAAAGTTTTTGGTGGTTTTTCAAGTAAAAAAACCGACAAACCTAATTCTGGTTTTGAAAATACATTAATAAACTTTAATATTGGAACTGAATTCGAACAATATAGAGATGTTTTTTTAGCGCCAGATTTATCCTTAACATTTGACGATTTAAGCGTTGATGGAACAGCATCAAGCAACCTAAAAAAACAAGAAGGTAGTTTTACTGATTTACAATTTGGCTATGTTGTAAAGAGCGATAAAAGAAATAGAACATTTATGCCTACCGATGGATATCTTGTTTCTTTTAAACAAAACTTACCAGTTTATGCGGATTCTAAAAGCATGTTAAATTCTATAAATTTTAACGCATACAGTTCGTTTAGTGAAAACTTTATTGGGGCACTTAAATTTCAAGGAACAGCTATTAATGCAATTGGTGACAGCGATGATGTTAGATTGAGCAAACGGTTGTTTCTTCCAAGAACGAAGCTTAGAGGTTTTGAGGCAGGTAAAGTGGGCCCAAAAGATGGTTTAGACTTTATCGGGGGTAACTATGCAACTGCTATTAATTTAGAAGCTGCTTTGCCAAATTTACTTCCCGAAAGTACTGAAACAGATATTTCACTATTTATGGATATAGCTAATTTGTGGCATGTTGATTACTCAAGCGAAGTTTCGGATTCAAACAAAATCAGATCCTCAATAGGGATAGCAACAAATATGTTTACCCCTGTTGGTCCATTAAGTTTTGTAATGTCCCAAAATTTATCAAAAGCTGATACAGACATTACTCAATCATTCAATTTTCAAATAGGAACTTCCTTTTAACATGAAATATTTAAGAATTTTAATATTAATTTTACTTTTCTCTAGTCCTCAAAATATTTCTTTATCAGCTGAAATATATTTTATTGATTTAAAGAAAATTCTTAATCAGAGCAATGCAGGTAAAAAAGCACAAGAATATTTAAAAAACAAACTTAAAGATGAAACTAAAAAATTTGATAAAGAGACAGCCTTACTTAAAAAAGAAGAAGCAGATCTTATTTCCCAGAAAAAAATAATAACTCCCGAGGAGTATAAAAAAAAATTAAATGCTCTTAGACAAAAAAATATTAGCCATCAAAAAAGTAGACAAATGGTTGCGAATGACATTTTTAAAAAAAAGGAAATGGCACGACAGCAACTTAATAAAGCTCTACAACCAATATTAGAAAAATATATGTCTGAAAATAATATAACGATGGTTTTAGATAGAAAGACTGTTGTTGTCGCAAAAACTGAAATTGATTTAACGGATACTGTTTTAAAAATTTTAAACAAAGAACTAAAATCAATTAAATTAAACTAAACTTAATGTCAGAAGTTAATTTTTTTGTTCCAAAGGGCCCTTTTTATTTGAACGAATTATGCGAAAGTAAAGATAAAATAAAAATATTTGACATTAAAACTTTGGACCAGGCCTCCCAAAAAGATATAACTTTTTTTAATTCCTTAGATTATAAATCTCATGCCAAAAAGACAAAAGCTTCTGCTTGTGTGACCACAGAAAATCTTCAGCAATATCTACCTGATAATTGTATTAAAATCTTAGTTAAAAACGTTTTATTTTCTATTGCAAAAATATCAAAAAAACTTTACCCAGATGCTGATGTTGATTACTACGATAAAACCCTTGTTAACACTAGCACAATTTCTTCTAAGTTTAATTCTGTTATATTTGGTAAGAATAGTTTCATTGGAAAAAATGTTAAAATAGGATCTAACACATCAATAGGCATTAATACTATTATTGAACACGATGTTCATATTGGAAAAAATTGTCTGATAGGTTCTAATGTAGTTATTAGAAATTCAATTATTGGTAATGATATTGTGATACAAGATGGTTGCAAAATTGGACTAAAAGGATTCGGTTTTGTTCCTTTGAAAAATAAAAATTTTCGATTTCCTCATATTGGAAGAGTTCTTTTAAAAGATAATGTTGAAATCGGTGCAAGTTGTACGATAGACAGGGGGTCTATCGGAGATACTGTAATTAGTGAAAACACTTTTTTAGATAACCAGGTGCATATGGCTCATAATGTAAAAATTGGAAAAAATTGTATGATAGCTGGACAAGTAGGTTTTGCTGGAAGTTCTACCATAGGTGATAATGTTTCAATTGGTGGTCAAGCTGGTGTTTCTGGCCACCTGAAAATTGGAAATAATGTTAAAATCGGTGGAGGTAGTGGTGTTGTTAAAAATATTCCTGATAATACTACTGTGATGGGTTACCCTGCCGTTCCACTAAAAGAGTTTTTAAAAAATAAAGTCTAATTATGGGTAATTTTATAGATAAAGAAACAATTAAGAAACTTTTACCTCATAGAGAGCCTATGCTATTAATTGATAAACTGATTAATATAGTTCCTCTTAAATCTGCAACTGCAATTGTTGAGGTAAAAAAAGGAAATTTTTATTTTGATGGGCATTTTCCTGACCAACCAGTCATGCCTGGCGTTTTAATAGTAGAAGCTTTTGGTCAAGCTGCTGCCGCTTTAACTGCCCATGGAATAGATCCAAAGGAATATAAAGATAAACTTGTTTACTTAATGAGTGTTGAAAAAGCCCGTTTTAGAAATCCAGTTATGCCAGATTGTCAATTACATTTAGAAATTGAAGCCGTTAGATCTCATGGAAGAGTTTGGAAATATAAAGGTGTTGCAAAAGTTAATGAAAAAAAAATGGCAGACGCTGAATGGTCGGCAACAATAGTTGATAGAAATAAATGATACACAAATCAAGCGTAATAGACTCAAAAGCAAAACTAGGAAAAAACGTTAAAATTGGGCCATTTTGTTTTGTTGGCCCAAAAGTGCGTTTAGATGACAATGTTGAGCTTGTTTCAAATGTCCATATAGACGGTAACACTAATGTTGGAAAAGGAACAAAGATTTATCCTTTTGCTAGTATCGGAACAGACCCGCAAGATTTAAAATTTAAGGGTGAGCAAAATAGTTTGGTAATAGGTGAAAACAACGTTATCAGAGAATATGTTACGATTAATCCGGGTACAGCAGGGGGTGGAAGCAAAACAGTTGTAGGAAATAATTGTTTATTCATGATTTCATCACATGTAGCTCACGATTGTAAAATTGGAAACAATGTAGTAATTGCAAACAATGTTCCTCTAGGCGGACATGTAACAATTGAGGATTCGGTTGTAATTGGTGGAAATTCGGCCGTTCAGCAGTTTACCAGGATAGGAAGACTAGCGATGATTGGTGGAATGACAGGTGTTTTAAAAGATGTCATTCCTTTTGGTCTATCTTTTGGAAACAGAAACTATCTTAAAGGTATTAATCTTGTAGGTTTAAGAAGAAATAAATATGACAATAAAATAATAATGGAATTAGACAAAGCATATAAAAAAATATTTTCTTCAAGCAATCTTCAAGAAAACCTCAGCAAAATTAATGGAGAATATAAAGGAAACAAGTTAGTTGAAGAAGTCACTAAATTTATAGAAAAGGATAAAAAAAGACCTATTTGTACACCATTATCTGAATAATGATTGGCTTAATATTTGGAGAAACATCCTTTCCAAGGGAAATTTTAAAAAAAATAAAAAAAAGAAAATTTAAATACCTGATTATTGATTTAACTAAAGGTAGGATTTATAAAAAAAATAGACACTCATATAGTGTATCAATAGGTCAATTTGGAAAAATTATTAAAATATTAAAAGAAAATAAGTGTAAGAAAGTATTATTTGCTGGAAAAGTCAACAGACCTAACTTTTCAAAACTACGTTTAGACTTAAAAGGTATTTATTATATGCCAAGAATAATTAAAAGCTCAAAACTTGGAGATGCTGCAATTTTAAAAGAAATTATAAAAATATTAAATCAAGAAAAAATTAAAACAATAAGTTCATTAACATTTAATT
>MDTE01046137.1_pt1 | contig 14010 bp, 15 predicted proteins | sample 811231 | NCBI WGS metagenome assembly MDTE01 (sample SAMN05326651, study PRJNA326480) | marine metagenome | isolation source: seawater | place: Indian Ocean: Red Sea | collected 2010 | reverse complement strand
GGCTAGGTCCTTCGCTTCTTGTTCATCGAACGAACCTGAGATGACGGCCTGCCCGTTGAACTCAGTCGCGTTAATGGTCGGGGCTGACTCAACTACCCCATCTAAGACAATCGCAACTTGCCGCTCATAATTCGCAACGGCCATTTGGTCGAAGGCAACCGCCCCTTCATCGTTGAATGAAACGTTGACAATCCATTGTCCTTGGAAGGTCGCCGCTGCTTCCTCGATGGCCTCACCGGTGAGAGCCGCTGGTTCAAGAATAAATCCAGTACGCCCTTCGGAGCCTAAGAGGACGACTTGCGACGATGCCTCATCTTGGTCGGGTGGCGTCAAAACTTCTTCAAGGGAAGGTGGCTCTGAATCAGTCGGCTCGCTCGTCTCACTCAAACCAGCTGAATCGCTGCCATCTTCGGATCCTTCTAGAAATTGTTGGATCGCTGAGAGCTGATTCGGATCTTGGGAATCAAAGATGCTTTGAACCGGTCTGAAGGTCAGTTCTGCTGTTTGACCGATGAGGTCTACTGCTCGTTGTTTGTCTTTGACGCCCGGTAGCTGGATAACAACTTGGTTTCCTTGGCGGGTGATATCAGGTTCCGCTACGCCTATCGCATCTACTCGATTCCGAATGATCTCGATGGCGCGTTCAAATTGTTCATCAGTTACTTCATCTGCTGGTCGCAGAACGACCTCAACGCCTCCCTGGAGTTGAACTCCGAGGACTGGTTTCCAGCCCGCTGACAGCACCCCAATAAAAGATGCACCTGCGACAGCTATGACCAGAAGTAGGGAGAGAATGTGGGAACGACGCACGGCTTTGGTCCAAATAGATTCAGGTTTGAGTTTTATTCTTCGTCACTGGGATCATCGGAAGCATCGTCTTCGTCTCCCGCTTTAGAGATGATTTCGCCGATAGATCTCCGTTGAACGCGCAATTCAACATCGGTGTCTACTTCTAGTGAAACAATCTCGCCGTCTTCTTCGGCAACTATGACGCCGATCACGCCGCCAACGGTGGCCACTTCATCACCAATACCTGCAGCGCGGACCAGTGCTTCACGTTCTTTCATTCTCTTCTGCTGTGGGCGAAGAATCAGGAAGTACATCCCAACAAAGACAATGATTGGCAGTAGCAGCGCCATAGTGAACGACTCCGAGTTCAATAATTAGAAAGACGAGATGTCAGCGTACTGCTCACATCCCCTGTGTCCATGAATCTTTGCCACTTAGGCAGGAAGAAACGAGTTCGGTTAACTCCACGTCTCAAGCGTCTGGGAACGAAAGGCTTCGTACCTTCCGTCTTCGATCGCCTGCCTTGCTTGCTTCACGAGATCAATTAGAAACCACAAGTTATGCAAGGTTGCGATGCGCGCAGCGGTGGGTTCTTTCACCTGCATAAGGTGCCGTAAATAGGCGCGGCTGAAGCTATTGGACATTGGGTTATTTGGGTCGAGAGGTTCATCGTTGGTGGCGTGTTTCGCGTTGCGGAGATTCAACTTCCCGGTGCTAGTGAGCACTGTTCCGTGTCGAGCGAGTCTCGTAGGCAAGACACAGTCGAACATGTCTACGCCTATGCCGATCGCGTCGACAATTCGGGCTGGGTCGCCGACACCCATCAGGTATCGGGGGCGGTCTTCTGGAAGTTCAGAAATGGCTGCTCGTAGTGCGGGCATCATTTCTTGGTGGCTCTCCCCGACAGATAATCCACCAATCCCGTATCCAGCGAAATCGAGACCGCTTAAGTGCTTGGCGCTTTTTGTTCGTAGGGCCGGGTCGATCCCGCCTTGCACAATGCCAAACAAATCCTGACCCGTTTTGGAGTGCACCGATTTAGCTCTGGCCGCCCAGTCATGGGTTCGTTCCATCGCTTCGATAATCGTCTCTTGTGGGGATGGCAGTGGGGGGCATACGTCGAGCGCCATCTGAATGTCAGCACCCAACTGCTCTTGGGTAGCTACCGCATCTTCGGGTGTAAATCGTTTCTTCGAACCGTCATATATTGAAGTAAACGTCACGCCGTCGTCGTCAATTTTGACGTTGTCGTTGAGTGACATGACCTGAAATCCACCAGAGTCGGTCAGCATGTGGCCCTCCCAGGACACAAAAGAGTGCAAACCTCCTAACCCTTCGATGATTTCGGCGCCCGGTCGCAACATCAGGTGGTATGTGTTGCCTAGAACCACTTCGATTTCGAGCTGTTCGTAGTCGCGTTGGTCTAGATGTATGACAGCTCCACGCGTCCCGACGGGCATGAACACAGGAGTCTCGATTGAGCCACGGGGAGTATGAATTCGCCCTCTGCGAGCTCCCTGGTCGGCTTCGAGTAGTTCATAACGTAAAGACACAGTGATACAGCATGACAGAGTGTCAGCTAGTTAGACATTCGATGTAGCAGCATCGCGTCACCAAATGAAAGGAACCGGTACTGGTTATCTAAAGCTTCTTGGTAGAGAAGCTTCCATCGAGCTCCGATGAAGGCATCGATCATCATCAGGAGCGTTGATTTAGGCATATGAAAATTTGTCATCATCGAATCCACAATTTTGAACTGAGATCCACGACGGAGAAACAGATCGGTGCGCCCTGCGAGAGGGCCCCGGGCAGCTGATTCGAGTGCGCGGACTGTGGTTGTCCCTACGGCCACTACTCGTTTCGCCGTTTGGCAGGCTTCCCATGTCTCGTTGCTGACGCTGTAACGCTCGCTGTGCATGACGTGATCTGCGGGGTTATCCACGGTCACTGGTCGAAATGTGTCTAGGCCTACAACCAGATCTATTTTTGCGATGCTCACGCCGATCGCTTCGATTTTTTCGAGCAGATCTTTGGTGAGGTGAAGTCCTGCAGTTGGTGCTGCTACCGATCCCGGTGTTCGGGCGTAGACAGTCTGGTACCGGTCCGGGGAATGCCCCTTTGATGTGATGTAAGGGGGAAGGGGTGACTCCCCCGCTAGAGATAGCCGGTAACAATCGGTTGGTTGAAGGATCGGTTGGCCATCATGGAAGACCTGGACAGTCCTTCGTCCATCTTGGCCGAACTCGTCGCCGATCAGGACTTCCAAAGCGCTGTCTCGGTCACTCCTCAGCTGAGTTCCACTTTTCACGCGACGTCCCGGACGAACAAGCGCTGTCCACCCTGTGCCTTCAGGCTCCAAGAGGAAGACTTCAACAGCTCCTCCCGTAGATTTTCTTAACGGCAGCCGTGCTGGGATCACGCTCGTCTCATTCAAAACAAGCAAGTCACCTGCTTGTAGTTGATCGGGGAGGTTCGCAACGGTTAGATGTTGAGGTGGTTCATCTGGTCCTTTGTCGACCAGAAGCTTGGCGCTATCGCGGGGCACCGCGGGCATCTGAGCGATGGCCTCGTCAGGTAACGGGTATTCGAATTCCTGCATGTCGTGTGGTGGCCTTTGAGCATTCATGCCGGAAACAATTCTAGGTTTCTCGTTTCGCTAGCTGAGCTATTGCGTCACAAGTCCATGTTGGCGCCACTCCACGTGCTCGCAGTAATCGGCTGATGTGTGCTCTCTCTTGTTCAGGGGCGGCCTCTATGAACCCATTCAAGATGACAGACAGGTAGGGCTCGCCGGGCGAGGTTGGTTCAGGGGGCTTCTCACTCGTGAAGGTAAGTAAAGGTCGTTCTCTGTATCGCCCTAGATAAACAACTCGGGAGTACCAGCTGTCACCGATGCTTACCTCTCCTCGGTGAATGACTTCTTCGATATCGATTGTGATGTCCCCGGGTTCAAGTCCGTTTTCTTGTGCCGCCACATCCATAAATTGTTCTTGCGTGATATCCCAACAGCGGACACAGGCGCCCTCGTTAAGGTGAGGTTCCAGAAACGCTACGCCTCCTCCCCACCTGTCTGACGAAAGCCCAAAAAAGAGACTCCACGGGCCATGCACTAACGGGGCGAACTGTCCTGGTTGTTGACTGTCGCGAGCCCCGGTGTGTTCGCTGTGGTGCGGCAAATAACGGCCTCCCTGCAAATAACACAGGAATCGTGCCCTCAATATGTTCGAGCCGTAAGCTCCGTACCAGATTCGATCCGAGGTCAACGTTTATCTACTCGAATAACGATGGGTCTTCGATGGGTTGTTCAGGTGCAGCTACTCCGAGGTGCTCAAAAGTCGCTGGTGTTACTACGCGCCCACGAGGGGTGCGTTGGATGAGGCCTTGTTGAATCAAAAACGGTTCGTAGACGTCTTCCAGTGTTTCTGGTTGCTCTCCGACGCTAATTGACAGCGTCGATAGACCGACTGGTCCCCCTCTATGCGTTATTGCGATCGACTCCAAAATTGAACGATCAACTTTGTCGAGTCCAAGTTCGTCAACACCGAAGAGCGCCAGTCCGTTTCGCGCGACCGTTAAATCCACAAGTCCATCCGCTCGAACTTCGGCAAAGTCTCGCACTCTGCGGAGTAGTCGGTTAGCTATACGAGGGGTGCCTCTACTTCTATTTGCTATTTCCGCAGCTCCTGGTGAATCGATAGTGACGGACAGAATTCCGGCAGCTCGTTCAACTATCGATTTGAGCTCTTCTGGGTTGTAATAGTCGAGGCGCTCGACAAGCCCGAAGCGGTCTCGCAGGGGTCCGGCGATCAATCCGGTGCGGGTGGTCGCTCCCACCAGAGTGAATGGAGGTAGGTCAAAACGAATTGAGCGCGCAGCTGGCCCCTTGCCAAGCACAACGTCCAGCTGGAAATCTTCCATCGCTGGGTACAAAACTTCTTCAACTTGTTTAGGTAACCGGTGAATTTCGTCGATGAACAAGACATCGCGATCTCCGAGATTTGTGAGAATCGCAGCTAGATCTCCTGCTCGTTCAATGGCCGGTCCTGAGGTGATGTGCATAGCGACATCGAGCTCAGCAGCAACGATCCCTGCGAGAGTTGTTTTGCCAAGGCCGGGCGGTCCGGCAAACAACAGATGGTCAGGGGGTTGTTCTCGACCGCGAGCTGCGTCTAAGACGACCTCGAGATGGTCTTTGAGTTCGGCTTGGCCTACAAACTCCTCCAAGCGGCGGGGACGTAAACCGGCTTCATCTTTATCATCGACTACAACTTCGGGCCTCAATACTTCATCGCGACTGTCGGATGTTTCTCGGTGGAAGCCTTCTTCTCGGCCCCATTCATTGTCAGTCATTAGCTCGCCATCCGTTGAAGAGCTTCACGAAGCATTGCTGAGGTGTCTGTACCTTCAAGACCGTCGACAGCGAGTCGCACTTCTTCTGCGCCGAAGCCCATCTGGCGAAGCGCTTCGCGAACATCGGTGATTGCCGTTGCGTTGGATTGCTCACCGTTAGCGCCTTCGTGTTCGACGTGTGTTGGCATGTCGAGACGATTTTTGAGTTCCAACACCATTCGTTGAGCAGTTTTCTTTCCGACTCCAGGAACCAGACACAGCGCATCAACGTCTTCACTCGCAACTGCATGTCTCAGCTCTTCTGGCGGCAATGTCGCCAAAACTGCCATTCCTAGGGCTGGCCCTACGCCGTGAGCTCCTATGACCGACTCGAAACATTTGCGTTCCGTCAACGTGGCAAAGCCGTACAAAGTTTGGTCGTCTTCTCGTATGTGGTGATGAATATGCACAAACGCATCAGTTCCGATGTCGGGGAGATCTGCAAGAGTGCGGGTGTTTACGGTCACCCTGTACCCGACTCCTGATACTTCGATAAGGATCTCCCCTTCAGTGTCTTTATCGATTAACACACCATGAAGCGATCCGATCATGATGGGTTCGCTGCTTCGGTCAGCCGTCTGCTTGAGGCATGAGCTAAATGACAAAGCGCCACTGCGGCAGCGTCTGCTGCATCAGGTGGTGAAGGAATTTCGGGTAGAGCCAAAAGCGATTGAACCATTCGTTGCATTTGTTCTTTGTTAGCGCTGCCCCATCCCGCCACCGCCTCTTTGACCTGGTTTGGTGTGTATTCGAAAACCTCGGCACCGGCTATGTTGCCGATGGCCATAGCAAGCCCGCTTACTTGTGCGACGCCCATGGCCGTTCGGGCGTTCATCTGGAAGAACACTCGCTCTATAGCAACTACATCAGGGCGGTATTCCTCAACCAAACCGCGAAGCTCCTGGTGTATGGATGCCAGACGTTGAGGCAGGGGCGCTTTGGCAGGTGTTCTGATTACACCTATTGCCACAGCTTCAGCTTTTCTTCCCGATTGCTCAAGGACCCCATATCCACAACGGGAGAGTCCGGGATCGATCCCCAAAACGAACACAGGTTCGATTGTACATGACTAGCTCATTACTACTGATCAGCTTCAGGTCAGTTCAGCGAGGATTTCATCTGAGATGTCGAAGTTGGCATACACGCCCTGCACGTCGTCGTGGTCGTCCAACGCGTCCATAACCGCCATGACTTGTGCTGCTTCTCCGCTCGAAGCTAGTTCAACAACGTTTTGAGGCAGATACGTCAGATCCGTTGAGGAAACTTCGATGCCTGATGCTTCAAGCGCTTCTCTAACGGACGCTGTGTCAGAGGCTTCCGTCGTGATCCTCCAACTATCCCCCTCCGTCACGACGTCTTCTGCTCCGGCTTCGAGTGCGGCCATCATGATTAGATCCTCATCGACAGTTCCAGGCGCCATTACTACGCCCTTACGCTCAAACTGCCAAGCAACTGCTCCAGGTTCGGCGAGGGAACCCCCGGCTCGGGTGAAGACACTGCGTATTTCTGCACCGGTTCGATTTCTGTTGTCGGTCAGCACATCAACGAACATTGCTACTCCGTGAGGGGCGTAGCCTTCGTAGTTCACTTGCTCGTAGTTGACTCCCTCGAGCTCACCTGTTCCTCGCTTGATGGCACGTTCGATTGTGTCTAATGGCACCGAGTTATCGCGTGCCTTTTGATACATGGTCCGTAGGTTCGCGTTGGAATCTAAGTCGCCCCCACCTTCGCGGGCTGCTACTTCGACTTGCCGAATCAGCTTCGCGAAAAGTTTCCCGCGCGCCTTGTCAGCGGCGCCTTTTTTGTGCTTGATGGTTGCCCATTTGGAATGGCCCGACACTTCGATACCTCCGATGAACATTCTGCCATCGTCCCTGACGTAAGCGAACCCTGAACTTCAAGCAATTAGCGCAAACGTTTAATCCAGGTTCTCGAGGAACATCTGATGTATGCGCAGATCGTCAGTTAATTCTGGGTGAAAGCTACTTACCGTGACATTTCGTTGACGGCAAAGCACTGTTGATTGTCCGCCGCCGTCGAGTTCAATGGTGGCTAGCGTTTCAACGGACGGGTCGCAGCTTTGGACTAAGGGTGCACGAATAAAAACTCCGCGGAAAGGTGTTGTGAAACCGCTGATCTTGAGATCCGATTCGAAACTAGCGATTTGGCGACCAAATCCATTTCGGCGAACAGTTATATCGATTTGAGCAAAACTTTTCTGGTCTGGTCGCCCATCTATGACATCTTTGGCGAGAAGAATCATCCCTGCGCAGGTCCCCAAAACTGGGAGACCTTCGCTGATGAGATGCGCTAACGGTTCGAACGTTCCGCTGGACTCCAAAAGCATGGAGATTGTTGTTGATTCTCCGCCGGGGATCACTAATGCCTCAAGCCCGCGGAGGTGTTCCGGCATTCTCACTTGGAGAACGTTGGCTCCTAGCTTTTCAAGCGCGGCTGTGTGCTCTCTTGAAGCGCCTTGTAAAGCTAGAACTCCTACTGTCTTTGGCAAATCAGGCGTCTACCAGCCGCGTTCGGCGAGCTTGGTTTCGAGTTCACCGATTTCAAGTCCCGGCATCGCGTCACCCAAACCACGACTTACTTTGGCGACCATCGCTGGGTCTTGGTAATGCGTGACGGCTTCGACTATGGCTTTTGCGCGGGGCGCGGGGTCTTCGCTCTTGAAAATTCCTGAGCCAACAAAGACAGCTTCGGCGCCTAGCTGCATCACCAGGGAAGCGTCGGCGGGTGTTGCTATTCCACCGGCGCAGAACATCGGCACGGGTAGTGCGCCTGTTTCGGCTATCTCTTGTACGAGTCCTAGTGGCGCTTGAAGTTGCTTCGCCCAGTCAAATAACTCAGCTTGATCAGCTTGAGTGATCTTGCCGATATCGCCAAGAATCGATCGGAGATGCCGCACTGCTTCAACGATGTTGCCTGTGCCGGCTTCGCCCTTTGATCGAATCATGCACGCTCCTTCAGATATTCGTCGAAGCGCTTCTCCGAGGTTTGTTGCCCCGCATACGAAGGGAACCGTGAATGACCATTTGTCTATGTGATGAGACTCGTCTGCTGGTGTCAGCACTTCAGATTCGTCGACGTAGTCGACGCCGAGTGATTCGAGGATTTGAGCTTCGGCGAAGTGACCGATTCTCGCTTTGGCCATCACGGGGATCGTGACTGCTTCTTGTATGCCTTCGATCATTACTGGGTCACTCATGCGAGCGACACCGCCGTCGCGTCGAATATCAGCGGGTACACGCTCAAGGGCCATTACTGCCACTGCGCCTGCATCCTCAGCGATCTTGGCTTCCGCCGGTGTGACGACGTCCATGATGACTCCGCCTCGCAGCATGTCGGCCAAACCTCGCTTTACGCGTACTGTGCCTACCTGCGAGTTTGAATTGCTTGTGCTTTCAGCCATTCCCCTAGTCTAAGCGCACGAAGTAAAGAACGAGTCGGCTTCTGTTAGTCATCGATTTCGAGTATCTCAGCCGAGTCGCGGGGAGCCAGCAAAACCCATGTGCTGCCTGGTGACATCGCAATGACGTTGCCTTCGGTGTCGACGAACTCCGTGTGGACCGTAACGTTTGCCTTGTTCCATCGGCCTTCGATGACGCCCCCATCCTTAAGTATCCAGGCGGTGCCTGAACCTTCAGACACCAGCCCCAGCGGTATTCGGGCTCCGTTGGCGTCTTCTTCATTGGTTAAGACGTACTTTGTGAATTGAATAATGACATTTGCGGGAGCGAGCTCTTGTTGTTCGCCGTTAAGGCCTAGGACAACGTGCGTGTCGTCGTTTTGAGATCTTGTCCAGCCGCTTCGTGTGGCGTCCCATACGTGTTCGATCTTCGTTGAGCCCCAGTCGATTCGGATCCCTTTGATCTGGCGGGTTGGGCCGCTCATCGGGTCTTCGGATGATTCGTATGGCCACAACGGCTCGGAGGTGAGCGGGTCATGTTCTTCTTTGTTGGCAAGCTGTGAGGCGCGAACCCACAAATTGCTCGGCGAAGTTCGTTCTGTTTGACGCCAATAGTGCGCGGGGTCTCTGTACAAGCCGACGTCTGTAATGGCGACGGTGTCGAGGAGTTTTCTGAAAGCCCAGTTGGATCCGCTCCAACCAAAAAGAGCTCCATCAAATGGCATTAGGAGGGGTATATCGGTTGATCTTCCAGATCGGATAGGGCCAACCGAGGTGGGGATTTGGGAGTGAAAAATTGCCAGGAATCTTGTTAGTCCGCCCTCCACTAGTTCTTCGAAGACGATGTCGGCGTCTTGGAGTCCCTGCTGTGGTAAGGCCGTGGGAGCGTTATCAATCTTTAGGGCCAGCGGTGGTGAATAAAGATCTGATGGGTTGATTGGGGTGCCGCGAAACGGTGCCAAGACTTCATTTTCTTGATCTGGAGCTGGCTTCTGTTGAGGTGTAGTAGCTAACGGGGTGTCACTCGTTGCCGTCTCGGATGTTTTCCCTGAGTCAAGGTTTTGTTGGCCAGGTTGAGTGGTGGTCGTAGTTACTGCCGTCGACTCCGTTGAGCGCGCCTCGGTGTTTGCTGTTGCTGTGTCGTATGCATCTCTGGGGTCGGCGGCGCAAGCAACACATAGGAGTCCGACTACTCCTATAACGAGAGTCGCTTGCTTCATCGTTGAATCACAGCTCGCGAAGGGCTGTCATGCGCGCTTCGGCCGTGGGCCGATCAGTGTTCTGCTCGGTCGAAAGTACCCATAGAGAATCAGTGATGGCTCCGGCTTTTGCTAGCGCGTTTCGATTTTCCATCATCGCAAGCGCTTCCACCATCCCGGGTGGATAACGAGTCAGCGCTACTCCGGCACTGTCGTTGACAAAGTCGTCGCTTGGATCGAGTTCTAATCCAATCCTCTTCTTGACGTTCGTGGGCAGGAAAGCGAACGGTCGCACCCGTATTGTCGCTATTCCAATTTGCAGCCCAAATGTCGATAGTGCCGTCGTCGCTAAGGCGGTTTGACCGGCAGCTATTTGTGAGATGCGGTTCGCAACCAGCGCCTCGAGTTCAATTCGACTGGCTGAATCCAACAGACCTGTCGTAACTATAAGAGTTGACTTTGAGCTGGAACGTCCCACAGCGGCCATGTTTCGCGTTTCAGTCGAAAGTATCCGAATTTCGGGGACAGGTATGCCCGTTGTTAGGCAAATCGCCTCAACCAAGTTGGTGAGACGTGGGTACTGATCACTATGCATCTGTTGATTTTCGAGAGTCCCCAATGCGCGCTGTTCGGATGTGGCAGTGAGGTAAGTGATAGAGGTCAGTGTTAGCACCGCAACTATCAGTCCAAACCATGGCGAACCAGAAATGATGAGCACCAGGAAGAAAAGTGCGGTGGACAGCGCAGTCACGCTGATCGCAAAGAACGCAATTAGCTGAGTCGCTCTTTGCCGGTTTTTGTCGCTCAGGTTGTCCATTTGGGTTCCGTGTCTCCGATGTGTCCTGGCAACTCCGCTGAGTATTGTACGGCGGCAATTCGTCAGCAACGTTCACAAACCAGAGAGTCTGGTCAGCTTCATCTCTTTATCTGAACGGCCAACCCATCCGGCTTAACTCGCCGCGCCAGCCCCCTCGGTCAGGGTCTGCTTTTTCGATCGCTATGGCCCGCTCGTACTTCTCGACGTATATCTCAGCGAGTCGCTCCATCGAGAATTCCACTACTCGCTTAGTTCCAGCTTCGGTAAGCCCTTGCGCCAACTCCTGATCTTCTAGAACCTTAGTCAGAGCCCTCGCCAATGATTCTGCTTCTCCTGGGGGGACCAGGAAAGCCTCATCGCCATTCGCGGCAACGTTTCGGTAGCCCGGCAAGTCGCTCGCTACCACTGGTGTTCCTGCTGCCATAGCTTCGAGGAGCACTATTCCGAAACTCTCTCCGCGGAGCGAGGGAACGCACAGCACGTCGGCTCCCTTGATTCGGCTTATCTTTTCCTCATCGCTGACTGGGCCTAGCCAACGTAGCCGGGCCTCTCCTGTGTATTTGGTGCGCAATTCTTCGGTTTGAGGGCCATCGGACATGATCCACACGGTCACATTTGGAGGTAAAGACTCCACTGATTTCAGCAATATTTCCAAACCTTTGCGAGGCTCGTGTCTGCCAACGTATGCGATTGTTGCGCCATCGGATGGAGTGGGGTTGGCGTCCTGGAATTTATTTATTTCGATCCCGTTGAAAACCACTTCGTAGTCCCCACCGAGCGCTTCGTACGCCATGTCTTTAGCGTCTTGGGAAACCGCTGTTCGGATGTTCATTCTTGTTGCCAGCCATCGAACGCCGGGTGTCATGTACGCCTTACTGCCTCCAGCTGCGTGCCAGGTACCCACAATGGGAGCGCTTCGGAGGAAAAGGGCTGTTTGGCACGGTCCGGGACAGATGGGCTCATGGATATGAACGACATCAAATTCTTCATCGCGGAAGGCTCTGATAGTTCGTAAGGTGCAGGCTAAGTCGGGTGCGATCGGAGCTATGGAGCCGTTGGCAAACGTCGGAATGCTGGCGCCCAATGGAGTTACGCCAGTCTCTGGAGGCGCGCCATCGCATGGTCCTAGCACTCGAGCTTTGTGACCAAGCCCGTTGAGCGCTCTTGCTAACGCGAGGACTTGAGTCTGGACACCGCCAGGGCTACTGAGGCTATAAGGCGACACTATTCCTATCCGCACACCAGATAACGCTACGCGAAGTTCCCTTCAGTCCACAGGGGAATTTGAATTGCAGTCACTTTTGTTCCGATAAGTCGCTGGGCCAATTCGGTTGAAATAAATGCCATTGCTCAGGATCGCGACGTATTAACACTTCGAGCTCTGCAGCAAGTAGTTGGGTGATGCGCTGCACGTCTTGTTTTACTGTTCCGACTCTGGCAGTGTCTATGGGGGGTCTCACCATGCCGAGATGTTTGCCTTGTGGTTCGAAATAGACCGCCGTAGGCAAAATTGTCGCCCCTGTACGCAATGCAAGCAGCGCCGGCCCTGCGGGCAATGTCGTCGTCTCTCCCATGAAGTTGATCTCACTACCCCCGCCCGAGATATGTCGGTCACAGAGAAGGCACACGATCTCGTTTCTCTTTAAGGCTGCAGCGATCTCTGCCCCTGCTGAAGCGCTTAGAGGCACCACCTTCATGCCCAGCTTCTCCCGGAAGCTAGCGAACCATCGGAATAGCCGGTCGGGACGGATGGGCTCTACCACAACGGTGATCGGCAACTTATTGACAGTCGCCATCCAGAATCCAGCCCATTCCCAGCCGCCTAGGTGGGGTAAAGCGAGGATTACTCCCTTGCCTCGATCTAATGCTTCTTCAACAAATCGGTAGTCAGGGACGTCTATGCCCTCGGTTAGCTGGAGGCTAGTTCGGGAAGGGAGTCGGAAGGATTCGATCCAATACCGACTGTAGGACGCGAAGGCGTTCTGAGTTGCAGATCGCACTGACTTGTGGTCCGCGTCTGCGCCTAACGACCTTCTCATATGTCGCGTAACCATCGAGCGCTTGCTTCTTAATATCAGATGAAGAGGCCTTGCCAGCACGCCAGGCAGCGCTCCGGCAACGGATTCGGGCAGACGTCGAGCACTCCAAGCTCCAAGTCGATAGAGCGCTGTGATCCCTCGCCCCGACAAGACTGTCAACTTTGATTGCTGGAACTGGGAATGTCTTTTGTGGCTTGTCGCCAAACCTTGAAAAACCTTTGGAGTGCCGTTGCGGACGTGAGGGCCAGCATGATCCAAAGCACAGGAATCAACAGCACCTCGAAACAAAGACCGAATCCGAGGACAACCATTCGTTCAGCGCGTTCCATTAGGCCGCCTTTGGCTTCATATCCCAACAGCTCGGCCTTTGCTCGTTCGTAGCTGATAAGGGATGCAGTCGCGAGCACCGCCATCGGAAGCAACATGATTGTTCCGCCTTTGGTGTCCGCCAAGTGCCAGGCGACACCGCACAACAAAAGTCCGTCAGTTACCCGATCGGCGGTCGAGTCAAAAAAAGCACCGCGTTTCGAGCTGGTGCCCGCCGCCACAGCGACCGCTCCATCTAACAGGTCTGGTACGGCTGTCAGGATAAGGAAGATCAGTCCCAACTGGAGTTGACTGCTTCCAATCAGAAGGCAAGCAGCAACTGACATCCCGAGACCGATACATGTGAGAAAGTTCGCGCTAACTCCGAGTCGAACTAGCAGACGTCCGACAGGTCGCACCAAGCGATCAACTCCGTTACGAAAGTTTCCGTCAAGCATCGAGGTTTGTCTCCGAAGCGCCGCCGACTTCGCTGCTTTGGGTCCATTCTTCTGGATTTTCTTCGACGTAATATTCGACGATTGTTCCGTCAACTGCGTCCACCAGAACAAGACCCCTGTGTGCTGGTGGATCTTCAGCCGAATAAACCAGCATTTTCCAGGTTGGTCTACTCAGCACGCCTCTCCAACCAAGTTGCGCGCTTGCGTGCCCTACGGGAAAGCCAACAGCTCGGTTTGCTGCGACGAGTGCTTCGTTTTCATCTAGCCCGAAACCTCGACCTGCAGCGAGGCTGTATAGGCCGAATAGGCCCAGCGCGACACAGCCGGCTATGAGTCCAGCGTTGACCAGCACAGGTTCCCCGCTAACCGATACAGACCATATCCCTATGGCAAGGGCAACTATGAGATACATCAGCCCGGTGACTCTCCGGCGTTTATTGTCCGGAAACTTATATACACCGACGAACCCTCGATCAAGATCCTCGGGAAGCTGATCGCGCACTTCGTTGTCGTCCACCTGGATCACGCTACCTGCCATTGAACATTTCTCAAGACTTCACTCAAAAGCATCTCTCAGACGTTCGAGGGTGGACTC
>MDTE01043518.1_pt1 | contig 14010 bp, 11 predicted proteins | sample 811231 | NCBI WGS metagenome assembly MDTE01 (sample SAMN05326651, study PRJNA326480) | marine metagenome | isolation source: seawater | place: Indian Ocean: Red Sea | collected 2010 | reverse complement strand
TTTGAGTAAAAAGTTTATTTTATCTAAATATAATAATTTAGATCCAGAGGACATAAAAATAAAAAATAACAATGATATTTTTACATGTGTAGATGTTATTGTTGAAGAAGAGTTAAGCAACATATTATGTAAACTTTTACCAGGATCTTTATTTGTTGGAGAGGAAAAATTTTCTCAATTTCCTAAAATTATTAATAATTATGAACAAAATGAATATTGTTGGACAGTTGACCCTTTAGATGGAACTAAAAATTTTGTTAAGGGTAAAGAAAAGTTTGCTGTAATGATAGCTTTAACTTTTGGAAATAAAATTCTTCAATCTTGGATTTATAAACCTCTAACAAACGAAATGTTTTACGCCATAAAAAATAAAGGAACTTTTTTTGACGGCAAGAAAATAAAAACAAATCGCATAAATTCAATTAAAGATAGCATAGGTTCAATAAGTACAAAATATTGGGATGATAAAAATTTATTAAAAATGAAATCTATTAAATCAAATTTTTTGGAAATTCAAAGTTATGGATGCATAGGTTTAGAATATGTAGATATGGTTAATAATAAAAGAGATTTTGCAATTTTATCCAAATTATCTCCATGGGATCATATTTCAGGTATTTTTTTATTGAGAGAAGCGGGTGGATTTGATTGTTATTTTGATGAAGGAACCTACAATTATTGTTTTCAAAAAAGAAATTTGATAGTAGCAAATAATGCAAAACTTGGTGAACAAATTTTATCAATTATAAAGGAGTAAATTGTGAATATAAAAAAAATAACATTTATTGGTTTAGGTGTAATGGGTTATCCTATGGCAGGACACTTAAAAAATAAAGGATATGAAGTAACAGTTTACAATAGAACTTCTTCAAAATCCAAAAAGTGGGTAGATGAGTTTAACGGTCTATCTGCAGATACTCCTGGAAAAGCAAGTAATGCTTCCGAAGTTGTGTTTATATGTGTTGGCAGGGATAATGATTTACGAGAAGTCATGGAAGGAGAAAATGGGATTTTAAATAATGTAAAAGAAAATACAATTATAGTAGATCATACAACGGCCTCTGCAAATATAGCTAGAGAATATTACAATATATGTAAGAAAAAAAATTTAAATTTTTTGGATGCACCTATTTCTGGAGGCCAGGCTGGAGCTGAAAATGGAAAATTATCAATAATGATTGGTGGTGATAAAGAACCTTTTGAGAAAGTTATGCCAGTTCTTTATAGTTATGGAAAAGCAATAGAATTAATTGGAGAATCAGGTTCTGGACAATTAACAAAAATGATTAATCAAATATGTATTGCAGGTTTAGTTCAAGGCTTATCTGAAGCTTTAGCATTTGGTGAGAAGTCAAATTTAGATATGGAAAAAGTTCTTAAGGTAATATCAAAAGGAGCTGCACAGTCTTGGCAAATGGAAAACAGATATAGAACAATGCTTGACGATAAATTTGATTATGGTTTTGCTGTAGATTGGATGAGGAAAGACTTATCAATATGTTTTGAAGAGGCAAAAAAAAATAATGCCAAACTTCCTATTACTGAAATAATTGATAAATATTATGAAGAAGTTCAAAAAAATGGCGGCAATAGGTGGGATACATCAAGTTTAATTTCATTATTAAAATAAATTCTTTTAGTTTATATTTAACTTTGTGAAGATAACTCTAGAAGATAAATACAAGTTAGAAAAAGGTATTCGTTTTTTAACAGGCTCTCAAGCTTTAGTTAGACTTCCACTAGTTCAAATTAGAAAAGATATTAAAAAAAATATCAATAGTGCATGTTATATATCAGGATATAGAGGATCTCCTTTAGGGGGCTATGATCAACAAATATTAAGAAATATTAATTATTTAAATAATAACAATATTTATTTTCAACCAGGTATTAATGAAGAATTAGCAGCTACATCTTTGTGGGGTACTCAGCAATCTAATTTAAGAGGTGAGGGACAATTCGATGGTGTTTTTGGAATTTGGTATGGAAAAGGACCTGGAGTTGATAGAGCTGGAGATGCATTAAAACATGTAAATTTAGCAGGAACATCAAAATATGGAGGTGTTCTTGCTCTAATGGGCGATGATCATATCTGTGAATCCTCAACAACTTCACATCAAAGTGAATTTGCCATGATAGATGCAATGATACCTTTTTTTAATCCCAGCGGTATTCAAGAAATATTAGATTATGGCTTATATGGCATTCAACTATCTAGATTAAGTGGATGCTGGATCGGTATCAAATGTGTTCATGATAACGTTAGTTCAGGTGCAACAGTTGACTTAAATGAAAACAGATTTCAAATTAAAGATGTGGATCATAAATTCTTTCCAAGAGATGGCTTAAATATAAGATTAAACGATACTCCTCAAGATAAAGAACATAGGTTGCATTATCATAAAATTAAAGTAGTTAAAGAATTTTGTAAAATTAATAAATTAAATAAAATAATATATAATTATCCAGATTCAAAAATAGGAATTGTTACTACAGGAAAATCTTATTTGGATACAATATTGGCTTTAGATAAGATTGGTATTGATAAAAAAATTGCAGAAGAAATTGGTATTAAGCTATTGAAAATAGCTATGCCCTGGCCTTTAGAAAATAGCATAATTGAAGAATTTTCTGAAGGTTTAGAAAAAATTATAGTAATTGAAGAAAAAAGATCTTTATTAGAAACTCAAATAAAAGAAATACTTTTTAATAAAAATAAAAAAATTAAAATTATTGGGAAACTAGATGAAAAAGAAAATGATTTATTTCTATCTTCAGGATCTTTAGATCCTGGAGAAATTGCAATCAACTTATTTAGCCAAATTAAAAAATTTTATTTATCTAGTAATTTAGAAAAAAATGTAAATATAATTAAAAAATTAATACAAAATAATACTAATTTACTTAATATCAAAAGAACCCCATATTTTTGTTCTGGTTGTCCTCATAATACATCAACTAAAATACCTGAAAATTCACGAGCTATAACTGGAATTAGTTGCGCTTATTTAGTTCAAAGTATGGAAAGAAACAATGAGGGTTTTACACAAATGGGTTCAGAAGGCGCAAGCTGGGTAGGAGAATCTTTTTTTAGCAAGACTGAACATATTTTTCAGAACATGGGTGATGGGACATATATTCACTCAGGTATATTATCTATAAGACATGCTGTTGCAGCCAAAACAAAAATCACTTTTAAAATATTATATAATGATGCAGTTGCTTTGACTGGAGGACAGGCTCTTGATGGTTTACCAACTGTTGCGCAAATGTCTAGACAATTAGAATCAGAAGGCGTTAAAGAAATAGCAATTATCACAGATGAACCAAAAAAATACAAATACAATGAAGATTTTGCAAAAAATTCTAAAGTTTATGATAGAAAAGATATTATTAGCGTTCAGATTAATCTCAGTAAAATTAATGATACAACAGTAATTATTTATGATCAAACTTGTGCTGCTGAAAAAAGACGTAGAATAAAAAAATCTTTATTAAAAGAACCAAATAAAAAAATATTTATAAATGAAGCAGTTTGTGAAGGATGTGGAGATTGCGGTGTACAATCTAATTGCGTATCAATTGTTCCAGTTGAAACTGATTATGGAAGAAAAAGACAAATAGATCAATCTAGTTGTAATAAAGACTTTTCATGTGTTGATGGATTTTGTCCAAGTTTTGTATCACTTGTAGGAGATGTAAAATTAAAAACAAATGTTAATAATTCACTAATAGAAAAAATTAATTCATTTATTGCTGAACCGATTTTACCTAAAATCGATAAATCATACGGCATTATGATAGCTGGTATTGGAGGTACAGGGGTGGTAACAATAGGAGCTATTCTAGCTACTGCAGCTCAAATAAACGGTAAAGGATCAGGCGTTCTTGATATGACTGGTTTAGCTCAAAAAGGCGGTGCAGTGAAAAGTTTTTTAAGAATTTTTAATAATTCAAAAGAAATAAGTGCAATTAGATTATCTTATGGAGATACAAATTTATTAATGGGTTTTGATTTATTAGTTGCTAATGATGAAGAAGTATTAAGAACATTAGATAAAGATAAAACAAAATCCATTATTAATTCAGATGAAATTATGACTGGAGAATTCACAAGAGATAAAAATTTTTATCTGCCATTTGATAAAATGAAAGAGAATTTAATTAATATCTTAGGAGATAATATTGATTTTTTACCATCTAATACAATTGCTAAAAAAATATTAGGTGATTCTATTCTATCCAATATGTTTATTGTTGGAAATGCTTTTCAGTCTGGTTTAATTCCTATTAATGCTCATGCAATTGAAGAGGCAATAAAATTAAATGGGGTAAATATAAAAGAAAATATTCATGCATTTAGGCTAGGCAGACACTTTATAAATTTAAAAAAGGAAATTAAAGAATTAATTTATCAGAAAGAAAAAATTAAAACAGATACTAAAGAAAAATTTATTGACCGTTATAACTTCCTTATTAAATATCAAAATGAAAAATATGCTAACAAATATAAAGAGTTAGTTGAATATGTTAGAACAGAAGAAGAGAAAATTAATATTAAAAAAACAAATTTTTCTGATGCAGTTTTAACTAATTATTTTAAGTTAATGGCTTATAAAGATGAATATGAAGTTGCAAGACTCTATTCTAGTAAAGAATTTATACGCCAAATTGAAAAAAATTTTTATGGAGATTTTAGAATTAATTTTAATTTAGCACCTATTTTTTTTACTAAAAAGGATAAGATTACTGGTAATCCAACAAAAATTAATTTTGGATCCTGGTTAATGTTTGTATTTAAATTCATATGTATTTTTAAATTCTTAAGAGGTACTTATTTTGATATTTTTGGATATTTTGAAGAAAGAAAAAAAGAAAGATTACTTATTAAAAACTATAAAGAAAAAATATTAGAAATTTGCTCTAAATTAAATGCAGAAAATTATTCTTTAGCTGTTGAAATAGCTTCTATACCTGATCAAATCAGAGGTTTTGGACACATAAAGAAAAAAAATATTGAGATTGCTAAAAGTTGTGAAGATAAGCTAATGTCCGCCTTTAATGGATAAATCCAAAATAATATCAGCTTATGTTTTTTTAATATTAGCTACTTCTCTTTGGGGAGGGAATATTATTGCAGCAAAAGTTGCTAGCAATATTACGTTAGAACCTATTAAACTAAGTTTTTTTCGAAATCTTGTAGTCATATTCTTATTACTACCATTTGTATTTCAAAAAATGAGTATCATATATTCTATTTTTAAAAAAAATTGGAAAATAATTATTTTTTTTTCGATTCTTAGCGTTTCTATATTTAACACTTTTATGAATATTGCTCTTACTACTTCTTCTGTAATTAGCACATCTTTAATGCCTGCATTTGCTCCTTCCCTGATTATTGTTTTATCTTTTTTTATTTTCAATTCGAAAATTTCTTCTCTTCAATTTATAGGTATTATTGTATCTTTTATTGGTTTCATAAATATTATTATTAGAGGAAATATTCTTAATTTAAGTTCTTTAAATTTTGTAGTAGGTGATATTTGGATGCTTGGATGTGTTTCTTGTTGGGCGTTATATTCGTCACTAATAAGAAAAATGCCCAAAGAAATTGATAATATTAGCTTTTTATTTCTAATTTTTTTTATTGGAAATATTTTCGTTATTCCTTTCTACATTTTTGAATCCTCTATCAATCATTCATTTAAAATAAATGAACAATATGGCTGGTTACTTGTTTTGTATTGCGGTATTGGTCCGGCATTAATTTCGTATTTATTGTGGATTAAGGCAATTAAAATTATTGGAGCAAACAAATCAGGATTGTTTTTAAACTTAATTCCTATATTTAGTAGTATAATTTCAATAATTTTTCTTAAAGAAAAATTAGAGTTGTTTCATATTATTGGAGCATTATTAATATTTGTTGGTATTTATTTAGTAATAAAGAAAAATAATAATGAATAAAATTAAAAAAACAGAAGAAGAATGGAGAGAACTTCTTGATAGCGAAACATATAATGTTACCAGAAAATCTGCTACAGAACCGCCATTTACTGGAAAATATCTTAATGTTAAATCAAAAGGTGTCTATTGTTGTATTTGTTGTGGAAATAAATTATTTTCAAGTGAATCAAAATTTAACTCTAATTCTGGATGGCCAAGTTTTTTTGAACCCATAAATGATCAAAATGTAACTGAAATAATTGATAATTCACATAATATGATCAGAACTGAAGTTGTATGTACTTCTTGCGACTCCCACTTAGGTCATGTTTTTAATGATGGGCCAAATCCCACTGGTTTGAGATATTGTATAAATTCAGTTTCATTAAAATTAAATAAAATTGACTAATTCCAATCTGACAATTTTTTTTTCTTCTATAGGCCATGCATTTATGCATATGTTTGCAGCGTTTTACTTTGTTATTGTTTTATCAATAGAAACTGATTGGAATTTAACATATGATGAATTAATTTCACTATGGACTCTTGGAGCTCTAATGATAGGCTTAGGAGCATTACCATCAGGATGGTTAAGTGATAAATGGAGTAGATCTTCCATGATGGTTTTGATGTTTATAGGAATGGGCCTTTCTTCAATTATATGTGGTTTAAGTAATGAAAAAATTACATTATTTATTGGCCTCTCTTTTCTTGGTCTTTCTTGTTCCATATATCACCCAGTTGGAATAGCTTGGGTAGTTAATACTTCAGAGAAAAAGGGAAGGGCATTAGGAATTAATGGTATTTTTGGTGGAGTAGGTATTGGTTCCGGTGCTTTTATTGCAGGTATATTAATTAAATATTTAAACTGGAAATTTGCATTTATAATACCAGGTATTATTTCTATAATTATTGGTATAATTCTTTTATTCTTAATATTTAAAAATCATATTTCATTTGAAAATATTAAATCTCAAAATTTTAATGAATCAAATTCTTCAAGTAATTTAATTATAATAGCATGCATATTATTATTTTCTATGTTTGGATTAGGTTTAACATTTCAAATAATGCAAACTTCTATTCCAAAACTTTTTGATATAAGAATAGAAAATATATCCACTTTCTCAATAGGAATTATAATAGGTTTGATTTATGGTATTGCTGGTTTAATGACTCTATTGGGAGGAATATTAGCTGATCATTTTTCTTTAAAAAAAATATATATAATTGGTATAGCTGCCCAGATACCCGGGTTTTTTTTTATAGCTTATTTCACTGGAATACCTTTAATTCTTGTTTCTTTGCTAGTAGCAATGTTTAACTCAAGCATTCTTCCTACAGAAAATATTTTGTTAGCAAAATTTTCGCCTGAAAGACACCATGGGTTGATCTATGGTGTAAAGTTTATTGTTGCATTTGGTTCAGCACCTATAGCTGTTTTTTTAATTTCTAAAATTTATGAAAAAACTCAAGAATTTACTTACTTATTTAACATTAGTGCTTTAATGATGCTTTTAGTAACTCTGGCAGTTTTATTTTTACCAATTAAAAAACAAAAATATAATTAAATTAATTTGGATTTTTTTTTAAAAATTCAATAAAATCAATAACATTTTTAAATTCTTCATCTGGCAAATCTTTATACGACATTGCAAATTTGTTTTTTATTTCTAATGCAACATGTGCATAAGGATTTCTACCCTTTGGGTGATTTGGATGATCAGGAAGTTTATTTTTTAAAAAATCTCCAGCTTTAAGAATTTCATTCCATAATATTTTTTTATTTTCTATATTCATTTGATAAAAAATTATTTTTTTTAATTATTTTTTTTTGTAACTTTTTTTTTCTTTCCAGATGATTTTTTTTCTAATACTAATTTTCTATTTGAAATTAATTCAATAGATTGTTCTAAAGTTAAATTATTTATAGTTTGGTCACCAATTATTGAAGCCATTATCTTTCCACATTTAACATATGGTCCGTATTTTCCTTCATGACCAGTAATATCTTTATTTTCAATTGGATGTTTTCCGTACGTTTTTAATATTGGGTTTCCAAATTGAGCTTTTGGTTTTTTTATTAATTCTAATGCTCTTTCTAAAGTTATATCTAAAATATTGTCATGTTTTTCAAGAGCTCTGTATTGTTGGTTATGCAATATATAAGGTCCATACATTCCTATACCAGCACTTACCACTTTTTCATTCTCTGGATTTTTTCCTAATCTTCTTGGTAGACCTAATAATTGTATAGCAGTATTTAAACCTATTTCATCTGGTTCTAAGTTTTTTGGTATCGAGACTCTTTTAGGTTTTTTTTCTTCTGTCCCTTCACCTAATTGCATATAAAATCCATAAGGTCCTTTTTTTAAAGTAATCATCTCACCTGTTTCAGGGAAAATCCCTATTTCTTTTGGGCCGACCAGCGTTCCGTTTCTACCATCACTTAATTGACTAAATTGGATTGTGTACTTACAATCAGGATAATTTGAACACCCAACAAATCCACCAAATTTACCAACTTTCAAACCTAATCTTCCGTTATTACATGTTGGACATTTTCTATCTTTATCTTCTCCTTTAGGAGGAAAAAAATGTGGACCTAAAGAATTATCAATTACATCTATTATTTCTCTATTCGATTTACCAACTGTTTCATCACATAGTTCCTTAAAGGTGTTCCAAAAATTTTTAATAACTTCTTTCCATTTCAATTTACCATCAGAAATTTCATCTAATTGATTTTCTAAATCTGCTGTAAAATCATACTCAACATATTTATTAAAATAATTTTCAAGAAAAATAGAAACAACTCTTCCTCTATCATGTGGGATAAATCTTTTTTTGTCTAAAATTACATAATCTCTATCCTGTAAAACTTTAATTATAGAAGCATAAGTTGAAGGACGACCAATACCCAATTCCTCAAGTTTTTTTACTAAACTTGCCTCAGTATATCGAGGAGGAGGCAGGGTAAAGTGTTGTTTTTTTTCGGATTTTATAAGTTTTAAATTGTCTTTTTCATTTAATATTGGCAAATTATTGTTATCTTCTCCATTTTCTGAATCCTCTTCTTTTGCATCAGTGTAGACAGCAAGCATCCCTTTAAATTTTAAAGAGGATCCATTTGCACGAAATATTATATTACCTTCAGTATTTATTATATCTACAGATACTTGATCGAATATTGCATTACTCATTTGTGATGAAACAGCTCTTTGCCAGATAATCTCATACAGTTTATATTCGTCTGAATTTAAATATTTTTTTATTTTAATTGGAGTTAATTCAATATTGGTTGGTCTTATACATTCATGAGCCTCTTGAGCATTTTTAGCTTTAGATTTATATACTCTTGGATCTTTAGTGATAAATTCCTTACCTATATTGCTAATTACATAGGATCTTATTTCATTAATAGCAGGAGTAGACATAACCACACTATCAGTTCGCATATATGTTATTAGTCCAGTTGGCTCTCCTTCTATTTCCGAACCCTCATATAGTTTTTGAGCTGTACGCATTGTCTGATTTGCTGAAAAACCCAGTTTTCTACTTGCTTCAATTTGCATAGTTGATGTAGTAAAAGCTGGATAGGGATTTCTTTTAGTTTCTTTTTTTTCTATTTTATTAATAAAAAAAGAACCTTTTTGTATAAATTCTAATTTATTTAAAGCTGATTCCTCATTTTTTATTGATAATTTCTCAATTTTATCATCATTAAATTTTATTAATCGTGCTTCAAATTCTTTACCATCACCTTTGTCAAAAATACCTTTTATTGACCAATATTCTTCAGGATTAAATTTTTCAATTTCAAGCTCTCTTTTAGTTATTATCTTTAACGCTACAGATTGAACTCTTCCAGCTGATTTGCTTCCAGGTAATTTTCTCCATAAAACAGGTGATAGATTAAAACCAACCAAGAAATCTAGGGCTCTTCTGGCCAAATAAGCGTTAACTAAATTATCATCAATTTTTCTTGGTTCTTTTAGAGCTTCTATTACTGCACTTTTAGTAATTTCATTAAAAGATATTCTTTCAATTTTAACTTTATCTAGTTTTGGATTTTCACGTAACATATTTTCTACGTGCCATGCAATTGCTTCTCCCTCCCTATCAGGATCAGTAGCTAAATATAAATTTTCAGAATTTTTTGCTGCATCAGTTATGTCCTTAATAACTTTTTTACCTCTATCACTTGTTTCCCATTTCATATCAAAATCATTATTAGTATCTATGGCATCATTTTTCGGAGATAAATCTCTTACATGTCCAATACTTGCTAAAACCTTGAATGAATCTCCAAGATATTTATTTATTGATTTTGCCTTTGAAGGCGATTCTACAATTACAACATTCATATTAAAGTGTGCCCAACTACAATTTATAAGATTAATTCGTCAACTATTTTAAAAAAAAACTATGTTTTACAATGAATTTAGAATTTAATTTTACTTTCAGTTTTGTTGAAAAGTCTCAAAATATTGGAATAATGCTTTGAAATAATCACCACACTTATAATTATAAAAAGAGAATTTATGGAAAAATTAAAAGAAAACAAAAAGATAACTACAGGAGGTATAATCAAAATTGACAATATTGAAGATAGCGAAGAGTACTTAGTTATTAAAGCTATAATTAACCACGAACAAATAAATATTAATCCAAGTAAATAATTTATTGAAAACAAAAAACCAATATATGTTGCTACACCTTTTCCACCTTTAAATTTTAACCATATTGGGAAAAGATGACCAATAATAACTAAAGAAGATACTAAGTATGTTGTTAGGTTGGTTTCAGCATTCCATAAAAAAATTTTAAGGCAAAAGAAAGGTAAAAATCCTTTTAAAATATCGAATAATAACACTATTATTGCTAAGAATTTATTTCCTGTTCTAAGAACATTTGTACTACCTACATTTCCAGATCCTATTTTTCTAATATCACCAAAACCAAATAATTTAGGTAGTAAATAGGCAAAGGGTATTGATCCTATTAAATAGGAAGAAAATCCAAATATAAATAAATCAATTGTCTCCAAATTTATCTCTATTATAAATTAATATTTCTAAACAAGCCATTCTTACAGCAACTCCCATAGTCACTTGTTCTTGTATTAGACTTCTGGTTATATCATCAGCAAGTTTAGAATCTATTTCAACATCTCTATTCATGGGACCTGGATGCATTACAAATGCACTTTTTTTTGCATAAGCAAGTTTTTTGTAATCTAAACCATATTTCTCAAAATAAATTTTAGCATTTGGAACGTGGTTTTTGAAAATTCTTTCTTTTTGTATTCTTAACATCATAACAATATCACAATCTTTTAATCCATCTTCCATATTATAAAATACATTAACTTTTTTTATATCTTTAGGTATGAGTGATTTAGGACCTATGATATTAATACTTGAACCTAATTTAGATAAAATTTCTATATTTGATCTTGCTACTCTACTATGTAAAATGTCACCGCATATTGCTATTTTTAATTTTGAAAAGTTTCCAAATTTTTTTTTAATTGTAAGAGCATCAAGTAAAGCTTGCGTAGGATGTTCGTGACTTCCATCTCCCGCATTAATCACACCAGCGTTAACAATTTTAGAAATTTTTTTACTAATTCCTTCTTCTGGATGTCTAACTATTAAAATATCTGGACTCATTGAATTAATTGTTGTCATTGTATCTAGTAAAGTTTCTCCTTTATTTATTGAACTATCCTTAACAGAAACGTTTATTAAATCAGCTCCAAGTCTTTTTGCAGCAACTTCAAAACTAGTCCTAGTTCTTGTTGAATCTTCAAAAAATAAATTAAAAATTGTTCTGCCTTTAAGAATCTTTTCTTTTTTTACTCTTTTTTTATTAAATTTAATGTATTTTTCTGATTCATTTAAAAAACATTCAATATCTCTTTTATTTAGCAATTTAGATTCTATTAAATTTTTTGATTTATAATGATATTTTTTTTTCATATTATTTGTGCATTTTTTGCATTATCTAGAAATCCCTGAAGTATATAACTTGCAGCTAAATGATCAATTTTTTTTTTAATTTTACTTGTTGGTATGGAATTTTTTCTGAGTTCTTTAAAAATTGCATCTGATGAAAATCTCTCATCATAAAAAGTAATTTTAATTTTCTTTTTTAATTCTTCTGAAAATCTTCTAACTTTAGCAGTCATATTATTTTCTTTGCCATCAAGACTTAAAGGCAAACCTAATACAACTCCTCCAACTTCATATTCTTCAATTATTAATAAAATTTTCTCTATATCTTTTAGAATGCTCTGTCTTTTTATTGTCATTATGGGAGTTGCTATAGTTTTAGATTTGTCACTTACGGCTATACCAATAGTTTTATCACCAAAATCTAGACCAATTAGAGTTTGTGATGTATTAATCATTTTAATAAAATCACTAGGTTTAGTCACAAAGGTATATAAATTGAAGATTGATAAAAATACAACACTTAAGATAGCAAAATTATGTCGAGTTAGGGTTAAAGAAGAGGAGATTGATGAATTATCCATTCAACTTTCTTCTATATTGGATTGGGTTGATCAGTTAAACGAGGTAAATACTGAAAATACTGAACCTCTTAGTAATGTTAGTTCTTCAACTCTCCCATTGAGAAAAGATGAAGCTATTTCTCAAGATAAGTCTAAAGAAATATTATCTAATGCTCCAGAAAATATAGAAAATTATTTTGTTGTACCGAAAGTTGTAGAGTAATGGAGTTTAACTCAATCAATGAAACAATTAATAAATTAAGAAATAAAAAAATTTCTTTGAAAGAACTATCAGAAATTTTTATTAAAAGAATTATTAAACATAAAGATCTCAATGCTTTTATATACTTCAACGAAGAGTTAATAAATAATCAAGTTAACAAAATTAAAAAATTAGATGACAATTTACCGCTGAAAGGTATCCCATTAGGCATTAAAGATTTATTTTGTACACAGAATATGCCTACAACAGCTGGTTCTAAAATTTTAAACAATTTCAAACCAACTTATGAATCTTTTGTTACAAAAAAACTTCTAAATAGCGGAGCTCTTTTTTTAGGTAAAACTAATTTAGATGAATTTGCTATGGGATCTTCAACAACTACCAGTTTTTTTGGTAATACTATAAACCCAGTGTCAAAAAAAAATGATCTTGTACCTGGCGGGTCTTCAGGAGGTTCTGCAGCAGCAGTTGCAGCAAAATTATGTTTAGGAGCTACTGGCACAGATACAGGAGGCTCCATAAGACAACCTGCAAGCTTTTGTGGTATTGTAGGGATGAAACCAACTTATGGTTTATGTTCTAGATGGGGAATTATAGCTTTCTCTTCTAGTTTAGATCAAGCTGGAATATTTGCTAATAATGTTGAGGATACTTCAATTCTTATGAGAGAAATTTCAGGTTATGATGCAAATGATAGCACTAGTGCTAATGTAAAAATACCTGATTATTTCAAGAATTTAAAAACTGATATTAAAGATAAAGTAATTGGAATACCAAAAGAGTATTCTCTATCTGAAATTCCAGATGAGATAAATAATATGTGGGAGAAGGCTATCAAAATTTTTGAAAAAGGTGGTGCTAAAATAAAATATATTTCCCTACCTCATACTAAATACGCTTTACCAACTTATTACATAATTGCCCCAGCTGAAGCTTCTTCTAATTTAGCTCGTTATGATGGTGTTAAATATGGTTTTAGATCAAAAAAAAATGTTTCTTTAGATGAAATGTACGAAGAAACAAGAAGTGAGGGTTTTGGTAAAGAAGTTAAAAGAAGAATTTTAATTGGCACTTATGTTCTATCTGCAGGTTATTATGATGCTTATTATCTTAAAGCGCAAAAAGTTAGAAAATTAATATCAAATGATTTCAAAGAAACTTTTAAGGAATGCGATATTATTTTAACACCAACAACTCCTAGTGCTGCTTTTCGCATTGGAGAAAAAGAAGATGATCCTATAAAAATGTATTTAAATGATATTTTTACAGTTCCTGCTTCTCTTGCTGGATTACCAGGAATTTCTATACCATTCGGACATAC
>MDTE01196823.1_pt1 | contig 14012 bp, 12 predicted proteins | sample 811231 | NCBI WGS metagenome assembly MDTE01 (sample SAMN05326651, study PRJNA326480) | marine metagenome | isolation source: seawater | place: Indian Ocean: Red Sea | collected 2010 | reverse complement strand
CACATATCATGTAAATTTATCTTTATTTTGTATAGTGTTGTATTTTTGCATCTATATTATGATAGTTAGTAAAAATTGACTATTTATTATTAATATTAAATAAAACATAAAATAACAAAATGATTAAAAATCTTAAAAACTTCGTAATTTTAAGCACTTTAATCCTGTTTCTTTATGCCTGTGGCATGGGTGCGGATGCACGTCAGTTTCCCCCAGATGCAGAATCTAGAGTTAAAAAAAATATTGAGGAAGGAAGAGGATTTAGAATTTTTGATGACAAAAATAAAGGAGGTTCAGGAAATTTTGATTTTGCAAGTTCAAATAGTTTGTGGAGAGCATCACTTGATACGATAGACTTTATGCCTTTAGCATCAGCAAATTACAGTGGGGGGATAATTATAACTGACTGGTACTCTAACAATAATAACTCATCAGAAGCAATAAAAATATCAATAAGATTTTTAACAAATGAAATTAGATCCGATGCCCTTGATATTAAGATTTTTTATAAAAAATGCGCATCAAATGAAAATTGTAAAATTGTTGAGAAGTCCGAAAATATTAGAAAAGAATTAAGTAAAAAAATCCTAACAAAAGCCGCTGTTTATGAGAAAGAAACAAAAGACAAAAACTTTAAACCTTACAAAGGAAAAGCTGGTCTAAAAGACGATTAGAAGAGTAAATCATAAGTGGAACAAAAAAATAGATATAATTTTAAAATTGTAGAGAGTAAATGGCAAAATTATTGGGAGAAAAATAAATCCTTTAAAGCTAAAACTGATAAAAATAAAAAAAAGTTTTATTGTCTTGAGATGTTTCCTTACCCATCAGGAAAAATTCACATGGGTCATGTGAGGAACTACACAATAGGAGATGTTCTATCAAGGTATAAATCACTTCAAGGATATAATGTTCTTCATCCAATGGGATGGGATTCATTTGGTTTACCTGCAGAAAATGCCGCTAAACAAAATAATTTAGATCCAAAAGATTGGACTGAGAAAAATATTTCAGTAATGAAATCTCAACTAAAAAAGCTTGGACTTTCTATAGATTGGGATCGAGAAATTTCAACATGTAATGAAGATTATTATAAACAACAGCAATCATTATTTATTGATTTTTACAATGCTGGATTGGTTTCTAGAAAAGAAACCTATGTTAATTGGGACCCTGCAGAAAAAACTGTTTTAGCTAATGAACAAGTTATAGATGGAAGAGGTTGGAGATCCAATGCTATTGTAGAAAGGAAAAAATTATCTCAGTGGTTTTTCAATATCTCAAAGTTTTCGGACGAATTACTTTACGGTCTTGATGAGTTAATTGGTTGGCCAAATAAGGTCAAACTAATGCAAAAAAATTGGATTGGCAAATCCGTTGGATGTGAAATTAATTTTCAAATAAACAAATCTAAGGATCAAATTAAAATATTTACAACAAGACCTGACACTATTTTTGGAGCAACCTTTTTAGCAATTTCATCTGATCATCCTATTTGTGATAATTTTTCAAAAGATGAAAAGTTTATTAATTTCAAAAAAGAGTGTTCTAAAATGGGCACAACCGAAGAGTCACTTGCCAATGCTGATAAAATTGGATTTCTTACGCCTTACGAAGTGGAACATCCTTTCATTAAAAATAAAAAATTACCTGTTTATGCTGCAAACTTTATATTAATGGATTACGGAACTGGAGCTATTTTCGGTTGCCCTGCTCATGATCAAAGAGACTTTGAATTTGCAAAAAAATATAATTTAGAAATTATTCCAGTTGTTTCTAATGAAACTGATAAAAATTTAGATTTAAAAAAAGCATATGATGGTGATGGTTTTATGATCAATTCAAGTTTTTTAAATAAACTTAAAATTGATGATGCAAAAAAAAAAAATAATAGAGGAAATTGAAAACTTAAAAATTGGTAATAAAAAAGTTTCTTTTAGGTTAAAGGACTGGGGGATATCAAGACAGAGATATTGGGGCTGCCCCATTCCAATAATCTATTCCAAAAATGGGTCTCCAAAAACAGTTCCCAAAAGCGAACTTCCAGTGAAACTACCAGAAGATGTTGATTTAAACCATCCTGGTAACCCTCTTGATGCTCATCCGTCTTGGAAAAATACAACCGACAAATTAACTGGTGAAAAATGTATTAGAGAAACTGATACGCTGGATACTTTTGTTGATTCATCCTGGTATTTTTTAAGATTTTGCTCGCCTGAAGTAAAAGATAAACCTTTTGATAATAAAAAGGTTAATGAATGGATGCCAGTAGATCAATACATTGGTGGTATCGAACATGCTATATTACATTTACTTTATTCCCGTTTTTTTACGCTCGGTATTAGCAAACTAAATAAAAATTTAAATTTTAAGGAACCTTTTAAAAATCTTTTTACTCAAGGCATGGTATGTCATGAAACATATAAAGATAAAGAAGGTAATTGGTTTAGCCCAGATGAGGTTGAAAAAATAAATGATAAAGAGGCCATAATCATAGGTTCTAATAAAAAAGTAAGTGTTGGCCCAGCAGAAGCTATGTCCAAATCAAAAAAAAATACTATAGATCCTGAAAAAATAATTAATAAATTTGGGGCAGATGCTGTTAGATTATTTATATTGTCAGATAGCCCTCCTGATAGAGATATTCAATGGTCAGAACAGGGAATCGAGGGATCTTACAGATTTTTACAAAGAGTATGGAATTTAAATATACAAATTTTGAACAGACAAAACCCTCAGTCGAACCAAAAGATTGAGGAAGATTTTGAAAAAAAAATTAGTTTGTATATAAATAAAATTACGAATCTAATTCCAATATTCTCATTAAATGTTGTTGTTGCAAATATTTATGAAATTTATAGCGTTTTTACCTCAAATTTGAATAACCGAATAAGTAATGATTGTCTTAAAAGAAATCTTAGAAATTACATGAAAGTTTTAATCCCCATTGCTCCATTTATAGCAAGTGAATGTCTAGAAAAACTGCAAGAAAAAAATGTTGATAAATGGCCCTCAATAAACAAACATTTGTTAGGAGAAAACATTATTAAGATGGTTATACAAGTTAATGGAAAAACAAAAAAAGTTATTGAAGTTAAGAGGGATGTTGAAGAAAATGAGGTTAAAAACATTTTAAAAAATCATGAAAATGTATCAAAAATACTAAAGCAAAATGATATTGAAAGAACTATATTTGTTAGAAACAAGTTAATTAATTTCGTTTTAAAAACTTAATGAATAAAATATTAATAATAATTATTACTTTATTGTTTATATCTAATTGTGGCTTTCAAAGAATATCGAATGACAGACTAAATAATTTTCAAGTAAAAAATTTTTTAGTCAGTGGTGATACTAAAATTGCTAACAGAATCAAAAATAATTTATTGATAAATATAAGAAAAGAGTCTCCCAATTTAATTTCACTTTCATTAGATTTAAAAAAAACAAAAAACATTTCTGAAAAAAATTCTGCAAACCAAATAACAAAATACTCTATAAATTTGATTGCTAATGTTGTTTTAATAAATGAGATAAATAATAAAATAGATAAAATTAGAATTTCAGAAGCAATGAACTACAATGTTGAAAATACTTATACACAATCATTAAAAAATGAACAACAAATTATATTAGATCTAAGTGGAAAAATAACTGAAGAAATTCTAAAATACATCTACTTAAAAATTTAAATGGAACTAAAAAGTTACTTAATTGAGAAGAAATTGAGTCAGATTAAAAATTTTCCATTTATACTTCTTTATGGGGAAAATAGAGGCCTAATTGATGGATTAAAATTATCAATTAAAAATTTTTTTGATTACGAACCCGTAAATTTTTTTCAAGATGAATTAATTAAGAACGAACAATTATTGTCTTTAGAAATTAACAATTTATCGCTATTTGGTAAAAATAAACTAATAATTATTCATGAAGCAAGTGACAAAATACTTTCCCAAATAAAAAATAATTTTACAAACACAAATAATGTAGTTCTAGTTTTATCTAATGTTCTTGATAAAAAATCAAAGTTAAGAGATTTTTTTTCAAAAGAAAAATCGTGTGCGATTATAGCGTGTTATAACGATAATGAAAGATCACTTATTGATTACATTAAGGAAGAATTAAAGAATTTTGAAAATTTGGACTTAAATATGATAAAAACAATTATTATAAATTCAAATTCAAACAGACAAGTAATAACAAATGAACTTGAGAAGGTTCAAAGCTGCTTTATTGATAAAAAAATCAACCCAGAAAAACTAAATAGCCTTCTTAACTATAGAGAGAATTATGATTTTAACTCAGTAAGAGATGCAGCATTAAATGGCGATAAAGAAAAATTAAATTTTGAATTTTGCAGTTTAAGCGTAAATAATGAAAATGTTTTGATATTTTTTAATTACCTTTCACTAAGAATATTAAAACTTTACGAAACTAGGATTATAGAAAAAAGGTGCAAAAATATAGAACAAGCTATGGAACTTTTAAAACCTAAATTATTTTGGAAGGAAAAAAATGCTTTTATAAATCAACTTAACAAATGGAATTTAAAAAAAATTAATATTGCTCTCCTAAATTTAAGTAAGTTTGACAAAGATGTGAAAAAAAATCTTAATCAAAACAATGATATTAAATTGAAACAACTACTTATTAATTTATGTGATATAGCTTCTAGCCCTTTAAAAGCTTAGAAATAAATTCAAATTGATCTAGATTTTTATACTCTACAGTTATTTTTCCTGAATTATTTTTTTTATTTTGAATAAGTACTTTCAAACCTAGTTTTCTCTCTAAATCTCTCTGAGCATCAAATATATTAGGATCAATCGTATATGATTTTGTCTTAGCTCTCTTCAGGTTTTCAATAGATCGTGCAGACATTTTTTTTGAAACAATTTCCTCCGCTATTGAAGAGGCATTGGGCATTCCGACCAAAGGTCTAGCTTGTCCAGCACTCAATTCATTACTTTGAATCATATTAATTACATCTGATGGCAGAGTTAATAACCTTAAAGTGTTGCTTATATGGCTTCTGCTCTTTCCCATTAACTTAGCGATTTTATCTTGATCATAACCGAATTCTTTTTTTAATCTCTCAAATCCTTTTGCTTCCTCAATAGCATTTAAATCTTCTCTTTGTATATTCTCGACGATTGCTACCTCCAGTACTTCACTGTCGTCAAGATCCATTATTGTAATTGGTACTTCATGTAATCCTGCTTTTTGTGCTGCTAACCACCTTCTTTCCCCAGCTATAATTTCATAGGAATCTGGATTGTTTTTGTCAGATCTAACGGCTATAGGCTGAATTATTCCATTATTTTTAATAGATGTAGATAATTCATTTAACTTATCTTCATCAAAATTAATTCTTGGTTGATACTTATTTCTAACGAGATCACTAATAGGTGCTTTAATTACTGTCGAATTTGTAGACATTTTTTCAGAATTCTTATCTTCACCAAATAATGCGGATAAGCCCTTCCCTAAGCTTTTTTTATTTTTCATGCAGCACTTCCATAATTGTTAGTTTTGTCATTAAATTCTTGAGCCAAATTCATGTAAGCTTTACTTCCAGAACACGATTTGTCATAAATTACACATGGTAATCCATGTGACGGTGCTTCAGATAATTTAACATTACGAGGTATAACAGTTTGATATACCTTGTCTTTAAAATATGATCTTGCTTCTTTATCAACTTCAGATGACAATTTATTTCTTTTGTCAAACATAGTTAATAATATACCGCGTAAATTTAATTTTGGGTTTAGGTTTACTTTAATACGATCAATAGTTTTTACTAATTGAGTTATACCCTCTAAGGCAAAGAATTCTGTTTGTAATGGAACCAATATTTCATTTGATGAGACAAGAGCGATAATAGTTAGTAAACTTAACGATGGCGGGCAATCTATAAAAATATGATCATATTGAGAAATAATATTTTCATTATTGTTGAATATTTTTTTTAATATAAAAGCTCTAGAACTGTCTGAGGCTGTTTCAAGTTCTAATCCTGAGAGATCAACATTTGAACTAATAATATCAAGACCCTTAATTTTTGTTTTTTGTACAGCTTCATTCAGAGAAATTTTGTCTATCAATAATTTGTAAATATTTTTATTTCGTTCATTTATCGGAACTCCTAGACCTGTTGTTGCATTACCTTGTGGATCTAAATCTACAATTAAATTATTTTGACCCATAATGGACAGTGAAGTTGCAAGGTTGATTACGGAAGTTGTTTTACCGACACCACCTTTTTGATTTATTACTGCTATAACCGAACTCATCAAATAATTTCTTTAATTTAAAAAATAAGTATTTTAGAATCTCTATCTGTAATACTTTCTTCTAAACTATACTTAATATCTGACCCCTTGAAAGCTTTTTGTGCATCTACCTGTGCATTTTTTCCTTTAAGAATTATAAATTTCTCTATTTCTAAGCAGTTTTCACGTGAAAACTTCAATATTTTATCAATTTTCCTAAATCCCCTAGCCACCACATATCCTTTTAAAATTTTCGTTTTGAAAACATCACGATTTATTACTTTGGCATTTAAATTTAGCTTTTTTATCACTCTATTAAGAAAATTAGACTTAACTATCGATTTTTCATACAGTTTCACATGAAATTCTGGATTTTTATTATAAATTGCCAAACAAATACCTGGAAAACCGCCCCCAGAGCCCAAATCATGTAAAATTGATTGTTGATTAAAATTAACAAATTTAACTATTTGTAAAGAATCTAGGACATGCCTGTGCCAAATAACATTTTCTGAATTTTTCGATATTAAATTGTACTTTTTATTCTCATTTAGAAGCAAAATCACATATTTGCTCATTTTTTCAAAGCCTTTTTCATCCAATAAATTTAAAGATTTTATAAGATCAGAGGTTTCTTTATTTATTTTCAAGCTGTGAGGATTCTTTTGTTTCTCTTTATATAACCTAGTAGTAAAATCGCTGCAGCTGGAGTCACTCCATCTATTCTTAAAGCCTGACCGAGTGTTCGTGGCCTTATTTTAATTAATTTACTTTTAATTTCATTGGACAGTCCACTGATATTATCAAAATTGATGTTATCTGGTATAAGTACACTCTCATCTTTATTGAAAGCAGCTATATCATGAGATTGTCTTTTTAGATATCCAGAATAGTGTGCCTCAATTTCAACCTGCTTATCAAAAGCTTCTCCATGATAGGGTATTGAAGGCCATATCTGCCTTATTTTAGCCATATTTAGATTTCTCTGGGACATAACTTGCAATCCAGATCTTTTAACTCCGTCCTTAGATATTTTGACGCCATATTTAGAAGCTTGATTAGGAGATATAGAATTTGATTTTAAGGAATTTAAAATTTGATTTATTTTTTTTTCTTTATCAAAAAATAATTTGATTCTTTCACCACTAATAGAATTATATTTTATTCCTAATGGAGTAAGTCTTTGATCGGCATTATCCGCTCTCAAAGTTAATCTGTATTCAGCTCTAGATGTAAACATTCTGTATGGTTCAGTAACACCTTTACTTATTAAATCATCAATCATCACCCCAATGTATGATGATGCTCTATCTAAAACAAATTCATTTCGCTTAAGAATTTTTAAGGCAGCATTTAAACCGGCAACCAAACCTTGAGCAGCAGCCTCCTCATAACCAGTAGTACCATTTATTTGACCGGCCAAAAATAATGATTTAATTTTTTTTGTCTCTAATGTTACCTTTAGTTCCCTTGGATCGACATAATCGTATTCAATTGCATAACCTGCCCGTTTCATTTTTACTACTTCTAAACCCTTGATTTTACTTAGTATTTTAAGCTGAATATCCTCTGGTAATGAAGTAGATATGCCATTTGGGTAAATAGTATTGTCCTTTATACCTTCAGGTTCTAAGAAAATTTGATGTCTTTGTTTCTCCTTAAATTTCACAATCTTATCTTCAATCGATGGACAATATCGGGGACCAACTCCTTTAATTTTCCCAGAATAAAGAGCACTTCTTGAAATGTTATCGCTTATAATTTTATGAACATCACTATTTGTATAAGTCATCCCACATTGAATTTGCCTATTATTGATCTTATTAGTAAGGAATGAAAAATAAGAATGATCATCGTCTGCCGGCTGCATTTCTAAATCTTCATAATTGATTGTGTCTCCGTCTAATCTAGGGGGAGTTCCAGTTTTTAATCTTCCAATTTGCATCTTAAATTTCATCAGTTGTTCACTTAAACCAGTTGATGGTTTTTCATCATATCGACCCGCTGGTATCTGCGTCTCACCTATATGAATTAAACCATTTAAGAATGTTCCAGTAGTTAGAATCAACTCTTTTGTTCTTACTTCTATTCCACTTTGACAAATAAATCCAATAACTTTGTTTTTACTAAATAAAAATTTGACGACTGGATCAGCTACTACTTTTAAATTTTTATAATTAAGCAAAATTTTTTGCATATATTTCTTATAGAGAGCTCGATCAGACTGAGTCCTTGGCCCTTGAACTGCTGGACCACGACTTCTATTCAACAATCTAAATTGAATTCCAGATTTATCAGCCACAACACCCATAACACCATCTAATGCATCGATTTCACGAACTAAATGTCCTTTGCCGAGTCCTCCAATGGCAGGATTGCATGACATCTCACCTATTGTTTCGATTTTATGCGTAAAAAGTGCTGTATTTACGCCTATTCTAGCGGATGCGGCTGCAGCCTCACATCCGGCATGTCCACCACCGATAACTACTACATCATAGCTTAGTTTTGCCATATACAGAATGTAACCGTCTTAATTAGGAATACAAGAGGTATTTTATTTACCGATACAAAAGTCTTTAAATATAGATCCAAGGATTTCTTCAACATCTACTTTACCAATGATGCCCCCTAAGTGTCTTGTAGCCATTCTTAAGTCTTCAGCGGCTAGTTCCAAATCTTTGGTCTGATCTTTTTTCAGAAAATTATCTATTTCTTTTAAACATTCTTTTAATTTTATTCTGTGCCGTTCTCTGGTAATTAAAATGTTACTATTAAGTGAAAATTTTTTACTTAACTTATTTATTATCAAATTTATTAATTTATCGATATTTTTGTTACCTTTTACCGATGCTAATACTGTATCTACATCAAATCTGTAATTTTGTTTGCCTGAAATGTCTGATTTATTTAATAGGACTATAGTATTATTATCAATCATTTTCAGTATATCATTGTTTATTTTTTTGGATGAATTATCAATTACAACTATTTTTATATCTGCCTCTTTTGATTTGCCCAATGCTAAGGAGACTCCTTTTTTTTCTATATCATTTTTGGCCTCTCTTATACCTGCAGTATCAGCAAGTATTACTGGATACCCTTCTAAATTCAAATAAGTTTCGATAACGTCTCTTGTCGTCCCGGCTTGATCTGATACTATTGCAACTTCTCTCTTAGAAAGTAAATTTAATAGTGACGACTTCCCTGCATTAACTTCTCCGGTAATTGTAACTTTAAAACCGTCTCTAATTTTTTCTCCAACTTTATTATCTTCGATAATTTTTATTATTTCTGAGTGAATTTCTTTAATCGATTTGTGCGCCTCTTTTAATACTTTTGGTGGTAAATCTTCTTCTGCAAAATCAATTTTAGCTTCAATAAAGGCAAGAGATTTTATTATTTTTTTTCTCAGTTCATTGTAATAATTTGATGCGCTCCCCTGTACTAATTTAATGGCTTGTATTCTTTGTAATTCAGTCTCAGAATGAATAAGATCTCCTATACTTTCTGCTTTAAGCAAATCAATTTTATCATTTTGAAAAGCAAGTTTAGTGAACTCGCCTGGTTCGGCTAGTCTACAATTATTCTGCTCTGATAAAACTTTCAATAAGGCGTTAATAACTGCATTGCTGCCGTGAATTTGTAATTCCGCAAGATCTTCACCAGTATAACTATTCGGTCTAGGAAACCACAATAATAAGGCTTCTGGATCTATTATATTGTTGTTTTTAGGATCATAGAATTTACAAAAATTTACTTCGTTCGAGTTTAAATTTTCTAATTTTGTTAAATCTTGACAAATCTGAAGCGTTTCTTTTCCAGATATTCTTACAATGGCTATTCCAGAGGGACCCCTGCCAGACGATAAAGCATAAATGCTCATTGGTTTAAACCTATATTTGCCACGCGTTTGCTGATTTTTTTTAAAAATTCTGATTTAGAAAATTGATTTAAAATGGTCTCCTTGATTGGATTAAAATATCTGCTGTGTTTAAAAAATCTTCTTGTCGTGTCTATACCTAGCCCAATAAAAAAATTTTCAGGTTTTCTATTTTTGGATAAATCTTTTAGAATATTTGAATTCTTAATTGGCAGACCCAATTTTAGATTGGTAGAAATTAGTTCTTTTAATTTTTTAATATCTCTAAGAATGAGATTAAAACCTTGCCCAGCTAAAGGGTGGACCACATGTAGCCCATCACCTAAGATAATAGTATTTTTTTTATAATAATCTTTTTTTATTAATAAATTTAAAGGATAACTTTGAATATTTCCTAGAATTAATTTGTTGGTTTTTAATAAGCTTGATAATTTTGTTCTTAAGTATGTATGAAGATTTTTTTTATTTTTTGAGAAATATTGATCCTCCACGCTCCAAACCACAGAGAATTTATCTTTCTTATAAGGTAAAATTGCCAAAGGTCCTTCTTTAAGAAAAAACTGCATGGCCCCAATTTTTTTTAATTCATGTCTGACAGAACAAGTTATAGAGTGTTCTCTATAATCTTTTCTTATTGCTCTATTTCCACTTACTCTTTCGTAAATTGGAGATTTTGATCCTAAACATAAAATTATTAAATCATATGTTCTAAAGGATAGATTCGTAATAACTTTACTTTCTTCAGGATCGACTGATTTTATTGTTTTTTTTTGGACCTTAATTTTAGATTTTTTTAGTAATTTGGTTAAATGTTCTTTTATCAAATTATTTTCAAAAAAAAGCATTAAATTCTTTTTTTCGTTAAAATTTAAGAATTTTTTTATCTGCTTATTATTTTCAAGAAATAAATCAATTTTTTGAACTGCGTAAAATAATTTTAAATCAATTTTTTTAAGGGAAGATTTTATAAATTCAAAGTTTTTTTCTGATATTGCTGTAACTCTTGTGTCTTTAGTTTTAAGTTTAGTGTTTTCAATTATTAAATCGATATCTAATCCCTTTTCGTTTAAAACATGCGCCGTTATAAGGCCAGTTAAGCCGCCGCCAACAATGCATATTTTATGTTTTTTCATAATAATGGTAAAAAGTATATATTGCGATTCGATATGAATACAAACTTTTTGAATAGTTTAACAAATTTTTTAAGAAAACGAACCTTTGAGTTCATAGGAATAGCCTTTATTTCTATTGGTATAATTTTATCAATTTCGTTTGCGACATATAATCCAAGTGATCCTTCGTTAGTTTATAGTGAAAACATAACTGGTTCGGAAAACACTATTCGTATTTATGGTAGTTTTGTAGCGGACTTTCTTCTTCAAAGTTTTGGTTTGGCTTCTTTTTTGTTACTATTCACTTTTATTTCGTGGGGGGTTAACTTAATAATAAACAAAAACATTGGTTACTTTCTAATTAAAATTTCGTTTGTAGTATTTTATTTAATAACAGGATCAATTTTTTTATACAAAAATTTCAACGAGTCATTTTGGTTAATAGATAATGGAAATTCTGGATTTGTGGGGAGAATAGCTTTTGACACAATATACGGATATATACCTCAAGTAGATCACAATTATTTTTATTTTGGACTTTTGGTCAGTACCTTACTTTTTTTTATAGTCGGATCTAAAATTAGTATTATTAAAATTATAAAAATATCTTATTCTTTTCTGAGGAATAGAAAAATAGAGTCATCAAATGCTTTACTAAACGATCAAGAAGAAAAAATTCTTAACAACTCTTCATCTCAACCGCAACAAAGTTTTTCATTTGAAAGAGAAGAAATTAAATCTAAAGAGAATACAACTTCTACTACCGAAATAAATTTTAAGCTGCCATCAATAGAACTACTTGAAAAAAATAAATCTAAAATAAATATTGTTGAGACTAATAAAAAAAGACCTGGTGCTGAATTCATGGAAAAAATTCTTTTAGACTTTGGTGTTGATGGAAATATTAAAAAAATTAATAATGGGCCTGTTGTTAGCCTCTATGAATTTGAGCCGGCTCCAGGGATTAAAGTTTCTAAAATTATAAATCTAGCAGACGACTTAGCTAGAAATACAAGCTCAACATCTGCTAGAGTAGCAACAATACCAGGTCAAAATACTGTTGGCATAGAGATACCTAACGAAAATAGAGAAAGTGTATATTTAAGAGAAATACTGAGTGATGAAAAATTTTTAAGAAAAGATATTAAGTTACCGATTGCGCTAGGTAAAAGTATTTCTGGAAAACCAATAATTGGAGATTTAACCTCGATGCCACACTTACTAATTGCTGGAACTACTGGCTCAGGAAAATCTGTTTGTATCAATACAATCATAGTTTCATTGCTGTACAAATTAAATCCAAGCTTATGCAAACTAATTTTAATTGATCCTAAAATGTTAGAACTATCAGCTTATGAAAATATTCCTCACTTACTTACTCCAGTTATAACGGATGCGAAAAAAGCTACAACGGCACTTGGTTGGGTAGTTAAAGAAATGAATAATAGATACAAATATATGAGCAAGGTAGGAGTTCGAAATATTGACGGCTACAATTCAAAACATAAATTAAAAATGCCATATATAGTTGTAGTGGTTGATGAGATGTCAGATTTAATGCTGGTGGCTGGCAAAGAAATAGAAAATTATATACAAAAACTCTCACAAATGGCGAGAGCAGCTGGAATTCATATAATAATGGCGACACAAAGACCTAGTGTCGATGTAATAACGGGAACAATTAAGGCTAACTTTCCTACTCGTGTATCATTTCAAGTAAGTTCAAAGATTGATAGCAGAACAATTTTAGGAGAACAGGGTGCTGAACAATTATTGGGCAAAGGTGACATGTTATTTATGTCCTCTGCTAATAGGATTGTAAGAATACACGGTCCATATGTTTCAGAAAAAGAGATAGAAAAGATTACTAGTGTTTTGCGTGCTCAAGGTTCTCCAGATTACATTGAAGAAATAACTGTTGCACCCGAAAAAATTAGCGAGGCTTTAGAAGAAGATGGAGATGAATTGTATAACGATGCATTAGAGATAGTAAAATCAGAGGGCAAAGCTTCAACAAGTTTTTTACAAAGAAAACTACAAATTGGATATAATAGGGCAGCAAGAATTATCGATATGATGGAAGAAAGAGGAGTAGTAAGTAAAGCAAATCATGTTGGCAAACGTGAAGTTCTTTAAAAAAATATTTTTTATCTTCGTATGTCTTTTATTCAGTTCAAATTTGTACGCTGACAAAAAGGATGAAATAATTTCTCAACTTAATGATTTGAAATCTTTAGAATTTACTTTTAATCAAATAATTAATGAAAAAACTGAGAAAGGTAGCTGTTTATTAGAATTTCCTGGAAAGTTAAAGTGTAATTACCTTGATGATAAGAAAAAGGAATTAGTCATAAATAAAAAAAAATTGGCGATTACGCAAAAAAGATACGATAAAACTTATTATTATCCGATTTCAAATTCTCCATTTTTGAATATTTTGTATAAAGACAAACTCATTGAAATTATCCAATTAGGTAAGCTAGAATTTAACAATCAAATAATTAAACTTGTATATTTTGGTGATAATGAAATTACAGTTTTTTTTGATAAAAAAAGTCTAGACTTAAAAGGCTGGAAAATTATAGATCAATATAACAACAATATAAATTTCTCTCTTAACATTGTTGCTAAAAATAATATTTTCAAAAAAAATACCTTTAGAATTCCAGAAATAAATTAAGCTACAAAATCTATTTCTTCTTCTTTAAAAATTTCAAAACCTTTGGACTTGTAATTTTG
>MDTE01110436.1_pt1 | contig 14012 bp, 11 predicted proteins | sample 811231 | NCBI WGS metagenome assembly MDTE01 (sample SAMN05326651, study PRJNA326480) | marine metagenome | isolation source: seawater | place: Indian Ocean: Red Sea | collected 2010 | reverse complement strand
TGGTCGCCGAGGCGGTTGTCCGTCTGAGCCGTCGTGCACCGTTGGGAGCGACTCGATTGATCCCGGCGTTGGACGTTGCGGCGTTGTCGTTGACGGGAAAACGCCCCGGCACGGTGCTGTACATCGGCGACGGGATGAGCAGCGCGGAGTTGGTCGACACTGACGACATGAAGAAGATGCTGACGCGGTTCCGCAATCGCCATGTGCCGATTCACAGTTACGGGGTTGGGCCACGGCTCGACCTGCAGGTTCTGGGCGTGATGGCCCAGCAAACCGGGGGGACAGTGCTGGTGGATCGGGGCCGCAAGGCCGACGAGTCCGGAGTGGGCCGACGGATCGCCACGGCGATTCACGGACAAGTGATTTACCCGGCCAAGGTGACCGTGCCGGAAGGAATCACGCTGCTGCCCAGCCAGGCGTTGCCGTTGCGCGTGGATCGAGAAACCATCTACGTTGGCCGCGGCCAACTCGAGACCGGAACTGTCGTGTCGGGTTGGTCGTCGACGGTTGAGGGATCGGCCGACTTGCAATGGCGTGTTGGCGATCTGTCTGCGGAGTCGGGCAATGCGTTCCTGGCGACGTTGTTCCGGGGTGCCGAGTCGACCGACGGTTTTACCGTGGCACTGGCCGGTACGGAAATGTTGAAGACTGCCCGTCACGAGTTTGACACACAACTGGATGGCTTGCTCCGACAGGGGGAAAACGCTCTGCGAATCCGAAACTTCGAAGCGGCCGAGCGGATTGGCCTGTCGGTCCGAGGACTGGATCCGGACAACGTTCGTGCAGCGGCACTCCTGGGTGCCAATGAATCGGTACAAGCCCAGTCGGCCGGAAAGATTGGCGACACCACGCTGGCGGCGGTTCAGGATCAGCCAGCGGCTGCTCCGGCCGACACCCCGGGGACCGCTGAGGCGACCGACCCGATTCAGCAGGCCCAGGAGGCCATCCTGGTTCGGACACAGAAGCTCCAACTGCAAGTGGAACGCCTGCTCGAGGAATCTCGGACGCGGGCGGCAACCGAACCCCAGGCCGCTTTGACTCAGATCAAGCGAGGCCTGGGCACAGTGCGCGGCACGACTGACATTGATCCGGCCGTCCGCAACGAACTTCTCCGTCGTCTCTCCAATCTCAAGCGGTTTGTTGAGGTTTCCGAGGAGCATTTCGAAAGACAACGGCAGGAACGTCAGCAGTCGGTCGCGGCTCGCGAGAGCCAGTTGCGGATTGAGACTGACCTGGAACGTGATGATGAGCGGATGAAGCGATTGCTCAAGGAAGTCGCTCACCTGCTCTACGTCGAAGCTCCCCGGGGCAATCGCGACGCGTTTCCCGAAGCCGAGGACGTGGCACAGCGGGCCGTGGAATTGCGTCCCGGTGACGGTGCGGCGACGGCCGCGAGATTCTCGGCCGAGGCAGCCCACCAGTTGGATATGGCCTATCATCTCCGCAACCTGCGGGCTGACCGGTTCCTGGGTGTGCTGGAGCAGGTTGAGTTCTCACATGTGCCGTTTCCCGACGAACCACCGATCCGTTATCCCGACGCGGCTGTCTGGCGGCGGCTGACGGAGGAACGCAAGAAGTGGGCCAGTGTCGATCTGCACAATTACAGCAAGGTCGAAGAGCGGATTGTCCGCGCACTGGACGACGAAACTGAGGTTGAGTTTGTCGACCTGCCGTTGCGGGACATCGTGGACTACCTCAAGCAGCAGCACAACATCCAGATCATCCTGGATGAGCAGGCGTTGCTTGACGAGGGCATTCAGCCAGATGAGCCGGTGAATATGTCGCTCTCGGGCATCTCGCTTCGCAGTGCCTTGAAGATCATCCTGGAGCCATTGGCTCTGACCTACGTCATCCAGGACGAGGTGATGCGGATCACCACCGAAACCAAGGCCGAGGAACTGATGAGCACCCGGGTGTATCCGGTCGCCGACCTGGTCATTCCGGTCAACACGCCCCAGGGTGGAGGTTCCGGTGCGATGGGTGGTGGCATGATGGGTGGCGGCGGCGGCGGCATGATGGGGGGCGGCGGCGGCGGCATGATGGGGGGCATGGGTGGCGGCATGGGAATGATGAGTGTGCCCCCACTGGCCCGGCCGAACCGGTTTGTCCTGAACCCTGCCAAGTTGGACCGAACGGTCGGTAAAAAAAAACGGGTGAGGATCCGCTAGAGTCGGCCACCCGTGCGTCCCGGCCTTTGCAACCCAGCGGCAACGTGGTTTCGGATGAGGCCGGGGCGGATCCGCGGCTGGAGAAGGAATCCGCGGGCGGTGGTCTGTTCGGGTCAGGGAGTGACCTGAAGATTGACCTGGAGTCCGGGACGCCCGAGCAGGTCTGGCGAAAATTCTTCGCCAAGAACCGTCCGTCCCCCACATCACTGACGACGATGGTGCTGCGGTTGCATCAGCAGCAGAAGCATCAGCATGTGATGGCGGCAATCAACGAGGCGTTGATCGCCGGCCAGTCTCAGCCATGGATGTATGATGTGCTGGCGATGTCGATGCAGATCACCGGGCGACCACAGCCGGAGATCGAACGGGTCTTGTTGTCGCGGGTGGATTTCACTGCGACGGATGTGCCGAACATGTTGTTTTCGGCCGCGTACCTTGTTCGGTTTGGCGCGACCAGGAGTGCGTTGACTCTTTACCGCCAAGCTTCACGGCTGGCGCCGACCCGGTCGGAACCGTATGCACTGGGGTTGAAGCTTGCCGAACGGCTGGGCGACGATGATGCGATTCAGTGGGCATCAACGGGGATCCTGACCTACACCTGGCCTTCAGACTACCGCCGACGTCACCAGTTGGCCCTGGATGTTGCGGCAGATACGGTGACCGCCTTGAAGAAGGTGGGGAAAAAGCAGCGGGCCGGCGAGTTGGAAGAGGCGGTGGCCTCGGCCCGCCAGCGTGATCTGGTGGTGGTGCTGTCGTGGAACGGTCCCGGGGAACTGGATTTGCAGGTCGATGAGCCGTTGGGGACGGTGTGTCATTTCGATTCCCGACAAACTCGGTCCGGAGGTGTGTTGGTTCACGACGGATTTGGCCCCGTGCAGCGCAACTGCTACGAGGAATACGTCTGTGCATTTGCGGCCGCCGGCGAGTACCGGCTGTCGATCAAACATGTTGACGGCGACATTGTCGGCAAACGGGCAAAGTTGACGATTCGCCGATACGTCGGAACCGGGTATGAGCAGGCTCACGTCCACCCTGTTGTTTTTGATAGCCGCGACAAGGTGGTTCGGTTGAGCCTGCAAAAGGGACGTCGGGAGAAACTCTCTGATCCCCTGCCCCGAACCAGTCCGGAATTCGCCGCAGCGCGAGGTGGGCGTCGTGCCGGTCGGCGATTCCGTTTCGGACAACCCGAGCAGCAGCAAGGTTCCGGCCGTGGGAATGCCGATGGACGTGTCGGTTACACTCCGGTTGTGTCGATGTTGTCCGAGGGCGTGGCCAATACGACGTTGGCGGTTGTTTCCGGAGATCGTCGATATGTCCGTCTGACTGTTGACGCGTTGTTTTCGAGTATCATCGACGTGGCGACATTCAGTTTCCGGCGGTAGTTGGCTGCCTCTGCAAAGGCCCGGTACGGAACAATTACCGTCGGGTGGCCGGACGACGTGGGGCCGGTTCGAGGCCCGGGATGGTCATCGCGCGGGCCTGTTGGCTGGCGAGGTCGAAGGTGACGATGCGGTGGTTGTTCGTGTCGGCGATGAATAACGTCTGCCCCGCGACGGCGACTCCTGCCGGTTCGTGAAGTTGAAGAGGTTGCAGCGAGGTGCCACGACGGCCAGTCCCGGCCAGGGTCACACAACTGCGGGCGGCTGGATCGACGATCTTGATTTTGTGGTTGTACGTGTCGGCGATAAAGATCTTGCCCCCGGAGTAGGTCACCCCGATGGGGTGCTGCAGGCGGACTGCCGAAGCCTGGCCGTCCCGGTCACCGAAAGCAAAGAGGCTCTGGAACATCGGCAGTCCGGTGGTTCCGACAAGGGTTCCCACGCTGTTTCCTGGTGGCAAGGAGACCGTTCGCAATGAACTTCCCTCGCTGTCGACGACAAAAAGGACCTTGCCGTCGGTGGCCAGTCCACTTGGCTGAGCCAGGCAGCACTTGGTGAGACTCCCGTCTCGGACGTCCTCGACGCCGTTGCCGGCGTAGGGCGAGATCGAGTTGGATTGCAGGTTGAGTACGGCAATCTGGTGGGTGCCGGCCATGGCGATGTAGAGTCGCCCGTTGACCAGCGAGAGGTCCCAGGGATTGGACAGCGCGTAACGGGTGGGCGTGGAACTGCGTCCACGCAGCGAGGAGTAACTGGTCAACATTTTGCCCGTGCCGGCAATGGTGGTGACCTGCCCCGCTTCGAGATCGACCTTGCGAACCATGTGGTTCAGGTTGTCGGCCACGTAGAGCGTGTTCCCGTTGAGCACCATGCCCTGGGGGTCGTGAAAGCTGGCCTGGCTCAGTGAGCCATCCTGGCGGCCCGCCTGGCCGGATCCGATCACGGTGGCATTCTGGCCCGAGAGATCGGTGATGATCAGCCTGTGGTGTCCGCTGTCGGCAATGACGATTCGCTGGCCAGTGGCGTCGACAATGATCTTGCCGGGGAATCTCAGTGGCGTGCTGGGTTGCTTGTCGAGTTCAAGGTCCCAGCGGATTGGCTTCTCGTTGAGAGTGCCTTTTTGCTTGTGGATCCGCACCTGTCGAGCGATCGCCTTGTCGATCACGTCGAAAGGCGCCTCGCCCCGTCGCCACGCACAGACCTTTCCCTCGGGGTCGATCAGGTACATGGTTGGCCAGAAATTGATCTTGTACCGCCGCCAGATCGACTTGGAACTGTCGCTGATGACCGGATGCGTGATGTCGTATCGAAGTACAGCCCGGCGGAGATTTTCAATGTCGCGTTCGGTGTTGAATTTCGGCGAGTGCACGCCGATGACGACCAACTGGTTGGGGTACTTTTCCTCGAGCTTCTTGAGAGTGGGGAGGATGTGGATGCAGTTGATGCAGCAGTACGTCCAGAAATCCAGCAGCACGATTTTTCCGCGGAGGTCGCGAAGATCGATTGGCCTGGAGGTGTTGAGCCAACCGGCCCCTCCGGAGAGTGGCGGGGCCGGATAGGGTTGCTGGGCGTGGGCTCCCTGTTTCGAAAAGGGACCCAGCACGATCGCAAGAATCAGCAGGATGGTCAGCGACACACGTTGTAGCACGTCTGCGGTCTCCAGGAGCGAATCCGAGGGCGGGCACGTCCCGGATTCTACCCAAGAGGAACCGAGGTTGAGAAGACAGGCTACCGTCTCCGGAGCAGTCCGGGGGTGACGTCGACATCGAGATCAGCGGTGTGGCCGGCATCGAGTCGTTCCCAGCCCAGTGCTCCCATGGCGGCATTGTCGGTGCAGAGTTCCGGCGGGGCGACCCACAAGTCGACGTGTTCTTGTTCACACAGGTCCGCGAGGGCCATGCGGAGCGATTGGTTGGCCGCGACTCCGCCCCCGACCAGGAGTTGTGAGTGTCCGGTTTGGTTGAGGGCTCGTCGGCAACGTTGGACCAGGCAGTCGATCACGGCAGCCTGGAATGAGGCGGCCAGGTTGGCGGTTCGATTGTCCGTCATTTCCGGCGGTGTTCGGCCAGTCCCGGGGACTCCGTGGACCTGGTAGCGGACTGCCGTCTTGAGCCCGCTGAAACTGAAGTCGAGTCCGGGTTCAGAGAGCAAGGGCCTGGGAAGGCGGATCGCGTCGGCGTCCCCTGCCCTGGCGGTCCGTTCGATATGCGGGCCGCCGGGGTACCCCAGTTCCAGGAGTTGGGCGACCTTGTCGAACGCCTCGCCGGCCGCATCATCGATCGTTGAACCCAGCAGTTCGGAATCGATTGGCCCACGGCAGTCATACAGGCTGGTGTGGCCACCGCTGACGACAAGCCCCACTGCCGGGTAGACGTCGCGTCCAGCGAACATCCGGCAGGCGTACAGGTGGGCTTCAATGTGGTGCACCGGGACCAGGGGCACGTCGTGAGCCAGGCAGATGGCCTTGGCTGCGGTGAGTCCGACCAGGAGGCTTCCCACAAGACCGGGCTGTGTGACCACCGCCACCGCAGTGATGTCCTGCAGTGTCACGCCAGCTTCGGCGAGAGCCCGTTCGAGGACAGGCAGGATATTGGACAGGTGGGCCCGTGAGGCGATCTCGGGAACAACGCCACCGAATTCGGCGTGGAGTTCGACCTGCGAGGCAACGATGTTGGAACGGATGGCCAGGCTGCGGTCAATCACCGCAGCAGCCGTCTCGTCACAACTCGATTCGATCGCCAGCAGGAGTTGGTCCGGTTCAGCGGTGGCGGGTTGCACGGTCGTGGTCACTAGCCGACGGGATCCGGGAGTCGGAACAGCGGCAGGCCGCGGATGCGTCCGGGAGCTGAGGCGGGGAGTCGTGGCCGCAGGCTCTGGCTGGAATCGTTTTTCGGCTGTTTCTTCTTGGCCTTGCCGGAGTCTTTCGTCTCGGCCGGCTTTTTGCTTTTCTTTTTGGCCGGGGCCTTTTTGTCAGCTTTTGTTTCGCCCGGTTTTTTCTTCTTCGGGGCGTCTTTCTTTTTCTTCGGGTCGTTTTTCACGTCCTTCTTGGGCGTGAGTTCGGTGTCCAGGTGTGCGATGGCCTTGGCGAGTTGCAGGTCGACAAAATCGCTTTTGGGCGGTCCGCCATCCTGAATCACATCGCGTTGACGTCGGTATTCCTGGTAGCGAATCATGTCGATTCGCGACATCTTGATCTCGAGCCCGTCATCGGGCATGACACCCCAGACGTCGGTGGGCTTGCTGTTGGGGAAGCGATGGATGTTTCGTCCGCTGGGACGGTGGTAACTGGCGGTGGTCAGTTTCAGGGCACTGGAACCGCCCTCGAGTTGGATCACGTTTTGCACGCTCCCCTTCCCCCAAGTTCTCTCACCAACGACGACCGCGCGTTTGTGGTCCTGGAGGCAGGCGCTGAGGATTTCGCTGGCCGACGCGCTGAAGTGGTTGACAAGAACAGCCATCGGGAAGCCGGTGTGGGTGCCGGGCTTGGTGGCGTTCCAGACCCGTTCACGAACGTTTCGTCCCTTGGTACTGACGATGCGGCCTTCTTCAACGAACATGTCGGAGATCCGCGTGGCCTGGCTGAGCAGTCCGCCGGGGTTGTAACGCAGGTCGATGATCAACGCCTTCATGCCCTTCTTTTTCAGTTGCTTCAGGGCGGCGTTGAGTTCGTCGGCGGTCCGACGTGCGAAGTGTGTGAGCCGGACGTAACCGATTTTCTTCTTGTCATCGAGCATGAAGTTCCACTCGTCGTTGTCGCCGAAGACGTCCCCCATGACGGTTGGCACCTGGACGATGGCTCGTGTGACGGTGATCTTGATCACTTCCTTGACTCCGGTGCGGCGGATTCCGATCGTGACGGGATCGCCGGCCTTGCCCTTCATCAACGAGATGGCGGTCTCAAGTTTCTTCCCCTTGGGGAACGAGGACGCCAGTTTGCCGTCGATCTCGACAATCTGGTCGCCCGCCTTGATTCCCTTCTTGTAGGCGGGGCTGCCGGCCAGTGGGGTGGCGACGACCAGGTCGGGCCGGACCTGGATGCCGATTCCGCCGAACTGCTGGCTGACGCTTTGCTGGAACCGCGAGATCTGGTCAGGGCTGATGTAGTTGGAGTACTGGTCGAGTTCCTGGAGCATGCCGCGGATGGCGGCTTCGACGAGGCGGCGCCTGTCGATGCCCTTGACGTAATTTCTCTCGATCTGCTCGAACGTCTCGGAGAACATTCGCATCAGCAGGAGGATTTCTTCCTCGCTGGGCTGTTCGTTTTGTGGCTTGGGGTCCTTGTCAGCGGCCAGGACCACCGACGAGGGGGTCAGCAACAGCGCCATCAGTACAGCGATCAGGCCGCTGGTTGCGAGGGAGCGGAACGTGGGGACCGGGGGATTGGCAGGCAACCGGTTCATACTGGTCTCCGAAAGGGCACTGGACTCGGCGTGAGTTTAGGCGAACCGTGAGGTTCGATCCACCGCAACCGGTTATGTAGGCGTTTCGGTGGGCGTGGCCAGAAGCTATCGGTCGATTTCACCCATGACCACATCGAGTGAGCCGACGATTGCGGGAATGTCTGCCAGGAGAAAGCCTTCCGAGAGTGGTGCGGTGACTGCCAGGTTGCAGAAGCAGGAGCTCTTGGCACGGGCCCGAAACGGTTCACTGCTGCCGTCGCCAACCAGGTAGAACCCCATTTGCCCTCGAGGGCATTCGGTTTCCAGGTAGCACTCGTCGTTGGGCAACTTCGTGGCCAGCTTGAAGGTGTCGCGGTAGGCCCCTTCGGCGGTGTCGTACTTGTCGATGGCCTGTCGCACGAGCCGGATCGCCTGGACCACCTCCATCATCCTCACGTAGAACCGGCACCAGTTGTCGCCGAGTACGGCTTCCGGCGGTGCCGCGTCGAATGGAGCCACGGGGATGTCGAATTCGAAGCCGTCGTACATGGACGTGTAGATGTCCTCACCGTCGCGACGGAGGTCCCAGTCGACCCCGCTGCCACGCAGGACCGGGCCGGTGCATCCAAAGCTCTTGGCCATCTCGGCCGACATCACGCCCAGGCCGGCTGTTCGCTTGATGAAGATCTGGTTTCGCGTGAGCAGCGTGTGGTATTCCTCGATCCTTGGTTCCAGCCAGTTGAGGAACTGGAGCACGGCGTCTGTCCACGAGACTGTCGTGTCGGGGGACTGCCCGGTCAGTGCGGCCAATCCGGGGGGCAGGTTGATCGATTTGGGCAGGTCGTGCGTGACTCCACCCGGGGTGATGTAGCTGTAGGTCAACCTCGCACCGCAGACCTCTTCGAAAAGGTCGAGGATGATTTCTCGTTCGCGGAAGGCCCAGAGGAACGGGCTGAATGTGCCGAGATCGAGGCCATAGGCGCCCATCCCCACCAGGTGGCTCGCGACGCGACCCAGTTCGGCGATCAGCACACGGACGACCTGGGCTTTCTCCGGAAGCTCGATGTCCAGCAGTTTCTCGACGGCCAGCGCGAGGCCGAGATTCATGTTCATCCCGGCCAGGTAGTCCATCCGGTCGGTGTAGGGGATCCATTGAGGCGTGGCCAGGTTTTCGCCGATCTTTTCTGCACAACGGTGCAGGTAGCCCAGGTGTGGTGTCACCTCGTGGACAATCTCGCCATCGGTCCGAAGCAGTAGCCTGAGCACGCCGTGGGTGCTGGGATGCTGCGGTCCCATGTTGACGAGCATCTCGTCGGTTCGGACGTCGTATTCGACGATCCGTGGATCTTGTAACTCGGTCGTCATGCGGGTGTGCCTGTCCTGGAAGCGGCCGGAGTGTCCGGCTACTGGCCGCGGATTCCGTGGTATTCCAGTGGGAACTCGTAGTCCTTCCTCAGCGGGTGCCCCTCCCAGTCCTCGGGGCAGAGAATGCGTCGCAGGTTGGGATGCGAGGTGAAGCGAATCCCCACCAGGTCGTACGCCTCCCGTTCGTGCCAGTCGGCCGCGGCCCAAACTGCCGACACGCTGGGACACGCCGGGATGTCCCCGGGAACATCATCGGCCCAGCGAGGCAACAGAACCTTCAACGTGATGCGGTGCTTGTGTGTGAAACTGGAGAGATGGTAGACCACCTCGACGTGGGGGGCGTGGTCGAAGGTCTTGGCTTTTTTTGCATCGGGTTGGAGGTAATCGACACCGCAGAGGTTGTTGAGGTGGTCGAAAAGGAACCGTTCGTCGTCTCGAAGAAATTCGCAGACGGCGACGATCGACCCTGGAGCAATCTCGATCCAGGGATCGATCGATTCCATGTTCTCGCCCGTGATCGCGTCCTGGCCAAATGTCTCGACCAGCGCAGAGTGGATGTCTGGTGCACCTGTCATGCGGAATCTCCCGAGCCCGATGCCTCACCACCTCGTCCGATCTCGGCACTCCCGACGGCCCGGACCCAGTCCAGGTCACCGCGTTTCCAGACGTAGGCGAATCCGACCATCAGCACCCCGAAGAAAATCAGGATGTCGCAAAAACCGGTCAGCCCGAGTGTCTGGGCATTGGCAGCGGTGATCACCGTCTCGGCGCCACCGCCCGGGGCGGTGAGCAGGCGTTCGCTGAGCACTTCCCGGGCGTTGCCGGTGAGTCCCTGGTCGGCCAGTTGCATCGCGTTGCCATAGACCAGTGCCCAGGGAAAGAAAAAGGCGATCTCGACATCGAAGATGATGAACAGCAGCGCCACGGTGTAGAACCTGAGGTCAAACTGGATGTAGCTGGACCCGATGGTCGGTTCACCACACTCGTAGATCGAGTCCTTGGCCTCGCTGGGCAGCGAGGGCCGCAGAAAGCGACCGATCAGCAACGGCACCAGCAACATGCCGATGCCGGCCAGGACGAAGAGCAGGAAGTGGTTGAGTAGGTTTGTCATGGCATTGGGTCGCTTCGGTCAGGAACCGTCGTTGTCCGGACCGCTGTCGTGGGCGGTGTCGTGTGAACCGGTGGATGTTGCCGAGACGGTTTCCTGCAATTCGGAGACGGGGCGTCGTCCGCTGAAGCCCGCGTCCAGTTCGTGCCACCAGCCGATCTGGTCTTCATCGAATTTCCAGCAGAGGTAGGCTTCGCGGTCGTCGACCAGTGTCCGGAAGTCGACCAGCCCGGTGAGCGGGTCCTTGAGTTCGGCGCCGAGGTCGGACAATTCGGCGACGAAGGTGTCGAGTGTTTCGATGTCGGCTTCGAGTTCACGCTCCATCGCCTCGACCTCGTCCCGGTACTCGCTGTGTTCGCTCCGGGTTCGCAATTCGTTGAGTCGTTCGCGACGGTCGTGCAGGTCGGAGAAGAGGGTCACGATGTCCTTGACGATCGCCCGCACCAGCGGGAGTCGCAGGTTGGCTTCCTCGAGGGAAAAGCATTTTGGTGGTTGGTCGGTCCGATCGTTCATGCTTTGGCCTCCTCGCCAGCGAATTCGAACGGGCTCGGTTCGCCCTTGACCCACACGGGTTCGTGAAGCACCTTGCTCTCGGCCACCGCGGTGGGGTTGAGCGTGGACTTGCCCCAGGCCGTTTCCAGGGGGAGCCGGGCGTAGTCGACAATGCATCCGTCGCGGCTGTAACAGGAGAGGTCGAAGTTGGACCCCATGAAGATGCAATCGACCGGACAGGGTTCCACGCACAGTGCGCAGAACATGCACTTGGTGTAGTCGATGGCAAACCCGTTGAGGCGGAAGCCCTTGCCGACGGGACTTTTCTCCTTGGAGATGTAGATGCAGTCGACCGGGCAGGCGGCAGCGCACTTGTCGCAGCCGATGCAGGTGGTCAGGTCGTAACGGTGAAAACCTCGATAGCGGGCTTTCACCGGCACCGGCACCTCCGGGTATTCGTAGACTTCGGTGAAGGTCCCGCGGTCGTAGGTCTTGAACATCGTGCGAGCGGTGGTTTTCATCCCCAAGGCGATCGTGATGATCGCCTGTCGCACGTCATGGAGCCAGCGTCGAAATCCTTGCATTCGGTCCAATCCGCTGCCGTGAACCGGGCTGATGTTGGTTCGGCCCGGGAGGGTGAAGTGTTGCGTTATAGTGTCGCCTGGTGGCGAGGCGAGGTGAATTATAGCGCGGTCCATCGGTGACGCAAGCCAAGCCTCTGTTGCGAGTGGCTGGTTAGGCGGCCAATCGCCCGGACACCTCGACCAGCGAGGCCAATTTCGCGGCGGCCGTGCCGTCATCGATCGCATTGGCGGCTCTCTCGGCAGCTGCGATGAGGCTGCCTCCGCTTTCGAACGCGAGCAGGGCCGCGGCCGTGTTGGCCACGACGATGTCGCGGGCGGCGCCGGGTTGTCCTCGCAAGACGTCGCGGATCAGCGCCGCGCTTTCCTCGGGTGAGTCGACGGTCAACGGTCCGACCTCGCAGGCGGTCAGTCCGAAGTCGGCTGCGGTCCACGAGTGTTCGGTGATTTCGCCCCTGGCGCCGTCGACCTCAAGGGCCAGTGTCGTTCCCCACAGTGCGACCTCGTCCAGTTCATTGTTTCCGCACACCACCAGTGCGCGTGGGCGGCCGAGGGTCTTCAGGGCACCGGCGAGCAACCGGGCGGCCCGGTCGCTGTTTCCGCCCAGGAGTTGGCATCCGGCGCCGGCGGGGTTGGTCAGTGGGCCGACGAGATTGAAGATGGTCCGCAGCCCCAGTTGCCGTCGTACTCCGGCGGCATGTTTCATGGCCGAATGGAACAGCGGGGCGAAGCAAAAACCGATCCCAACCTCGTCCAGGCACGCGGCCACCGCTTCCGGGGGAAGGTCGATAGTGACTCCCAGGGCCGAGAGGACGTCGGATGATCCACTGGAACTGGAGACGCCCCGGTTGCCGTGCTTGGCCACCGGGACTCCGCAGCCGGCCGCAACGAGAGCTGTGGCGGTGCTGATGTTGAATGTGTGGAGGCGGTCGCCCCCGGTTCCGCACGTGTCCAGCAGGCGGTCGTGTTGGCTGTGAATCCGACTGGCCCGCGAAGCCATGACGGAGGCGGCGCCGGCGAGATCATCAACGGATTCGCCCTTGGCGGCCAGGGCTGTCAGCAACGCCGCGAGGTCGATCGGGTCGGCCTCTCCGTCCATGATCGCAGCAAATGCGGACTCGACCGCCTCCCTGCTGGAATGGGAGCCGGCTATGGCGGCGGTGACGACTGGTTGGATGGATTCGTGCATGCGGTTGCTCCTGGAACGACAGTATAGCGTGGTATGTGATTCTCCCAGAAGGCAATTGACACTCGTAGAAATCCGCTCCTAGGATCAGGCAGGCTCGCTGGCACACGTCATGTGAGGCCATCGTGGGTGGTTGTCTCGAGTGGTTCGAGGGGGTGCGGCGTGGTGCAAAAACTGGTCATCGATGCGAATCCAGGGATCGGTGACGCGCTGGCAATCGTGCTGGCCATGCGAGATCCGGGTGTCGAGGTGCTCGGCCTGACAGCCACTGCCGGACGAGTGGCGGGGCCGGTGGCAACGCGGAACATCCAGGCGGTGATCGACGCGATCGACCCGTCTCGTCGGCCTCGTGTGGGAAGTAGCAACGCGATGGCTTCTCCGTTGGCGTCGGCGGAGTTGCTGGACGGACCCAATGGTCTTGGCGGATGGGATGTGCCGGTCGTCGAGCTTCACCAGCGGCACGAATCGGCCCGCCTGCTGGTGGAGATCGTGCGTGACCAGCCACACCAGGTCACACTGTTGACCCTGGGGCCGTTGACCAACGTCTCGTTGGCCTCAGAGATGGCATCGGATTTCTTCGACCTGCTGGGGGGGCTCGTGTGCCTGGGCGGCGCCGTCGGCGTGGGGGGCGACGTGTCGGCGGTATCGGAATTCAACATCCTGGCGGGGGCCGAGAGCGCCCGTCGGGTGCTCTCGTGTGCCGTGACCAAGACGATGGTCCCGCTGGATGTCAGTCGCCGCCTTGTGATGAGTCCTGACCAGTACCGGCGGCTGCGCGAGCGGGTCGGCGGGCGGCTTGCGGACCTGTTGGACGGGCTGCTTCCGCACTGGTTCCGGATGCATCACGAGTCCCTGGGCATCGAGGGGGTGGTGATGCCGGCGGTAGCCGCCTTGGCGGCGGTCACTCAGTCCAGGCTGTTTGCCTGCGAGTCGATGCATGTCGATGTCGAGTTGACAGGGAACCTGACCCGGGGGATGACGGTGATGGATCGCCGTGGTGAGTCACGGTCGCTGGCCAATGTTGACGTGTGCACCGAAATTGATGTGCAGGGTGTGATCGATTACACGTCGCGGTTGCTGGCCGGTCCGTTGGCCGGTTGACGACTTGCGGGTCAATTCTTCCCGATCACCGCCCGGTCGGTCAGCGAAACTCGGACCTCGATGTGGCGACCGGCCCTCCACACGCCCAGAGTGACGGTGGTGCCAATTGGTTCGAGGCTCACGAGGTGGATCAGGTGATCGAAGTCCATCACGAGCGTTGCGTGGAATTGTGTCACGACGTCGTTGGCCTGCAGACGGGCTCGCGCGGCCGGCGTGTTGGGGGACACGTTGATGACGCGGGCGCCGCGGTTTC
>MDTE01020932.1_pt1 | contig 14013 bp, 14 predicted proteins | sample 811231 | NCBI WGS metagenome assembly MDTE01 (sample SAMN05326651, study PRJNA326480) | marine metagenome | isolation source: seawater | place: Indian Ocean: Red Sea | collected 2010 | reverse complement strand
GGTCTCGATTTCGACCAGAGAATCCCGTGCTTCAGCAGGTATTTCGCCCACCTTGAATTCAAGCCAACTGCGTCCCCTCCCTCCAGCTAATTTCACGGTGGCGAACGGTTCCCCATTAACCCTAACTTCAAAGTGCTGGGCGATTCCAGTCACCGTGCGCATGACCATCAAACTCGGTTTTCCAGGCTCGAGTTCGACCCGCATCCGCTCGCCTCCGGTCACGGTACGGCCCCCATCGATATAAGCGCCTTGGGAACCCTTTTCGGGTTCTAGGCAAAGCAAAAGATTGGCCTCGCCGCTGCCCGGGACCCAAACTCTAGATCGGTAATCATGTCGATTTTCGCTTTCCAAATCAGCGATATCGATTCGATCGACCACGCGCCATCCGGCTTTCATCAAAGTTTCGTCGCGGAGGACATCACCATTCAAACTCGGATGCCAACTTGCCCGGTACAAAACTTTTTCCGCATCAACAATCGATGGTTCAAAAACCCGAATTCGGTGCAATGGTTTTAAGAAAACACCCTCTGGAAAATTGAACCAATTGGGAAAAATAGCAAAGTATTCTGGCCGTTGGACCGGGGGCATTGCTTCTAAGTGCTCGAAAATAGACCCGCTCCCCTCTCGCCATGACGCACTAGTACCCGCACTGGTCAAACCAACCAGATCTACCGTCTGGCGATTGCCGAAATAGCGCAATGCCCCAGCATCGTTTATCGCGAGGCGGGCATCAGGAGGCAAGTTCGCATCGATAAATCCGGCCATTTCAACCTGCTGATTGCGGATATCGCTACAATTTTCCCCATAAGCTACAGCAAAAAATGCCGCCGACATAAATCCCCAAAGAGCAAAAAACACCACACATCCCATGCCCAACCTTCTCCCCCATTCCCCTGCATTGCCGAATAAACGTCCTGCCCCCAAAGCTACAAAGAGGATATAGAGAGGTAAAAAGGGTTGTTGGTAACGATTAAAATGCGCGTCGTATTCTACGAGGGTACAGGTAATTAAAACTCCGACAACCAACCATGTAGTGCCCAGAATCGCCCCGCCAGGATTTCGCTCTTTCCATTCATCCCAGATTCGGCAGCTGATTTCTGCGAGACAAAAAAGAGCTACAAAAGGAGCAAAAACCACGCGGCGATAATTGCCGTCATAGGCATATAGATTAGCACTGGTCTGTTGCCCCAGTGATCCGCTAAGAATTCCCTTTGTGAATTCTGCAAAATCAAAGATTATCCCCTTAAGCAACTCGGGAAACGAAGCATGAGGTTCGGCGAAACGCCACTTAGCCTCTAAGCCGGCCAAGCTTGGAGATCCTGTGAGATAAAAAACCAGGACGGTCTGTATACCCCAGGCCCCCAGCGGCAACCACCACCACCAACCAAGGTTTATTCCAGCATTCAACCTGCGATAAAAGAGAACGATAAAAAGGGGGACAACCAACGCGATGCCCTCGGGCCGAGCAAGAACCATTAAAGTCGCTGCAAGTGGTATTTTTGAATTTCCGGTCAGATAAAGATACAGGGTCAGTAGAATAGAGAAACTAAAAAGCCCTATCTCCATACCACTGAAATACCCCCAGAGGAGAGGCCCGCAGAACAAAAACAACAATGAGGCGACCCAACCGCTGAATTGGCCATCTAATCTTCGGCCGATGAGCAAGAGCAATTGGGCACTTAATCCGAGGAGTACAAAGCCCAGAACAAGGGCGTAAACGACTATCCATATTCCCTCTATCCCCAACCAAAAACCAGGGACCAACATCAGCATGTAGAGTATACTGCTAGCCCCTGCGGTCGGTAAAGATCCGGTATTGTACTCGAGAAAGTATCCTTGCGCTGCCTGCCGTGCGTACTGAAAATAGATGAATGAATCATCCAGCGGCAGTCCCAAGCGCCCACCGGTATGGTAGAGCATCGAAACGACAAAAACTGCGAACCACCATAGGGTCAGGGACCAGATTAGAGACCGGTCTCGCCTCGTTGGATTCATTGGAAGAGGCTACCCTTGATCCAGCGAAATATCATCCACATACTAATGAATATACATTGATCTCACGCTTAGAGCATCGGGATCATAGAAGCTGCTATCGCAGCGTTGATGAGATCCAAGGCTAATGCCGACAACCCCCAAAATTTCTAAATGAAATCATGCGCCTACTCCAGGTACTCCCCTTTTTATTCATCGTTCCAAATCCAACAATAGCAGAGAAGCCCTTCGCCCACCATCTTCTCGACCAGGTACTGAAAGCACACGTGAGTGCCGATGGTCAGGTCCGATACGCTGCCCTGGCGACCAATCGGGGGCCCCTCGATGCCTATATCGATAGATTAGGCGACCACAGCCCAGAAAACAACCCAGAGTTGTTTCCAACACCACTCTTCGAACTAGCCTATTGGATAAACGCCTATAACGCCTTCGTGCTCCGGGGTGTAATCGATGCATATCCAATATCCAGCGTCAAAGACGCCTTCTTTTTGAATGGCTTTTTTAATAGGCAGAAATTTGTCGCCGGAGGCCGCAGCATGACTCTGAACGATATTGAAAATGGAATAATCCGGGCTAGATATGGCGAACCGAGAATCCATTTTGTACTAAATTGTGGAGCCCGCAGTTGCCCACAATTGGAAAATAGAGCTTTTAACGGGACCACTCTCAATACCCAACTAGATCAAGCTTTGAAACGCTTTGCCAATGATCCAAAACACGTTCGCTTTGAAGGGAAACGGCTCTACTTATCAAAGATCCTAGATTGGTACCGGGAGGATTTTTCGGAGGAATTTATCCCGGATCACCCGAACGCCGAAGGCCAAGTCGGCATAGTTCGCTACCTATTCCCCTATTGGGAATCCAGTATAGCCGACCAGCTTATTGGGATCGATATTCTCGAAGTAGAATTTTTCGACTACGATTGGGCTCTCAACGATGCAAACACAACAGAGAGTATAAAGGAAGTTCCCCACCGTGCTCTGAACGCCCCCAAAACTAAGACCGAGCTCCCCTAATCAATGAATGGATTATGCTTCTTTTCTTCTCCAACCGTCGTAGCCGGTCCGTGACCTGGAAAAAGAACGGTTTTTTCATCCTCGCCTAGCACCTTCTCCATCACTGCCTGGCGTTGAGCGCGGTAGTTCCCCAGAGTCCTAGTTCCACCGAGCGAACCCGCGAAAAGAGCATCGCCGACAAAGGCCACTTCCCCGTGGACCAAAGTGACTCCACCCGGAGTATGACCAGGGGTAGACCGGATCTCAAAGCACAATTTGCCAATCTGCACAACTTCACCCTCAATTAGTTCCCCTTCTACTTTGTTGGCCAAATTTCCCATTAATCCCAAATCACTCCCACTGATCAGCGCCGGAGCTTCAATTGCCTGACAGATCTCAGACAGAGCACCAATATGATCCTGGTGCCCATGCGTCAAAAGAATTGCCTCTACCGTCAAGCCCAAAACTTCGATATTCCGCAAGATTTTTTCCGGATCGAATCCCGGATCTATTAGTACAGCTTTGCCCGTTTCCATACAACCAACCACATAGCCATTCATTTGAAAACCGCTACCTAGAACCATCATCTCAACTCGTAGTCCCTCAACTGGCCTCCCAGCTGGATAGAGGGGAAAAAAACGTTTTTGGGCACTCCCTTCTAATTTTTCTTCGCTCAGGCCCAGCACCCGCGCGAACCCTCCTATTGTCTCAACTCCGGGGATCAATTCGTAATTTTCGACTCGGGCTAAATCGTCTCCTGAGATTCCGACCTTCTCGGCCAAAACTGCCGAATCGATCTCCTGTCCCCGCCGTGCCTTGGCAACGATATCCCCGAACTCGTCTTCTAATTGAGCGTACATGGAATTTTTCTCTTCCCCCTGATGTTTTTTGTTGAGTCTCTATCAAATCTTTTCCTGATCTACTTCCAGTCCCTCCAAATAGCGGTTAAAGCTCTCTTCCCATCGACCGACGGTTTCACTCGGTCCAATCAGCTTAAAAAAAACTAACCCGGATCGATGAGAGGCTATTGCTCCGAGCATCCGATAGCCGGCTTGGGTTTCCACACTGCCCATGCCCCCGGAAAAGATTCCACTAATATCGACCAGGGTGACTTCGATATCTCCTACCTGCTTGTTCCAACGTCGGGCCTGTTCACTAGGAGAACTACCGTCTTCCCCCTTAAACTGACCATACCATCGCTCAATATTAGCATCAATTCCCCCACCTTGCCCAGGACCAAAATAAAATATCCCCAAGGTCGCCTCTCCAGCCGGCCCAGGCAATCCGTATTGGGCTACTCGCATCGAAGAGGATGGTTTCTGCGCCACCCACCCTTCCGGCGCCTGTGCACTTAGGGGTCCCAATTGCTCGCGATCTCCCACCCCATTGGAGACAGCTCCATCCATGGGCTTGAACCCGTGTTTGGACATGGCGGTCTCGGGCTCGTCAGCACTGAAATTTTGGCTGCATCCACCCATCCATACCCCTATCCAGGCCAGGGCACAAAACCAGATTCCCTTATTCACCTGTAGTTCCTTCCCCTGGTTTCCATAACACATCTGTTGAACCATCTAAGTTGGCAGCCCTAGCCAATACGAAAAGCAAATCCGAAAGCCGATTGAGGTATTCCAAAACAGGCTGGCTCACGACCTCGGCATCTGCCAGTTTCCAGGTTTGGCGTTCAGCTCGGCGACAAATCGCGCGGGCTAGATGCAGATGGGCCGAAAGAGGACACCCCCCAGGTAATACAAAACTTTTCAGCGGTTCCAGTTTCGCATTGACCCGATCGATCTGATTTTCCAGGAACTGAACCTGATCTGGCTTCAGGCGCAACCTTTCACCCTCAACTTCCCCCTTTACGCAAGGAACACATAGATCGGCGCCAAGATCAAAAAGGTCATTTTGCACTCGACCAAGGACCTCATCAAAAATTGATTGGCCCGATCTAGCAAGGCCAATCGCCGAGTTGAGTTCGTCTACACAACCATAAGCGTCAATACGGAGACTCGTTTTGGGCACCTGTGACATATCGCCGAGTCGTGTCTGACCTCGGTCACCAGTCCGAGTATAAATTTTAGATAATCTGACCATGGCCTCGCTTTTCTATGTGCACTACATACTTCCTCATCAACAGGCCGCAATACAGGCGACTCAAAACAACAAGATCGACCCTAGTCTGAGCTTAACTCAGTTACGGATTATTTACCACCCAGCAACTCTACGCCGCAGGAGGAATAGAAAAAAGGGGGCACCCAACAATGAAGTAATGATGCCAATGGGCAGTTCTCCCGGTGCGACCACAACCCTGGCCAACAAATCGGCCCCCACCAACAAGATGGCGCCTCCAAGCATTGCGCTGGGCAAGAGGATACGATGGCTCGGACCAACCAGCAATCGCATGACATGCGGTACGATCAAACCCACAAAACCGATGATACCACTGACAGATACAGCTCCAGCAGCCAAAAGCGTAGCGCCGACGAGCAACAATCTTTTGACCCGTTCGACATCGACACCTAAATACAGGGCCTGCTCTTCACCCTGGATTATCAAATCGAGGTCTCGAGCGTAATATTGCAAGAAAAGTGCTCCAAAGACAATCTGTGGCCAGACCATATGTACGTGTTCCCAGCGTCGAGAGGCGAGGCTCCCCATCAGCCAGAATAAGATTCTCTGAACATCTGCCCCGTCATTGGCAACAATCATCACCAGCGAGGTCAGCGCCCCGGCAACCGCGCCAAGAGCAATGCCACTGAGCAAAACCACGGTAGGAGGCAACCTCCCACCTCGGAGCGAAATGCCGTACACTATTAGCGTCACAGCCAAAGCTCCGGCAAAGGCCAAAAGGCCAATTCCGCTCAGGCCAAAGAACCAGAAGTCCAGCCCGATAACCATCGCCAGTGCAGCGCCCAATCCCGCTCCCGAAGAGATACCAATGATGTAGGGGTCGGCCATCGGATTTTGGAAAAAACCTTGCATGACCGTTCCACTCAAGGCCAGGGCTGCCCCGACAAGAGCGGCAAGCAGAACCCTGGGCAGACGAATATCGGCAAGGATCAGTGCTGAAGTTTCATCGACTGGATCGCCAGATTCTCCTTGATCTATCAATAAACCGATCACTCGGTGTGCGGGGATATCGACCGATCCGATCCCCAGGGAAAAAACCATCCCCAATCCCAGCACAACCACAAGTAACGCAAAGATATAGAAAGGGTTAGAGAATCGGACAATCATGGCATTGGAAAGAGACTTGGATGGATCAAACGGGCTAACTGCTCGTAGGCATCAACAAGACGAGGGCCGGGCCGGAGTAACCAGTCAGGTTCGATAAAGTAAAGCCGGCCTTCAATAACAGCGGGCACTCTCTGCCAACCATCTGTCCGCCGCAAACGAGCAACCTCCACTGCCAAGGAATCCACTCCAACGGGATTATAGGTCGTGATGATGATCTCGGGAGCCCAGACAAGTATCGTCTCCAAACCCACTTGCGGCCAAGTACCCGAAGCGACATCACCTACATTAACCCCACCCGCTCTGGAAATAAGATCGCCAATCATCGTGCCAGGTCCTGCTGTATAGACAGGATCGCTCCAATACCCCCACATAACCCGTGGCCGAGACTTAACTCTAGTCAGGCGTAACTCGACGGCAGCAATCCGCTCTTTCAGTTCAGAGCGCAAACGAGTTGCAGCATTCTCTTTAGCGCACAGGTTGCCAATCCGGTCCACGGCTTCCAGCAGTTGGTCTAAACTCTGAATATCGAGAGAGAAAACATTGATCCCAAACTCGCGTAAAGAACGAATCCCCTCGATATCATTGCCCCGCGAAGCCAAAACTAGATCCGGCCTAACTGCAACAATCTTTTCAAGGTTCAGAACATTGAATCCGGCCACTTTTTCGACCTGATCTACCGGCTCAGGAAAATTGCACACTTCAGTAACCCCGACCACCTTTTTGCCCAAACCCAATGCAAAGAGCAATTCGGTATTGCTCGGTGCCAGTGAAACGATGCGCTCAGGGGGAGCGGCCATTTCAACTTCTATACCGAGATCGTCGATTAAACTCGCCGCCTCAATCCCTCCGGTCCAAATAAAACTCGTCAAAAATAGGGCTAACAAAGAGTTTTTATTCATCGGAATGCCCCCTACCTTCAACCCACCGCGATAAGGGCACAACCCTGGGCCCTCTTTCAAGCCGTACCCGCACTCCATAAATCTCGGCGATGCGATCGGCATCGTAGACCTCGCTGGCTGCCCCCAAAGCACAAATCCGCCCAGCGTTCATCAACCCAACCCGCCTACTGTAGAAAGCAGCGTAATTTAGGTCGTGGGTAGCACAAACCAAAGTCAAACCCTCTTCGCGATTGAGTTGGTAGAGCAAGTCGAATACCTCGATCTGGTAGTTGATATCCAAGTTACTCGTCGGTTCGTCAAGCAGTAGAATCCGCGGGTCTTGGGCCAAAGCCCGAGCGATGAAAACACGCTGGCGTTCTCCCCCGGACAATTCATCGATCCTGCGGCCGACAAATCGGCTTGTAGCCGTCCGTTCAAGTGCGGCATCGACCAAACGGTGGTCCTCAGGACCAGGCTTCTGCAACTTGCCAAGATGAGGGTAACGGCCCATAGCAACCAATTGCCGAACTTCGAAACCGATGAGTGCGGTGGTCTCCTGAGGTACGACTGCGATAAAACGGGCCAAGTCCCGGCGGTTCAATTCACCCAGTTCGCTCCCACCGACCGAGATCCGACCCTTCCACTCTGGTATAACTCCGGCCATCGTGCGAAGCAGCGTGCTTTTTCCACAACCATTCGGACCAATCAGAGCAAGAAAATCCCGGTCCTCCAGCACCAAATCTATCGCCTCTACCACCCATTCTCCGGCCCGGTAACCAGCTGCAACTCCTTCCAGATCTATTAGTTTCATATAGCACAAAAAAAACCGATCCCTTGCGGGACCAGTTCCAAAACCCATCTATGGATAGCCAGTCCGACCAGCTTATCCCGCGTAGGACGTGGGCGAAACGATTCGCAGGCAGGTCTCCTGACTTCCGACTGATTATAGCCGATTTAGAGTGGCAGAACCGTGACGGATTTCAACCGCCGTCCCAAATCTCCAAACAGCCTATTCAAGCTCGGCACCTGTCAATGGGTCGAATATAAGAGGGAGGCCGATTCTGGTCAATTCAAAGCTCAGCGACGTTGCTGAGCGCGGCGACGAAGAAAAAGTCCATAAAGCAGGAGAAATCCAATAACGGCGAAAAGTCCAAAAAATGCATTCTCCCCCCCGACATTCCTCTTGGATTCCCCACCTTTCAAGATCCCTTTTAATTTTCCGTATTTTTCACTGGGCGCCAATTTTTCTGCCAAACTCAAAGCTTTTTCAGCTTTTTGATATTGCTCTCCCATGATTAAAATATTGATGTAGTTGTAGTGAGCCTCGATGAGTAAGGGATTCATACGTCTGGCAATTTCGAATTGTTTTTGAGCTTTCTCCTCTTTACCCAGTTTTTGATAAGCCGTCCCCAATCCACTGCGAGCCATCGCTTCGTATTTATTGGCGTCGGGCTCCATATTTTTCGCCGATTTCGCTGCCCTGAGAAAGAGGGTCAGGGCCCTGGCGTACTCTCCTTGTTGGTGATAGATAATTGCCGAATTGTATAGAGCGCCGAAGTGCAACTCATCTAACTCAAGGGCCTTATTGTAGTAGGAAAGAGCTTTAGCCGAATCTCTTTCAACGCCTTCACCAGAGTCGAATTTTTCCCCGACGGCATAATACTCGAACGCGGTCGGGGGCGAAGACCCGCAAACAGCGAGAGCATAAAGGAGGGTACTAATGGCTAAGATGAAGTAGATCATAAATTCAAATGTTTTTTAAACATCCGATTCGAGACTAGATGGATAGACGGTGGTAAAATAGACAATATTCAAAAATAGCCATTCCCAACTCGCAGGGCGATCAGACCACAGAGTCCTGTCAACACCACACTGCCCAATAAAAAGAGCCAACGTCTTGGGGGCCCTGATTGCACTTTTTCGACCTGCTTTGCCCTTTGCCTGTGTTTGGGCGGTTTGAGTCCAAGCCTTACACTGCCCCTTTGCAAAGTCGGTGACTTTTGCTGGATGTACCGGGCCATATCTTCGTAAATACAATGGATACCGTAGGCGTTTTCGGCCTCGTCGTAATCAGCCAGATGGGACAAGGGCAACCATTGCACAGGATCACAATCCAGAGCAATTGGAAATTCTATCTGCACCTTGACCCTGGCTTGTTCATACCCCAAAAGACGAACATAATAACGCAAACGACAACGGTCGAAATCTACCAAACAACAGCGGTAACCAACCCGACCTAATTGACGGAGACCATCCTCCACATCGCGCAGTAGGCCTAAATCGCGCTTATGACGGGCAACAAGCAGTTGATCGCGCAACGCTTTTACCGTTGTTTCTGCGCCCCTATTCACCGCTCGTTCCCGATGCCCTTTCACCCTGTCCTGTAATTAGTTTCCAGGGATGCTTAGTGATTTCTTTTACCGCTTCGGATGCAGTATGCAGGTTGGTCAACGTCGAATCGATTTCGGCTTCCTTGTTCTGGACCATATTATCAACGCGAACGAGAACTCGATCGAGCCTTTCGATCGCCTGACGCAGAGAATTCAATGAGGCCTGTACATCCTCCTGACTACTCAGAACAACTGAATCGGTATGCTGCAAAGTTTTTTGTAGTTGGTCGGTACTCGCCTTTAAACCAATGAGTACTCCTTCGAAACCCGGTCCCATTGCTTCGAGCAGAATACGACTGGCAACCAAGAGGCTATCGGCGCTATGCGCCACCTGGCCCATATTCCGAGAAACCTGATGTACACTATCGCCCAGACGTCCAAGTTTATAGCCTAAATCCGAACGGCGAATGCTCTCACCTGCCCCACCCAGCTTATGCGCCATTTCGGTTATGCTCGCTACTAATTCCTTCATCCCCAATGCATCCCGACCTTTAACCCGCCCACCATTGGACAATGCAGGACCATCTGCCTTGCTGACGTCGAGATTAATAAAGGTGTCGCCGACCAACCCGCTACTGCGAATTTCTGCTATGGTTCCGGCCGGGACTGGATACCCCTTCTTAATTCCAAGAAATACGCGAAAATAGGGCTCTCCAGGCCCTGGCTGTGGGTCGAAATCAACATCTTCAACCTGCCCGATAGTAAAACCGCGCAATTGAACCTGTGTGGCTTCACTCAAATTGTTGATGGTATTGAATTCGGCCACTAACCGATAGCGTTCTACGTCGTCTTTTTGCAAGTACAACAACGTGCAAAAAAGGAATACCGCTACCAAAACAAACAACCCGACCAGGGCCTGACCACTTCCGGTTTGGTGCAAGCGTTTCTTTTCTTCTTGCATCGTCCTTAATCCCAGTTACCCCGAGACAGTTCCGCCCTGATCCAGGGATGATCGCACTTCATCAGTTCACCCGTATCACCGAGGGGAACTACTTGTCCATCTTCAAGTAAGAAAAAACGATTCGCCCTATCTAAATAGGGGGTCAACCGAGTTGTCGCAATCAATCGAGTTAATTGCATCTCACTGCTGAATAAATGCCTCGTGATCCCCTCAGTCGCTTGTACCCCCAACCCCCGAGTTGGGTCATCAGCCAGGAGTATTACCGGGTCTACGATCAAAGCCCGAGCCAAGGAAACATAGACTTGTTGCACCCTATTCAACGCGACCGGACGCAGCCTGGATTCGCTAAATTCGGTACAATCAAAAGCAGCCAAGATCGCTTCATACCGCTCGGAGATAAATTCAGCCCCCATCTTGCTTGAGTGGTAGGTCAGGGGAAGAGTAATATTCTGCCGGACATCCATATTCTCGATAAGTCCCCCATCGCTCTTGACCAAACCAATTCGCCGCCGCAAATCCCTTAGTCCCCCTGAGGAAAGTCCGAAAACCGACTTGCCATCGACCACAACCTCGCCACCCAAGCGCACCTCATCCTCCCGCTGTATGCCAGGTAGCCCCAAGACCATCCGTAACAAGAGCGACTTGCCGCTACCGACATCTCCGGCCACTACTACGGTTTCACCAAAGTCCAGTTCCAGATCAATCCTTTGCAGATGGATCGTATTATGCATCTGCAAAGAAACATTCTGCATAGAGATCGCAACAGACACGGTTTCCCTTTTCAAATCCAGTAGAACAAGGCCGATATAATAGCGCTAGAAACGAAAACGAAAAACATAGCCTGGATCACCCCCGAACGGGCAACCATCGGGATCTCATAGGCGGCTCTGCGAGCTCTAAGCCCGTGATAACTAGAAAACAGGCCAACGACCCCACCAAAGAGCAACCCCTTGCATAGACTAATATAAAGATCCAGAGGGGACAACGAATCAAAAATATATTGCAAATAAAGGCCAAATGGCATAGTCAACTCCGTGCTGGCCACTAAAAAACCGCCTATCAAAGCAATCATATCAAAGAAAATAATCATGCAAAACATCGAAATCATACAACCCAGGACCCGCGGCACCACCAGAAAATGAAAAATATCTATCCCCAACGATTCCAGTGCTTCGACTTGGCCAGTTACCCGATTAGTCGCCAGTTCGGTAGCAATAGCCGAGCCAGAACGGGTTATCACCACCATCGCGGTTATGATGGGCCCTAACTCGCGTACGATGCTAATGACCAGAATTCGCCCAATAAGCGCATGGACTCCCATTCCCTGTAGCTGTGGCAACGATTGCGCAATAACGACAAATCCCAGCAATAGCGACAAAAGACCTAGACCAGGCATCGCTTCCAAACCAGTAAAAAAAACTTGCTGGGTAGTCACCCTAAACGAGGCGAGAAAACCCTGACGACGAAAAAACTGGAAAAAGGCCTGGATTACGGCGATAGAAAATTCGAAGAGCCTCCAGGCGTTGACTGCATTGCCCCAGACTATTTTACCTATTCCCTGGACCAGGTTGAGCCAGAACACCGTTCTCATTGCTTATCCGAAGCCATCAGCAAAATGCCTGGCCTGATCCAAGCGCTCTTTGATCTCAGCAACAGCATCAGGGCGATCCTCGAGTTCATAGATGGCCAAGGCCTCTTCGAGACACTCCAAGGCCTGCCGCAAATCGACAGCCTGTATCGCATCTTCACTACTCAGGTAGATCTGCGCCAAACTCGCCAAACAATCAGCCCGACCGGACTGGTTTCCTATTTTACCGTACAAACCCAGAGCACGGTCGAACTCTTTGAAAGCGGAGAGCAACTCTTCCTCTGCTCCCAATTGTGCCAGGTCGAGGTAGACTTGCCCCTGGAATAGGCAAATTCCAGCCAGAGCGGGTATTTGATCGAGCTTTTCGTATAATTGGTTAGCGCGCTGGGCAGACCGCAAACTTTTACGCAGGTGCTCCTCTTCACCAAATCTCAGATAGGCCCGAGCGAGACGTTCCTGATAGTGCGCACTAGCCCATCCCTCTTCGTCTTGCTCTGCAAATAGCACCAGCGCGTTGCGGTAATGCCGGATAGCCCTCTCCAAAGCCGCTTGTCGATCTTCAACGACTAGTTGCATGTGCACATCCCCCAATTGCCCCTGTGCTTGGGCCTGGCCAATTGGATCGCCACTGCGCTCATACAATGCTCGCGAGCGCTCTAGATATTCCCGGGCTAGTTCAAATCGGTCTAAACCAGGTTCTTCCAGACCGGCATAGGCTTCTCCCAAACTCAAACAAATATCGGCACGCCTAGGCCAATCGTCTCCAACTTCGTAGAAATGGAGCGCCTTCTCCAGCAGCGGGATAGCCGAGCGATAGTTGTCCGCATCGCCTTGGGCCAAACCCATATAGGCCAAACCCATATTATTGTGGACAATGGCTAAACCCTCCAATTCTTGCGCGTTCTCATATCCTTCCAGGGCCTTCTCATAAAAAGCCAAGGCTCGAAGAAAAGGATCAGCTACCCGATCCGCTCCCATTCGCTGACAGATATTTCCCCAAAGAGCACAATGGGCAGGTTGTGGTTTTTGTACCCGCTGCAGTTGTTCTTCGGCCCAGTACAATAAACTGACGGCTTCGGATTCGCGGCCCTGTTCTTGAATCCGTTCCAGATGTGCATCTAGGCCCCGCAGCACTTGATCGAGATCCCTGGATTGATTGAGCATCAACAAGATCTCTGCCGCATTAAAATCGGGCTTTTGTGGACTAGGCGCTCTCCGAGGCCCAGGGTCCGGCCCAGAGTTTGGCTTTCTCGCGAAGATTCTGTGTAAAAGATTCATGCCCCTAAGAACTTAGGTCGTTCAGAAGCGGTAATTGAGCCCGATGCTCAACTCGTTGTATTGAACCGTTTCTTCCTCGACCAGGGATCCCGGGACATCAACTCCCAAACGGTCCTCTACCTCTTGCTCCAATGCCTTTGCCACCAATGATTTAACCGAGAATACTGAATACTGCCGCAGATCAAAACGCAGGTCCAATTTATCGACCAATTCGTAACGCGCGCCAATCCCGTAACTTAGTGCCCGATTACTCTGTGCTTCGGAAATAGCCGACCAGGCATCATTGAGCTTCTTTGCGTCCTCGAGCGCATCGCCGGCATCCCCGAGCGCTTCACCTGCGTCCCCGAGAGTTCCGGTCGAAATATCATTCGGCACATCGGTAGAGGTGAGATAAATATTGCCAAAACCCACATTGGCAAAAGGCTTGATCGAGAGCCCCAAGGGAATATTAACCATTAATCGGCCCTCATAGAAGATCGCAGTTGCAGCCTCCTTCTCCCCCCCACCCAACTCGCGATTAGGCCGTGCAACCATCACTGAAGTTTCACCACCGATAAAACTACTCGACTTACCCCACCTCAATCCCAGACCTAAGCCGCCATCGAGGTTGGCATCTTCATCAAAACCAACCGCGGAGATAAAAGCCGACAGATCAGCATTCGCCGCTGCTGCACCCCAAAGGACCAATAAGCTAAAAACACCTCGCTTAATCATGAATAGCTCCTTTATAAATATGAATTTACTGAATAGTACAAAT
>MDTE01140717.1_pt1 | contig 14014 bp, 11 predicted proteins | sample 811231 | NCBI WGS metagenome assembly MDTE01 (sample SAMN05326651, study PRJNA326480) | marine metagenome | isolation source: seawater | place: Indian Ocean: Red Sea | collected 2010 | reverse complement strand
GAAAACCGGGCTCTTCATCAACGAACTTTGCCAATTTTTTAGCAATGGACAATACCACATTTTTTTCAAGTTCATTTCTGGGTCCTATAGCACCCGGATCTTCACCTCCGTGGCCAGCGTCAATCGCTATGATCGCATCCCTAAGATTGTTCGACTCCTCTTTGACGGCAGCTTTTGTTCTTCCAACCTCTATCCTTTGGGATTTATATAAATCTACCACCAATCTATTTCCGTACTGATTAAAAGGGCTAAGCACAAAATTTCTAGGGGTGACACTAGCATTAAGATCGAAAACGACACGAACGCCATTATTTTTTTGTCTTCTAGCCTTTCTTATTTTTAAGACAGGGGACTCTTTTAAAATCGGTAGTTTTAAATTTTTTTTAAAAGCTGAGTTCTTGATATCCACTACGTATCTGTCGGGATTGGACATAGCAAAGGCGGTGAAGTCAGGCGGGCCCGAGAGGTCAAAAACAAACCTCGTCTTTTCCGGATCAGACCAAATTCTAATTTCTTTTACTAGCACTGCGTCTCCAAAGCAACCAAAAGAAGCCAAGGAGAGAGCAAAGAATGAAACCAAAACTCTACGCAATTTGCTTCACCTTCGAGTAAATTTTTTCTCCCAGATCTGAATTAAATGTCATCTGGATAAGTCGCTTTTTCTTTTGGAAATGAACTGAAATTGTCAAATCATTCTCGGGTAATAGACCGAAGCCCTTTTCAGGCCACTCTATTAAAGACAATGTATCGACCGAGAAGTATTCCTCTATGCCGATATAATCTAACTCATCTGGATGCACTATTCTAAAAAAATCAAAATGATTGATATGCCCTAGATCGATTTTATAGGGCTCAACCAGTGTATAGGTAGGGCTTTTTACCGCTCCTGAATAATCAAAATCTCTGAGTACGCCTCTACAGAGGGTAGTTTTACCCGCGCCCAGCTCGCCATTTAAGAACACGATAACCCCTAGCGAGAAAAAAGGACGTATACACTCTCCAAGAAACTTACCAAACTCCACTGTTTCAGATTCGGAACTAGTCGGATAAATTATCAACTATTTATCAACCTCCGTATTTCAGGCAACAAATCGGTTGCGAGTAAACCTATCTTACCTTGTTCTCGCGCAATTTTATCAGCAGCAAACGAGTGCAATACAACCGCCAACTTTGCAGATTCAAAGTTAGTAATTCCTTGCGCTACAAGAGCTCCAATAACTCCCGCAAGAATATCTCCCATTCCTCCAACAGCCATCCCTGGGTTTCCATAGGGACACAAGCCTACGTCGCCTTTCTCATTTGATATTAAAGTTCCAGGGCCTTTCAAAACAATTATTGCTTGATATAATTTAGACAACGCTATTACGGAATTTATTCGATCAGCCTGACAATCTTTCCCTAAAAGTCGTTTGCCCTCCCCAGGATGTGGAGTTAGGATCCAATTATCTCGAGCATCTTTTTGAGATGCGAGGCAGTTAAGGCCGTCAGCATCTAATACCAACGGTTTATTTGCTTTTATTATTTTGCGATAAAGCTCAAAGCCCCATTTGCCAGTGCCCAGCCCAGGCCCTAATACAACACAACTTGCGACTTGGACCAAGCGATTCAAATCTAATGATTTAGTAAAGCCCTTAACCATAATTTCGGGTTTTCTACTAAGGGCTGCTGAAACATTGCTCGGATGAGTTAAAAGAGAAACTAAGCCTGCGCCTGAATATAAGGCGGCCTCCGCCGCCATAATCGCAGCTCCACCCATTCCTTGGTCTCCGCCTACAATCAACGTATGTCCATGCGATCCCTTGTGAGAGTCGATCTTTCTTGAAGGCATAACCAATTTCTGTGATTTTATTTCTAAAATCCTAGCTGCGTATCTAATTTTTGAATAAATACTTTCCGGCACTTCCAAGTTATTAAAAATCACTTCTCCCGAAAACCTAGGACCATCTCCTATATGTAGGCCAGCTTTCTCTCCAATAAAAGTAATAGTTAAATCTGCTCTGACACAGGTTCCCCTCTCCCTGCCGGTGTCCGAGCAGAGGCCCGAAGGAACATCAATTGCTAAAACCGGTTTGTTGCTTTCATTGATCTTACTAATGACTTCAAAAATGCTCCCCTCAACCTCTCTCGAGAGACCAGTGCCTAAAAGCGCATCTACAATAACCTCAGATTTTTCTATGGTTTCATCAATGTCGGTTATCTTTATCTTGCGCTCAGAGCAAAGCCTTGAAGCAATTTCAGCCTCAGAATTTCTCTTCAGCGATGCACTTGGAGAATGAACAGTAACCTGAATTCCATGGTCCGCGAGTAGTGCGCCTAAAACAAATCCATCAGCTCCATTATTTCCTGATCCACAAACTATCCCAACGCTCTTAACTGCTGACCAGCGACGAAGTAATAAATCGCGAGCAGCCATTCCAGCTTTCTGTATCAACGAAAAGCTTGTAATCTTTTGCTCAGAAATCGCTAATTTATCGAGGCGTTTGATTTGATCTGCTGAGTAAATTCTTCTCATTTTATTTATAAGCGAAACATAGAGAGTAGATTATACCTCAAGCTAACCGATAAACTTGGTTTATGGGGAAATCAGAAATCAGAGAATTACGAGAAAAAATTCGTGAGTGGGCTGAACAACTAGGTTTTTGCCAAGTAGGGTTCTCAGATACTGAACTCGATGATCATGGCAAGAGGCTCCAAAATTGGTTAAAAGCTGGCTTTAACGCGGATATGAAATACATGGCCGATCATGGAAATATGCGCTGGAAGCCAGATAGACTCAAACCAGGCACACGATCGATAATTTCTTTGCGAATAAACTATCTTGAGAAAGAACCAGCATCAAAAAGAATTCTTGGAAATCCATCCAAGGGCTTTATCTCGAAGTATGCTCAGGGTAGGGACTACCATAAAACAATACGAACTAAACTCAAGTTATTAGAAAAAAAAATAAAGCTCTTCTGTGAAAAAGAAAAAATTTCTGGATTTGAGTCTCGGCTGGTTACAGATAGTGCGCCGCTCCTAGAAAAAGCGGTCGCCGAAAAGGCTGGATTGGGCTGGATTGGCAAAAACACATTGCTAATTAACAGAACTTCAGGATCATATTTTTTCCTGGGAGAGATTCTGACAAACCTTCCCTTAGCAGAAAAAGGTAAAGAGCAACCTAACCAGTGTGGGAAATGCCAGGCTTGTATCAAAACTTGTCCTACCCAAGCTATACGTGCTCCTTATACTTTGGATGCTAAAAGGTGTATCTCTTATCTCACCATTGAGAATCGTGGCGCTATTCCAAAGGAGTTTAGGAAACCCATGGGAAATCGAATCTTCGGCTGCGATGATTGCCAAATTGTTTGTCCTTGGAACCGTTATGCAAAACACAACTTGGAAAAAGATTTTAAGCCCCGCCACGGTCTGGATAACGAGAAGCTTGAACGACTATTTTTATGGAGCGAAGAAGAATTCAATCAAAAAACTGCGGGTTCTGCTATCAAGCGTGCTGGCTATCGCGGGTGGCTTAGAAACATCGCAGTCGCTTTAGGAAATGCCGAAAAAAACTCGAAAATCGCAAATATACTCCTGCAAAAGAAAGGCTTATCAAGCTTAGTCGACGAGCATATTAATTGGGCGCTTAACCAGCATTCGAAGGATCCTATTTAAAACATCTATCTCGATAGTATCTGAGCTCCATGATTGATTCTTTTATGTCTTCAAGAGCTCTGTGTGCTCCAGTTTTTTTTAGCTCCATCGCGATTTCAGGAGACCACCGACGAACCAACTCTTTGATAGAGCTTACATCCACGTTTCTGTAATGGAAAATTTTATTCAATTCCGGCATGTACGTCTCTAAAAACCTTCGATCCTGCCAAATACTATTGCCACAGAGGGGCGAAACGCCTGGAATTATGTAAGGCGCAATCTCTTCTATCACTCTTGTTTCAGCGTATTGCTCATGCACCCCTTCTGTTCGGATTAGATCAAGTAATCCAGAATCTGAATGATGCTTTGAGTTCCATTCGTCCATATTGTCAATAACGGATTGTGATTGAGAGATGTAAAAAGTAGGGGCTTCTTTCAGTATGTTTAGATTCGAATCGGTCACCAACGTAGCTATTTCTAGAATCTTGTCTTTCGTGTGATCAAGGCCCGTCATCTCTAGGTCAATCCAAACCAGGTTTTTTTTTCTCATCTCTGCGGACAATATCATGGAGAGCTCGGCGATTTTTTTTCCTCAATATGGTACCCTAACACATGCTGTTTTTGAGTACTGCTTTTCTATAATCGATGACTGGAATTTTTCAAAAAATTTTACCTAAACACAGTCTAAGCCGATTAATCGGGCGTTTTTGTAAAAGTGAGATAGTCTTTCTTAAGAATTTCCTAATTTCTACCTTTTGTTTGTTCTACAAGGTAGATTTTTCAGAAGCAAAAAAAACAAAGGGAGAATATAAAACGTTCAATGACTTTTTTACCAGAGAGCTAAAGCCAAATTGCCGTCCTATTTCGTCGGGTTTGTGTTTCCCTTGTGACGGGTTGGTCGCTGATTATGGTGAAATAGATAAAAACCTAAAAATCCATGCCAAGGGGCACTGTTTTTCAATTGTGGATCTTGTTGAGGCTGACAGCCTAGACCATTTTTCCAAAGGGTCACACTTAACAGTTTATCTTGCGCCAAGTGATTACCATCGTGTTCACATGCCATCCAACGGGAGACTTACAAACGCGACTTATATCCCGGGAGACCTTTTCTCAGTAAATCCTAAGACAGTCTCGGAAATACCGGGGCTTTACGCAAAAAATGAGCGTCTTGTTTTCAATTTCAGAACAGATCAAGGAAACATGATAATTGTTATGGTGGGGGCCGCTATAGTCGCTGGCATCAAGCCTTTCTGGCGGGAAGCCGCCTTCGAACCGAGGATTTATCAAAAAGAAAAGGTAAATTTCTGTTTGAAGAAAGGCGACGAGATAGGTTTGTTTGAGATGGGATCAACTGTAATTTTATTACTTTCAAATCGATTTGAATTCAACTTAAAAAAGAGTGAAAGGGTATTTTATGGTCAATCAATATCATAGAATTTATTAATATCCGAGCTGCCAGAAATTATCTTCATTAATCTATCTATTCCCAGCGACGCACCCGCACATTTAGGCATCAAGGGCAAAGCCTCAAGCAGTTGATAATCGACTGTTACCTCTCTCTTTCCATGAAGTCGCCGAATTGCGTTATTTTCATTAAACCTAGCAAGCAGTTCATTAGAATCTCGAAGTTCTTGATATGCATTAGCCAGCTCCACACCATGAATAAAAAGTTCAAATCTCTTCGCCACCTTTTCGCCGTTATCATCAACGGAAATCTCAGCTTGAGCAGCCTGACATATTGGATAGTCTAAAACGAAGGTTGGGGAAATTATTTTAGGTTGAATTTTTAGCGCAAAAAGAAAATCGAGATAATCTGAACGTGAGTGACTTATGTTCGGTATTTTTAAGCTTCTTGATATCTGTGAAAGCTTCTCTAACGAGACAGTGTGAGGGTCTTCCGAAAAAGAATTTAAAAACAGCGATTTATAAGAGATTCTTTCAAAAGGAAAACAGAAATCTCCACAATCAAAATTCGCCGCAATTTCCCCCAGAATGAATCTTAAAAGGTTTTCAGTGTCTTCGACCAATTTCGTTAAATCAAAAGATCTGCGATACCATTCAAGCATCTGAAACTCTTCTTTATGAAGGGAGCCAATTTCGTTTGCACGAAATACGGAGCATATTTGAAAGATTGAATCTTTGTTTTTAGAAAGTAATTTTTTCATCCCGTGCTCAGGCGAACTGTGCAAATAGCCGTAATTTTTTACTTCGATACTCTCAATAAAAACTTCGCTGGAAGCAAATTCTTGAATTACTGGAGTCACAACTTCGATAACAGAGGTAGAGTAAAAGTATTTTCTAATCGCCTTTAAAACTTCTGATCGAAATAAAAGGTCCAAAAAGCATCTCTCCCTATCACCCCGAGCAGCTATTGTTTGACCCTACCCTGATATTCACCACTTCGAGTATCAACACGAACAACCTCTCCAATGTTAACGAACAGTGGGACTTTTATAACAGCCCCTGTCTTTAAAGTAGCTGGTTTGGATCCACCACTGGCAGTGTCCCCTTTTAAGCCAGGATCCGTCTCTATGACAGCTAATTCAACGAAATTAGGCGGAGCAACTAAGATGGGGTCCTCATTCCAAAGAGTAACTGTCGCTCTGTCTGTCTCGTTCAGCCAAATTTCGCAACCGTCGAGGGCCGATTTGTCGCTGGCTACTTGCTCATAACTGCCGTCAGTCTTCATGAAATGCCAGTACGTTCCATCGTTGTACAAGTATTCCATTTCAAATTCCATTACATCCGCACTTTCTAGTGTCTCACCCGATTTAAAGGTCCGCTCCCAAACACGACCTGATCGGAGATTCTTTAACTTGACCCGATTGAAAGCTTGCCCTTTTCCTGGTTTGACGAACTCATTTTCTATTATGTTGCACGGGTCACCCTCTAACATTACTTTGAGACCCGATTTGAATTCGTTGGTAGAATAATTAGCCATTCGATCACCTTTTTTGAGTAAATTATGAGAGTCTCAACACAATCCAAATCCTTTCGCAAAGATTGGCGCTGGCATTTAAAGAATGCAGTTCGAGATCTCAATCGCTTAGCCAGCGAACTTGAGGTCTCGTTGACAGATTGTAAATCAGACTTCCCCTTACTTGTACCTTTCCCCTATTTAAAACGCATCAAAAAAGGAGATCGAAACGATCCTCTTTTACTCCAAGTGCTCCCAACAGTCGAAGAAAACAAAGAAGTTGCTGGCTATATTTTGGATCCTCTTCAAGAGCAAAAACCAACAAATCTTCCAAAAGGACTAATACAAAAGTATCACCGCAGAGCGCTTGTAGTAGCCGCGGCTGCATGCGGCGTCAATTGCCGCTACTGCTTCAGACGTCACTTTCCTTATGATCAATCGAGATTAGACCAAGAAAAATGGCAAGACTTAATACAGCATGTGAATTTAGACAAAAGCCTCAGAGAAATAATTTTTAGCGGGGGAGATCCTTTAATACTCCCGGATAAATTTCTTGAGCATTTAATCCTGAGCCTTAATAGAGTAAAACACATAAGCACGATAAGGATTCACACGCGGTTACCAGTTGTCATACCTAATCGTATTAACCCCGAATTAGTGTCATGGATAAAAAAATGCACAAAAAAATTAGTATTTGTCCTTCACATAAATCACCCAAACGAAATCAATGATGAAGTTAAAAAATATTTATCGAAAATGAAACATGAGAACACCATTCTGCTAAATCAAAGCGTTCTTCTAAAAAGAGTTAATGACAACTCAAAAGTCCTGACTTTGCTTGCGGAAAAACTTTTTGAAACAGGAATCTTGCCTTACTATCTTCATCTGCTAGATCCAGTAAAGGGCACCGCCCACTTTTTCGTCTCAGCATCAAAAGGTGTGGAGATAATAAAGGATCTGAAGAAACAATTGCCAGGCTATTTAGTGCCTCGTCTCGCTCAAGAAATTCCTGGGCTAGAATCAAAGCACACTTTTTTTTACTAAAATTTATCTATTTCAAAATCTCTGATTCCCATAAGGTAAAGCAAGCTATCCAGACCAAGATTGGAAATTGAATGTTCCGCAACTCTTCGGACCAAAGGTTTCGCTTTAAAAGCAATTCCCATTCCCGCGACCGACAACATCGGTAAATCATTTGCTCCATCACCAACTGCAATAGTTTGTTTCAAAGATATATTCTCCCTTCGAGCAATATTTTCTAAAATTTCGGCTTTTTGTTCTGCCCCAATAATCTGTCCTGTCAATTTTCCTGTTAGTTGGCCCTCCTTTATTTCCAGCTGGTTTCCATAAACGTAATCGATTCCTAGTTTCGATTTCAACTTATTCCCAAAAAAGGAGAATCCACCCGATATAATTGCGGTTTTGTAACCGAGATGATTAAGAGCTTTAAAAAGAGATTCAGCTCCCTCAGACAGTGGGATTTTGGCTGCAACGCGCTTCAGATCGGCAGCATCCATGCCTTTGAGCAGTTCAACTCGACTACGAAGGCTATCTACAAAGTCTATTTCGCCCGCCATTGCCTTCGCCGTTATTTTTCTGACTTGTTCCCCCACATTAAATCGACCCGCTAACTCATCAATAATCTCTGTAGCTATTAAAGTACTATCCATATCGAAAGCAATAAGGCGGCGGTGTCTTCTGTAAATCCCATCCTCTTGGAGCGCTACATCAATTTGAAATTCATTTCCGACCGCGAGGAGTTTTTCTCTAAAAGTCTTTTCAGGCTCTCCTCGAATTGAAAACTCTACACAAGCTTTAGTGCTAACGAAATCGGACCGTCTTGAAACACGTCCTGATAATCTTTTTATAGCGTCTACTTTTAAATCGTTTCTAACAATCAACTCACTTACCGCCGACAAATGAGAAGCCTTTAGCCTTCGAGCTAAAAGTGTCAAAACATATCTCGGAGCTCCTTGTTTTTTTACCCAGAGCTCGTAGCTATCTGAGGTCACCGAGGAAATAAGTATTTTCTCGGTGACCGACACAAATCGCTCCTCCAATTGTTCGGGGGTGATTCGGTCGGTGGCAGGCAAATTAATCAGGATGCCCAAGGACAAATTATTGTGTATAACCGAATGTCCTATATCTAAAATATCAGCATCCAGCTCAGCTAAGATTGAAGAGACTTTCTGGGTAACTGGAGCGCCACCGTCCCCATAGATTCTGATTAGAAATAATTCATTCATAAGTGATCTCAAAACTCTACCGTCAGTTGCGACTAAAGAGAAAGTATCCGGTATAATGCTGTGAAGACAGACTTTATAGCATACCAGTCGCATGAACTCTCGCACTTCTTATCCTAATAATCGATGGTTTTTTATCTTGTTTTTTGTCCCAACATTCTTGTCCTTGGTTATTGCGGTCATCTACGAAAAAAATATGGAGCGGAATTTAAATATCATAGAAAAAAAATATTCGAATTTAGCCACCGTGCAGATTTATAAACGAATTGAGAAACATGTAATAGCTGAGGATATAGTTTCTCTTAATCTGCTAATCACCCAACTCATAGAAGAAAAAGGGATTGCTTTTATTGAAGTTAAACTAGGCTCAGAAAAAATAATCGAGGTTGGAAAAAAAACTGGAACTGACTCAATATTTTCCTATGAGATTATATTTGACGATAATCAAGAGGGATTAGTAACGATCGGACTAAAAGGTTTCGAGGGCCTCAGCGCATCGCTAGCTGGCCAGATATTTTTAGTTTTATCCGTTTATGCAATATTTCTTTTGTTTTTTTCCTCAACTATGGTTTCTTGGCTAAATTCTAAAGGCACTAGCTCATCGGGAAAACAAAAAAAAACAGAGCTTATTCAGGGAGAGAAGGCAGCTTGCATTCTTGTAATTCGAATTAAGCCAGGCCACTATATGGAGCGTTATTTTCAGAGCTTCTATGAGGCAGCACAAGCTTACCAAGGCAGAGTCGAACAAACTATGAAAGAGGAGATTATTATTTCTTTCACTGGGAACGGCTCTACCTACGATGCGGCGAGAACAGGGCTGTTAATAAAATCTGTTATCTCAAAACTTGACAAAAGCATCTCATTTGGAGGCGCTATATCCGCGGTTGATGAAGAAGATCTGGAGGGACGAAAATCCACTAGCTACTTGGCACTAATTGCCGCTGATAGACTATTATTAGACAGCTCAGCTCAACCAAATATCGAGAATTTGGTATTACAACCATTTCGGCATGCGCTTTTTGATTCGGAATCTATTTACTCAATCCTTAACGTAGTAGACGACCCATCTCTTGAAAAAATTTCATCTAAATTAGTCTTAGGAGACTAAGCTATCAACGCGGTTCTTGCACCATCACGTTATCCACTTTTTGGAAGCCTCTAGGCAACTTTAGGCCTCTTCTAGCTCTTTCGCTTTTAAAATGGGCCAAATCTTTCGGAGATAAATTTAACGTTCTTTTACCTGAAACCACTACAATATGAGCCTCGCCTGAAAAAACCCTTACAAAAGACATGATCTCTTCCCGATTATCTAGATTAGAGCGAGGAATGTTCATTATTTTGACTCCTTTCCCTTTTCCCAATAGTGGGAGCTCTTTCAAATCAAAAATTAACAGTCGACCCTGACTACTAAAAGCGCCTATCAAATCACCCTCCTGACTTATTACCCTCTGGGGTTGATTTACTAAAGAATTAGCTACTACCTTCATAATAGCTTTTCCGTTTTTATTTTTTGACTTGAGGTCAACCAAAGTTGCCACGAAACCATATCCACTATCTGACGATAGTAAAAATTTTGAATCATCATCTCCTGCGGCAAATCCTTTAAAATTAGCTCCAACCGGGGGGTTGAATCTCCCAGTTAGAGGTTCTCCTTGACCTCTCGCCGAGGGCAACCCGTGAATTGCCGCCGTATAACTTCTTCCAACCGAGTCAAAGAAAACAGCGTCTTGCTCCGTTTTACACTTTTCGCACTGCAAAAAGCCGTCTCCAGTTCGATAGCTCAAACCTGACGCGACTACGTCATGACCCTTTGCCGAGCGAACCCAACCTTGCTCTGAAAGCACTACAGTTACCGGCTCCGATAAAAGTAGGTCTCTCTCTAGAAAAGCCTTGGATTCCTCTCTGTTCACTAACTCAGACAAACGTTGCCCACCGTGAATCTGCTTGTCTTCTTTAAGCTCCTTCTTAATCAAAGTTTTTAGGCGATTTTTTCCCTTGAGGGTTTTTTCTATTCCTGTTTTCTCTTGTTCTAAACTCCTTTGTTCCTGAGTTATTTTCTCTTCTTCCAGCTTACCTAGTTGTCTTAGTCTTAAATTGAGAATCGACTCGGCTTGCTCGACAGACAGTTTAAAATCAGCCATCAACTTTGGTTTGGGGTTCTCTTCGTTTCTAATAATTTCTATCACTGAATCTAAATTCAGATAAGCTATTAGAAGCCCTTCTAGAATATGAATCCTTTCTAAAATCTGATCTAATCGGTGCTCCAACCTAAGCGTTACGGTATTTGCTCTAAAACTTAACCATTCCTTCAATAACGCCACCAAACCCAATATCTTAGGCTTTCCATTTATGCCAATTGTATTTAGATTAACCCTGTGATTTTTCTCCAGATCAGTTGACGCAAATAAGTGGCTCATGACACTTTCTGCATCTACCCGACTAGATTTGAGGAGGATAACTATCCGCGTGGGGTATTCATGGTCTGACTCGTCACGAACATCTACTACCATGGGTAGCTTTTTTGCTTTCATTTGATTCGCAATTTGCTCTAAAATTTTAGCCCCGGATACTTGGTACGGAAGCGCTGTAATTACGATCTCACCGCGCTCAAGCTTATATACCGCGCGGGCTTTGATTGCGCCTCGACCGGTTTCATATATTTCCTTAATTTCTTTTTTGCTTGAAACTATTTCAGACCCACTTGGGAAATCTGGACCGACCACTATCTCTAAAATATCATCTAAATTGGCTTTGGGATGATCTAAGATATAAATACATGCGTCGACAATTTCGTTTAAGTTGTGAGGTGGTATATCAGTTGTCATGCCAACCGCAATTCCCATTCCGCCATTAAGGAGAACATTAGGCAATCGAGCCGGTAAATTAACGGGTTCTTCGATCGTGCCGTCAAAATTTGGAATCCATTCAACTGTCCCCTGATGTAATTCTTCGAGCAAGACTCTGGAGTAAAAGGTTAGTTTAGATTCGGTATACCGCATTGCGGCGTAGGATTTCGGATCATCAGGTGATCCCCAGTTTCCTTGTCCGTCCACAAGTGGGTAACGGTAAGAGAAAGTCTGGGCCATTAAAACCATCGCTTCATAGCAGGCACTATCTCCATGGGGATGAAATTTTCCAATGACCTCTCCAATAGTTCTGGCCGACTTGGAAAATTTTGCGTCCGGCGAAAGTCGCAGAGTATTCATAGCGTGAATGATCCGCCTTTGGACAGGCTTCAGCCCATCGCCAATGAATGGCAGAGCACGATCGTTTATTACATACATAGCGTAATTTAAATAAGCCTCTTCGGTATATTCAGCTATCGATATTTTTTCAGTCTCTAAGTCCATTTTTTCCTTTCTTAATCTTGAGAATAACTAGAGCTCAGCTAAGTTGCCTTTCTTCTCTAGCCACTCTCTTCTGTCATTTGACCTCTTTTTCGATAAAAGCATGTCTAAAAGTTCGTCGGTAGTTTTGGATTTTCCAAGTTCTAGCTGAATCAGTCTTCTTGTGCCAGGAGACATCGCTGTTTCTCGAAGCTGAGAGGGATTCATTTCTCCCAAGCCTTTAAAACGCTGGACAACCACTTTGGTATTTTTACTATCTTTTTGTATTTTCTGTATGTATGAATCCCTCTCAGCATCATCCAACGCATAATAGACCTCTCTACCATGATCAATTCTGTAAAGCGGAGGCATGGCTACATACACGTGCCCCCCTCTTACCAGGGAGGGGAAATGTCTTACAAATAATGCTATTAAAAGACTCGCGATATGCAAGCCGTCAGAATCGGCGTCGGCAAGAATACAAATCTTTTCATATCTAAGAGCCGAGAGATCCTCAGATCCGGGATCGATTCCGAGAGCTATAGATATGTCATTGACTTCATTGGAATCCAGTATCGAGTTAGTTTCAACTTCCCAAGTGTTTAATATCTTTCCTTTTAAAGGCATTATTGCCTGAGTTTCCCGATCCCTTGCTTGCTTCGCCGAACCTCCGGCAGATTCGCCTTCAACCAGAAAAAGTTCGCCTAGAGACGGATCATTAGAAGCACAATCAGCCAATTTTCCTGGCAAAGCAGGTCCGGCTAAAGCTTTCCTTCTAGCAATTTTTTTCCCCGCTTTAATTCTATCCTGAGCATTTTCAATAGCTAAAGCGGCAATCGCTTCTGCTTCCTCTGTATTTTGGTTTAACCAGAGTGAGAAATAATCCTTTACCGCCCCGGACACAGATGCGAAGGCGTATCTACTATTGAGCCGCTCCTTTGTTTGGCCCGCGAACTGAGGATCAATCATCTTAATTGAAAGCACAAAGTTGCAGTTTTTCCAGACGTCCTCTGGAGCTATTTTAATTCCACGCGCTAGCAAATTTCTAAATTCACAAAACTCGCGCAATGCATCTACAAGCCCTGCCTTTAGACCGTTAACGTGGGTCCCTCCCTGGCGAGTCGGAATAAGGTTGACATAACTCTCCGAGAGCGCCTCATCGTTCTGTCTTTGCCATTGAACAGCCCACTCTATTTCCTCTTCATCACTCTCGGTAATGCCAGAAAATGGCTTAGCCAAAATAAGGTCTTTATCACATAGCTCTGCAGATAAATAACTTTTCAATCCGTCTTCATAATACCAATCACAGTTACTTTCGTTTTTATTGGATGCCGTTTCATCTTCAAATACAACTTTCAAGCCCGAGCACAAGACTGCTTTTGCTCGAAGCAGATGTTTTAATCCGACGACTGAGAATTTTGAGGAGTCGAAATAAGAGGGATCGGGCAAAAAATTTATCAAAGTCCCTGTGTTCCTTTTACCCACATTATCTTTTACCAATAGGTTGCTATGTTTTTTCCCATCCCTATATGAGATATGGTGAAGTTTTCCCTCACGTTTGATAAAAACTTCAAAAGATTTTGAAAGCGCATTAACCACCGATACTCCTACACCATGTAAACCACCAGAGTATTTGTAATTATCACTGTTAAATTTTGCCCCAGAATGAAGGCGCTCCAAGATCAACTCAACACCAGATATCTTCTCTTTTTTATGGATATCAACTGGCATACCTCGTCCATTGTCACTCACAGAGATAGAGCCGTCTTTTCTCAAAGTAACTCGTATTTCGGAGGCGAAACCCGCTAGGGCCTCATCAACGCTATTATCTATTACCTCTTGTGCAAGATGGTTAGGTCTTGACGTATCTGTATACATTCCAGGTCTTTTTTTGACAG
>MDTE01054086.1_pt1 | contig 14017 bp, 13 predicted proteins | sample 811231 | NCBI WGS metagenome assembly MDTE01 (sample SAMN05326651, study PRJNA326480) | marine metagenome | isolation source: seawater | place: Indian Ocean: Red Sea | collected 2010 | reverse complement strand
TTTAATATGTTCTAAATGTAAGTGATTTGGAGATCCTATCATAAGCAAATCTAATGATTCATTGGCAATCATTTCATTTAAAGTTGAATAATGCTGTTGAGGAAAAAAATTATTGTTAACAGCATATGTTTTGCCTATAGGTTGCGGATCAACATAAGCTACTAGTCTAACATCAGGGTTAATTTTTGTTAGTTCATGGAATACATGGGCTATTCTATTACCAAATCCAACTACTCCTATTTTCACAATAAATACCTTATATAATACATAATACTAAAATTTATGAAAATTCCAGCCCATTTTTGATAATATTTCAACACTATTTATTAGTGATGAACGAAATTCAGACCAAGATCTGAAAGATTTTGATCTCCATGCAATTTCAGCTAATGTTGCTAATCTTGGATTAATCATGGAGTCAAAATACTCCTTATTGGTAATTGTTTCTGACCATAATTGACCTTGTATACCTTTGACATAATTTCTATTATTTTCACTCATTCCTTCGAGAGGTTGCCACTTATGAACTTCTTCAGTTTCTATAGTAGATGCCCAACATATACCTCTTTCTTTAGTAGAATTATTGTAAGCCATATCAAAATATGTTGTTTTACCAGGACATAAAATTGTCTCAAATCCTCTTTTTGTTGATTCTATACCTATGCTTGGATGCTCCCAAGCAAAAACTAAACATGATTTATCTATATTCCCGCTACTCCCCGATGAATTGTGATCAAGATAAGGTGGTAAAGCTGCCTCATTCCAAGCAGCTGTTCTTTTATTATTTTTATTTAATGTAGAAATAATATTGTTCATATAAATATCCTGAACTTCTTCATAAGTTTTTAGATTATTTTTTTTCATAAATTCAATAATTTTTGGAGATCCTTCCCATGATTGCCTTGGTCTTTCGTCTACTCCTACATGCACAAATTCAAAAGTAAATATTTGACTTATTTCGTTTAAAATATTCTGAAGAAATATTTTAGTCTCATCAACTGATGGATTTATAGTATTGTCAGGATAATTTCCAACATCTTCACTTTGAGTATTTTGAGATACATCTCTTAATTCTGGCATGACTTGTAACAACGTCCATGAATGAGCGGGTAAATCAATTTCGGGCATAATTTCTATATTAAGTTTTTTTCCATAGTTTATTAATTCTAATATTTCATGCTTTGAATAATATCCCCCATATTTGTGATATCCACTTCCATAAAATGGAGGAATAAGTTGATTATAACCTCTAAATGCCCCACTATTTGTGAGATTAGGATAGCATTCTAATTGAATTCTCCAAGCCTCATTATCTGTTAAATGCCAATGAAATCTATTTAATTTAAATAATGCCATGTAATTAAACAATCTTTTAATTTCACCGAGAGAATAATACTGTCTCGCACAATCCAAGTGCATGCCTCTCCACTCTAACCTTGGACTATCCTCAATAGTACATAAGGGTAGTTTATGATTATAATGATTTATCAAATGTATGAGAGTCATTATTGAATACAATTTTCCAGCATAGTCAGAATATTGAACTTCTATCTTGTTAGATTTTATATTTATTTTATACTCTTCTTTTTTAAGATCAGTATTAAAAAAAATTAAATTAATTCCTGTATTTAAATTAAATTTTATATTTAGTGGTTTCGTATAAACTTCTATTTCTTCAAAAAATATTAATTCTTTATTTTCAACTTTAATATTTAAATTTGATAGTTTAACAAATTCATTATTGAAAATATATTTTGTAGGTTCAGGAATTATTGGAATAAAGGAATTGTTTGTAAATTCTTCGTATTTTTTATTTAAAATTTCTTTTTCAAATTTTAAAGGATTTAATTCTACATCTATCAATTCATTTTTATTTTTAATTATGAACACTCCTTCAGGTCCACAAGACAAATTATAATTACCAATTCTAGGCTTTTGCAAAGTTATAATTATCTTATTATTTAATGTAAACAATTCATAGTACCTTCCTATTTGTTTCGTTATTTCAGCACCCTCAATTGAAATTATTGAATATACTAAAGAAAAACAAAGTTTAAATTGTCCATGATTAAGATTGTTGTTAGAAATATCTATTCTTAATTGATTATTTTTTGTAAAAGTAGGTTTAATTATGGGAGTCATCAAATTATAAAAACATATTAGATACTAATAAATGAATTTTGAACAATTATTTAATCAAAAATCTGAAATCACAGAGAATGCTCACGCAAGAGTGAATATTATTGGTGAACATACCGATTATACAGGTGGTTTTGTAATGCCTACTTTATTGAGCTTTAGTACATCAGTTGAAATTTCAGTTAGTAAAGAGAAAAAATATCAGGTTTATTCAAAAAATTATAAAAATAAAAAAGTTTTTAATGATTTTAAAAAATCAATCAATAATGATTGGATTGATTATGTTAAAGGATGCCTTTTTGTTTATTTTGATGAAAACAAAAAAATCAAAAATACTCCAGTAAATATATTTATTTCATCAAATATTCCTATGGAAAGAGGAATTTCATCATCTTCAGCATTGTGTGTCGCTATTTTAAAATCATGTAATAGTTTATTTCAATCTAAGTATTCTGATAAACATATAGCTATATTAGCCCAAAGGGTTGAAAGAGATTATATTGGAGTTTCCGGAGGAATAATGGACCAAATGGTTTCTTCAATTGGAATCCATGGAAAGGGATTTTTTTTAGATTGTCTATCTTTAAAGTACGAGCTTTTAAATATTCCAGAAAATTGGAAATTTTGTTTGGTCGACTCAGAGGTTCAAAGAAACTTAAGAGACAGTTCTTACAATGAAAGGTATAATCAATTAAAAAAAGCAGAAAAAGAAATTGGTACTGATAATCTGGGTAGAATAAAATTAAAAGATTTAGATAAAAAAAAATTTTCTGATTCTGTAATTTACAAAAGAGCAAAACATGTAATAACTGAAAATGATCGTGTTCTGAGAGCGAAAGTGTGTTTATTAGAAAATAACATTAAAGAATTTGGAAAACTTATGAATGAGAGTCATAAATCTTATTCCAATGATTTCGAGGCCTCAACTAAAGATGTGGATTTAATCACAAAAAGATCTGTTGAATCTGGAGCATTAGGTTCGAGACTAACTGGTGGTGGTTTTGGAGGTTTTAGTGTATCGTTGATAGATAAAAAAAATTACAATATTTGGTTTGAAAAAATGAAAAACTATTACAATGTTGACAAGTTTTTTAAGGTATGATTCCTCATTATAAACTTTATATTAATGGTGAGTTTGTAGACTCAAAATCAAAAAAATATTTTGAAACTTTAAATCCGTCAACTGAAAAACCTTGGGCAACTGTATCTAGTGCGCAAAAAGAAGATGTAAATTATGCAATTGAATCAGCCTACAATGCTTTTAATGGCGAATGGTCTTCATTTTTACCTAAAAAAAGAGGTGAAGTATTGAGAACTATAGGTGATCAAATTAAATCAAATGCTGAACTACTTGGAAAAATTGAAACACGTGATACTGGCAAATTATTAAGAGAAACTAAATTTCAAGCAAATTATATTGCTGAATTTTATTATTATTACGCAGGATTAGTAGATAAAGTAAGTGGATCGGTTTTGCCTATAGATAAACAAGAAATGCAAGTATTTACAACACGAGAGCCTGTAGGAGTAGTGGCGGCTCTAATACCTTGGAACTCACAACAATTTTTAACAGCCGTAAAACTTGCTCCTGCTTTAGCAATGGGTAATACAATTATAATCAAAGCTTCTGAAACAGCCCCAACACCTTTATTAGAGTTTGCAAAATTAATAGATAAAATCGATATACCTAAAGGAGTAATTAATATTATTACAGGATTTCCAGAAGAATGTAGTAAGGTTTTAACATCTCATAAAAAAATTAATAGGATAGCTTTTACCGGTGGAGTTGATACTGCGAGACATATAGTAAGAAACTCTGCTGAGAATCTTTCTCAAGTAACTTTAGAATTGGGTGGCAAAAGTCCAGTAGCTGTATTTAATGATGCAAATATTGAAAATGCAATAAATGGAGTAACAGCTAGTATTTTTGGTGCAAGTGGTCAAAGTTGTATCGCTGGCTCAAGATTGTATTTACAAAAAAATATTTATGAAGAATTTTTAAATAAAATAACTGATAAGGCAAAAAATATTAAAATTGGACACCCTGAAAATAAAGAAACTCAAATGGGACCTTTAGCAACATTAAACCAAATAAATTTTATTCAAAAAAAAATCGATCAAAGTATTGCTGAAGGTGCCAAATTAATTACAGGAGGTGAAAAACCTAAACAATTTAATGAAGGTTGGTACTATAAACCAACAATTTTAGAATGTGATCGACATAATTTACCTGCAGCAGAAAAAGAACTCTTTGGACCAGTATTATCAATTATGAAATTTACTGATGAAAAAGAAGTTATTGAATTAATGAATGATAATTCTTATGGTTTAGCTGCTGGTGTATTTACTGAAAACAATGGTGTAGCATTGAGAGTTTCAAAAAATGTTAGAGCTGGAATTGTATTTGTTAATACCTATCGTTTAATTTCTCCTGTAGCTCCTTTTGGAGGTTTTAAGAATAGTGGTTTTGGCAGAGAATCAGGAATGGAAACAATTAAAGATTATTCAAATATTAAAACGACATGGATAAATACATCCACGAAATCAATTGAAGATCCATTTGTAGTAAAATAAATTTAATGTTTTTTTAATAGCCTTCTAAGTTTTCCTTCAGTTGAATCGTGTTCAATATAACAACCCTGTAAATGGCGAAATCCAGTATTTTGATCATATGCTGATCTACCATGTAATAATCTATGATTATCAAACATTAAAAGCATTCCTGCACTTAACCTAAAATTAATTTCAAATTCTTTAGATGCATATAGTTCAAAAAGTTTTTTTCTAGCTTCATAAAAAAGAGAAAGCTTTTGAAACTCCAATAATGGTACGTAATCTAATCTACCACTAAATCTAATTTTTATAAATTTTCCTTTTTCATCTAGTTCAATCAATTTTCCCCAATTTTCAAGTATTATATCTTTGTCAGTAAATCGAAAATGAATTTTTGTTGAAGATAAAATTTCGTGAAAAGGTTTGTGGTGTTTTTTTAAATATTCTTCAACCGCCATACCATCTACTAAAGTAGAATCTCCACCTTTTGCCTCATTAGAAATACAATGTAATAATTGTATTCCAGGTATTGGTTTTCGATAAGGATTATCAGTGTGTGCAGATAATGCTAAACCTGTATATGCTAAATCATTGGGGTTTGGTTTAGAATAAACATCAAAATGTTCACCAAAATTTGTTGAACGAACTGGACCTAAACTCTGTGCAAATTTAATTACCGTACCTTTTTCTTTAGAAATGTTTTTCAAAATAACAAATCCTAATTTTTGAAAATCGGATAACATTTTTATTAAATTATCTTTCGAATTAGCGATTATTGAATAATCATGAAAAGGTAATTCTTTTAAATTATTTTTCCAAGATTGTTTTTTAGGAATTGGATCAAATTCATTTATTTCATCAAATAACTCCTTGATAAAATAAATACCAGATTTGCCATCATTAAAAGTCACTTCAAAAAAATCTTTAGAAATATTAAATTTTTCAATTTTAATCGTATTTTCTAACAAAGATGGTTCATACAATCGTTGCAGATTATTAACATCAATATATTTGTCTCCTGAAATTCTCTCTCTTAACCATATAGGATGAAGTGTATGATCTGATAATATACCTGTTTCAAATACTAAACAGTTATTTTGATCTAAATGAGCTTTGTCCATACCAACCCTCATTTAACTAATATCATTTTAATCTATTCCTTATCAAGCACTATTATATTATGTATAGAAAATAATATTATGGCAACAATTTTTGGAAACTTCGGTTTATGGTTATGTTTAATTTTATCAATCTTGCAGTTAGTTAATTCTTCTAATAACTCCCCAAAGTTAGTTTTCTATAACCGCATATTGTCTACTGCTCTGATATTTTCAATGTTATTGTCTTTTTTATCACTAGTTTATAGCCATGTAATTTCAGATTTTAGTTTGATGAATGTTTTTCAAAATTCTCACTCTTCAAAACCATTAATATACAAAATTACTGGAGTGTGGGGAAATCATGAAGGTTCAATGCTTTTATGGGTACTAGTTTTAGTATTTTTTAATTATTTTCTTTTTAAATTATATCGAAAAGACAATATTAAATTTGTATCAAAATCTTTACAAATGCAATCTGTTATAATTATTGGATTTTTGCTGTTTATTATTTTAACATCCAATCCTTTTATAAAATTAAATTTCGTTCCTTCAAATGGTTTAGGCTTCAATCCAATTCTACAAGATCCAGCTTTAGCTATACACCCCCCACTATTGTATATAGGTTATGTAGGTTTATCAGCTGTTTTTTCTTTAGCAATAGCCGCCTTAAGTTTAAAAAATAATGAAGAAATTTTTTGGTCACAATCAATGAAACCATTTGTAATAGGCTCATGGTCTTTTCTTACTTCAGGAATAGCACTTGGTTCTATTTGGGCATATTATGAATTAGGATGGGGTGGTTGGTGGTTTTGGGATCCAGTCGAAAATGCTGCCTTAATGCCATGGTTACTAACAACTGCCTTAATGCATTCAATCTTAAGTGTTGAAAGAAAAAAATCTCTTCAAACTTGGGTGTTGTTGTTAGCCTTAGTTTCTTTTATTTTATGTGTATTAGGAACATTTTTAGTTCGATCTGGAATATTAACAAGTGTACATACGTTTGCTTTAGATCCCTCAAGAGGGGTATTTATTCTTTCTCTTGTATTTCTTTTAGGATTTTACGCATTTATAATCTTTGCAATGAAAGCCAGATTTTTTATTAATAAAAATAATTTTATTTTTCTTAGTAAAGAAGGGTTAATATTGGTTAACAATTTGATTATGATTATTGTTTGTGCTTCAATCTTTGTAGGAACTGCCTATCCTTTGGTAGTTGATATCTTTACCCAAGACAGAATTTCTGTAGGAGAGCCTTATTTTAATTCTACTATAATTCCAATGGTCATACCTGCAATAATAATTATGGGTATTGTCCCTTTTTTAAATTGGGGAGGGGCAAACTTCGATAAAGCTAAATTAATTAAAATACTATTATTAAGTTTAAGTATAACATCAATATTAACAGCAATATTTTTTTTACACTACAATCGTTATAATTTTTATGGATTTATCGGCGTATTCTCATCGTCGTGGATAATTTCTAATGTTTTAATAAGCATGTTTTATAATATATTTAAAAATCAAAAAATAAAGAAAAGTTTATTTATTAATTTTTTATACCAATTTAACAGTATGAATATAGCCCATATAGGTTTTGGTATATTTATACTAGGAATTACAGGATCTAGTGTTTGGCAGGATGAACAAATCAAAAGAATGAATATTGGAGATAAGCTTTATATAAAAAACTATGAAATTATTTTCGAAAAAATTGATATGTACGCTAAAGCCAACTACATTGCTTTGTCTGGAAACTTTAAAGTTCTAAACAATGACAAAAAATTAATTACAGAACTTTCTCCTGAAAATAGAGTATACCCTATAACAAAAAAAACAACAACTGAAGTATCAATTCATTCAAATCTTATTAGAGATTTATATATTGTTTTAGGTGAAGGCGATAAAACAAATGGATGGACAGTAAGATTATATTATAATCCTTTAGTAATATGGATTTGGATTGGTGTATTTATTATTTTTATAGGTGGGGTTGTAGCTTTAAAAAATAATTTGAAATTTAGATATGAAAAAATATATTAATTTTTTTCCCTTATTTGTTTTTATTATTATTATTCTTGGTTTTTTTTATTTAACAATAATGAAAAAAGATCCTTATAAATTATCAAGCGTATTAATAGAAAAAAAAATACCTGATTTTGAAACAAATTCATTATTTGAAGATAAAATCTTCATCAATGATTTAGTATTTAATAATGAAGTTGTGCTAGTAAACTTTTTTGCTTCTTGGTGCATTCCTTGTATTGCAGAACATAAGTATTTGAAACTATTGTCTGAAGAAAAAATCGTTAAACTAATAGGTATTAATTACAAAGATAACAAAATCAATGCATTAGAATGGATAGAAAATTATGGTAATCCATATTCAAATATCGGTGTTGATTTTGATGGTAGAATTGCAATAGAATGGGGTGTTTATGGAATTCCTGAGTCTTTTATTATCAGTAAAAAAAATATTATTAAATACAAAATAGTGGGCCCAATTACTGAAGAAAATTATGATGATCTTTTGAAAAACATTAAAAAGATTAGTGCTGAAAATGAAAATTAAAAAATATAAAAAGAATTTTTTTATTTATTTTATATTAATTATTTTGCTTCAATTATTTTATTTTAATTATTCATATTCATTAGATCCTGAAGAAATTTTAAAAGATTCTAATCAAGAATATAGGGCTAGAATAATTTCAAAAAATATAAGATGTTTAGTTTGTCAAAATCAATCTATTGATGAATCTGAAGCACCCTTAGCAAAGGATTTAAGAATTATTATTAGAAGCAAAATAGTTGAAGGTAAATCAGATAATGAGATTTATAATTTTTTAGTTAATAGATACGGTAATTACATACTTCTCAAACCACCAATAAATAAAAGTACTTTTATGCTCTGGATACTACCTGCTATATTTTTTATTTTAGCTATTTGGATAATATATTACAAAAAGAAAAAAAATTAAAATACTTAACCTGTGTTTTTCATTGCAGCTGATATTCCAGCAATAGTTACAATCATTGCATCCATTAAAATTTGTTTTTCTTTAAAGGTAATATTTTTTTTATTTAGTTTTTTCATTATATTAGCTTGAAGCAAATTCAAAATTTCTGCGTATGTATCTCTTATCATTATAGATTTTCTAAATTCTTTACGTTGATTCAAAATTTTATTTGGGATAATTTTTTTATTCAAAATAATTATAGAAGATAGTTCATTTCTGATCTGATCGCCAATTTTTTTTAGTTTTTCATTAGCTAAACATTGTTCATAAAATAAAATCACTCTGTTATCTGTTTTTGAAAGAACCATATCTAGCATATCCATCATTTCATAAAAAAATGGCCAATTATTAATCATCTGTTTCAATATAATTCTGTTTTTACCTTTAGAAGCTAGTTTAAGAGCTTGTGGGGTACCCAACCAAGCAGGCAACAAAAGTCTTATTTGGGTCCATGCAAATACCCAGGGGATTGCTCTTAAGTTTTTTATTTCTTTAGATTTGTTTCTTTTGCTTGGCCTTGAACCAATATATAATTTTCCAAGTATGTTTTGTGGAGTTACTTTTCTAAAATATTTTATAAAATCTTTATCTTTATTTAAATATTTTCGATATTCTTCACTAGATACTGCACTCATTTCATCCATTAATTTTATCCATTTGTATTTTGGTTTAATAGGAGGTGATAAAGTAGCTGCAAGTACAGCACCTATATATGTTCCTAAGCTATATTCAGCTAAAGATTGTGATCCATATTTTTGTTGAATTACTTCTCCTTGTTCAGTAACTCTAGTTCTGCCTTGAACTGTACCTGGGGGTTGTGATAACAATGCAGCATATACTGGTCCTCCACCTCTACCTACCGTTCCGCCCCTGCCATGAAATAAAGTTAATTTAACATTATATTTGTTTGAAATATTTTTAATTCTATCCTGAGCAGAGTATTGCGCCCAACTAGCAGCAAATTTTCCAGCGTCTTTACTAGAGTCTGAATAACCAATCATTACTTCTTGTTTTTTTTCATATAGTTTTAGATACCAATCTAGATTGTAAAGATCCTTAATTATTTTATGAGAATTTTCTAAATCATTTAATGTTTCAAAAAGAGGCACAATTGGTAACAAATTTTTAACTCCTGCTTCTTTTTGTAGTAAAAGCACACTTAGAATATCAGAAACATTTGCTGCCATAGAAATTACATATGTTCCTAAACATTCTCTTGGTGCTTCAGCAATCATTTTAAATGTAGCCAAAGTTTCACTATCATCTTTATTTAATTTGATTTTATTGGGAATTAACGGTCTTTTGGATTTAATTTTCTTAGATAAGAAAGATAATTTTTTTTCTTCTGTCCACTCAATATAATTTCCTAAACCCAGTTTGTTACAAATTGAGTTAATTAACTGTGAATGTCTAGAAGATTCTTGACGAATATCTAGTTTTGCTAAATTTAAACCAAATGTGTAAGCTCTTCGAAGTAAACTTAATACAGATCCGTTAGCTATAACTTGACAATTCGCCATACATAAAGAGTCATATACTTTTATTAATGGGTCTATTATTTCATCTATTGACTGTACTAAAAAAGAATTTCTAGGACTCTTTTTTGAATTTAATGATAATTCAATTTCTTTTTGAGTAGTTTTCATTTTATTTCTTATTGGTCGTAAAAAAACTCTATATGGTTCTCTACTTTTGCCTGTTTGTTTTAAAATTTCTTTTGAACAATCATGTAATGCTAAATTTTGAATTAAATTAGTTAATTCTTTTTCATAAAGATTTGCAGCTTCCCATCTAGATAATAAAATTACTTCTTTTGTAATCTCTGCTGTAACATTAGGATTTCCATCTCTATCTCCTCCCATCCATGAACCAAAAGTTATGGGAGAAAAATTAATGGGTAAACTTTTACCAGTATGCGTTTTTACAGATTCATCAAATCTAGAGCATAGTTTAGGTATCGCATTCCAAAGACTATCTTCTATAACAGCCAAACCCCACTTGGCCTCTTCAACTGGCGAAGGTCTGGATCTTTTTATTTCGTCAGTTTTCCATATTGATGTAATTTCTTCATGAAGTTTATTTTGTAAGATATTTTTTTCCCTGTTTATATTCTGTTTAGTTAAAATTTTTAAATTGTTAAATTTATTTAAAATTTTATTTATATTTGCATATTTTTGAATCAAAGTTCTTCTTTTAACCTCTGTAGGATGGGCTGTAAGCACTAAATTTATATTGATTTTTTTTGATACATTATAAAATTTTTCTTTAGAAATAGATTTATTTTTTAGTACATTAATAATCGCTTCTTCTAATAATACTATTTCATTTGTTTCTTGTGTTTTTCTTATATTGTGATCGTGTATGTTATGAACACTATTAAGTGACTCTGCTATATTGGAAAAATCTAAAAACTTACTGTAAGACCTAGCAATAATAAGTGACTCTTTACTACTCAATTTTGAAATATTTTGTTTTAATTTGTTAAAAGCTTTGTTTATTTCTTTAGTATTTTTTTTTCCTCTGCTTGATTTAGATAATAAGCGAATTTTCTCAACTTTTTCAAAATAAGAATGTCCTTCTTGTTCTTTAATTACGGAACCGAGAACTTCTCCCATTAAATGAATAATTTTTGAAAGCTTGTAGTTTTGATCCATTAATAGCTTTTATTATATTTTTTTATTAAGGAAATCCATACTTTTCATGTATTTTTCTTATCTCGTATTTCTAAAAGAGTATAAATAAATATTATTGTAATTATAAAAACACCTCCGATTATCGTTTTTATTGATGGCATTTCATTTAAAAAAACTAAAACCCAAATTGGTCCCAAAACTGTTTCAAGCACAAAAAATAATTGAACCTGATGAGCAGGAATATATCTTGGAGCTAAAGTGATTAAAGTTAATGGTATAAATATTAAAAAGAAACCCATAAAAATAATTAATGTAAGTTCAAAGTTTGATAAATAAAAAGAATCTACAAAATTGAATACCAGTAGCATGGTAAAAATTTTAGCAAGTAATAGAGAAGGAAGAAAATTAATTTTTTTTGCATATCTGATTACTACTGCACTTGCTCCAATTAAAAAAGCTGTTGCCAATCCCAATAAATCCCCATAAATCTGCTTTGATTCATAGGAGTCATAAAAAATAAAAATTACGAACAAAAAACAAAGGATCATTGTTATCCAAGTTCTATTGTTAGGATTCTCTTTTAGAAATATAGAACCTAATAAAGCAGCTGTAAAAGGAGCTAAACTAATCATGATCAAGGTATTTGCAACATTAGTATTAGCCAAAGACATAACAAAAGTAATGTTTCCAAATGCAGCTAATACAGCATTTAAAATTCCGGCATATCCAATAATTAAAAATTTAGTGACAAAATCTTTTTTATATAAAAATAATAACAATATAAATAAACAAACAAAAGGAATTAAACCTCTATAAAAAACTAGTTGCCACGAATCTATGCCTACTAACCTTATAAAAAGTGAGTCAGGGGTTATAAATAAAACTCCTATAAGAGCTAAAAGTATTCCTTTATTTTTTTCTGATATTTTATACATAAAAATCAACGTAATTTTGTTTCATTATTTTTTTTATTAGAAATATTTTCTCTAAATGTAATGTAAATGCCACTAGTCACAATTATTACAAGTCCAATCCATATCCATACATTGGGAAAATCTCCAAAGAAATAATATCCTATTATTATATTTGTTACGATTTCAAAATAAGCAAAAGGCGCTAATTTAGATGCTTCTGCATATTTTAATGAAAGTATTAAACAAAAGTGACCGGCTGTTCCAACTGCCGCCAAACCAATCATAATCAACCATTGCATGATTGATAAATTGGTCCAAAAAAATGGCATTACTAATGAGATAACCAAAGCTCCAGATAGACCAGTAAAAATTAATGTTATTATTGGACTATCAATAGATGACAATTTTCTTGTAGAAATTACATAAAATGCGTAAGCAACCCCTGTGCCTAATGCAGCAAATGTTGCCAGTTGCATCTCTATAATACCCGGCCTAATTACTATTAATGCTCCAACAAAACCAATAATAACAGCTAACCATCTTCTTAATCCTACTTTTTCTTTAAGCAAAATAGCTGAGAGTATTGTTACAATTATAGGAGATACAAATGCAAGAGTTAACGATTCAGCTAAGGACAAAACTGAAATAGCATAAAAAAATAATACTGTAGACAAAAACAAAAAAAGACTTCTTAAAATTTGGATTTGTAAATTATTTGGCCATTTAAAATTATTTTTAAAAAAAAAAATTGCTATCGGTAAACTTATTAATACCATAAAAAAATACCTTCCCCATACCACTTGCAGAAAATGTATCTCAGAGCTTAAATATTTAGCCATACCGTCCATGATTGGAAGTAAGGCCCATGCCAGAAGGTTAAGAAAAATTGCTTTCAAAAAAATATTTATTTAATAAGTTAATTACAATATATTAATTATAATTAAATGAATATAAAATTTTTAAAAAGTAATTGGCAAAAATACTACAAAAGAGGTTTTGTTACTGGTTTAATGATTTTATGTTTTCTTTGCTTTATGGATCAAATTTTAAAAACACCCTTTTTTTTTAGTAAATTAAATAGTGATAATTTTTTGCTAACTATATCTTTTATTTTTTTTGGATCAGTTTTTTGTGGAATTATAAGCTTTATTTTTTTAATATTACTATCTATATTAACAGTTCCTAAAAAATAATTAATACAATTAATGTTTATTTTTTTTTTTAAAAAAATCTTTTAAATAAAATTCATTATCTTTTTTAGACAATTTACGAAGTAAAAAAAACATAATAACAATCCAAAAAATTAATGTTATGATTTTATAATCGTGTGCAAATTGATAAATATTGCTTAATATATTTTCTATAATTTTATAGTTCATAATTAAAACAACTTACATTACATTTTGAAATAAAAAAAGGGCAGCAATAATCCTGCCCTTTTAATTATAAAAAAATTTTACTTGTTATTTTCTGCTGTTTCAGACTCATGTCGTGCAGCAGCGATAATTACACCTAAACATATGCAAGCTGCAACTAAAGTGAATAGAACAAGCATACCTGGTGATCCTGCCCATGTAAAATAAGCATCTACACCTTCCCAACTATTTGCTGGTCCTGGCCATGTATTCATAATATGTTCCTTTCTCTTTGTTACTGGTTATAAG
>MDTE01001314.1_pt1 | contig 14017 bp, 10 predicted proteins | sample 811231 | NCBI WGS metagenome assembly MDTE01 (sample SAMN05326651, study PRJNA326480) | marine metagenome | isolation source: seawater | place: Indian Ocean: Red Sea | collected 2010 | reverse complement strand
TTAATATGCATTTAGGAGCACCAGATGATTCCGGAAGGCGCAAACCTGAAATAACATTAGGTTCTGAAGAAAAAATCAGTGTTGATTTGGTCATTGAAGCTCTTGGATTTGAGCCAGAAAATATACCCCAATTGTTTGGCGAGCCTTCACTATCCGTAACAAAATGGGGCACTATAAAAGTAGACTATAAAAATATGATGACCTCAATAAAAGGAGTTTTTGCAGCAGGTGATATAGTTCGTGGAGCAAGCTTAGTTGTTTGGGGAATAAAAGATGGAAGAGATGCAGCTCTGCATATCATTAATTATTTAAAAAGTAAAAATCAAGTTTCAAATTATAATATTAATAATTTAAATGCAATACAAGCTAATGAATAAAGATAATTTTATAAATTCTTGGTTAAGAAAAAAAAATATATTAGAGCAAAATTATATTTATAAAGAATCAGATGAACATTCGTCATGTGGTGTCGGATTAATTGCTTCTCTAGATGGTAATTCAAATAGAAAAGTAGTAGAAATGGGTGTTCAAGCTTTAAAAGTTCTTTACCATAGAGGTGCAGTAGATGCTGATGGTAAAACAGGAGATGGAGCAGGAATACAACTTAGTATTCCAAAAGATTTTTTTATAGACAAAATTAAAAGATCTGGTCAAAAGCCAAACAATTTTCCATTTGCAATAGGCATGATTTTTCTACCAAGGAGTGATTTTAGTGCTCAAGAAAAGTCTAGAAACATTGTAGAATCAGAAATTATTAAGGGAGGATACAAAATTTATGGATGGCGCAATGTTCCAATTAATTCTGAAATAATTGGAGATAAAGCAAAATCTACAAGACCTGAAATAGAACAAATACTTATAAGCAATGAAAAGCATGAAAATGAATTATTATTTGAAAATGATCTTTATATAATTAGAAAAAAAATAGAAAAAGAAATTAGAAATCAAAATATTTCAAACTTTTATATTTGTTCCTTATCCTGTCAGTCTATTGTTTATAAAGGGATGTTTTTAGCAGAGCAGCTAGCAAATTTTTATCCAGATATAAAAGATAAAAGCTTTACCTCTAAGTATGCTGTATATCATCAAAGATATTCTACAAATACTTTTCCTACATGGTCTTTAGCACAACCTTTTAGAGTTATTGCTCATAACGGTGAGATAAATACATTAAAAGGTAATAAAAATTGGATGTCTGCACATGAACCAAGACTAAACCATAAAAATTTTAAAAATGCTATTAACGACCTAAAACCAATTATAGATCAAGACGCTTCAGATTCAGCTGCATTAGACTCAACAATTGAACTTCTTGTCAGATCAGAAAGGTCGCTACCGATGGCAAAGATTATGACTATACCTGAAGCTTGGGCTCATCGAAGGGATTTTTCTAAAAAGTTAAAAGATTTATATGCTTATGCTAATGCAGTTATGGAGCCATGGGATGGACCTGCGGCTATTTGTGGAGCGTATAATAATTGGGCAATTGCTGGCATGGATAGAAATGGTTTAAGACCACTTAGATACACATTAACAAAAGAATATTTAATAGCTGGATCAGAAACTGGGATGGTTGAAATAGATGAAGCTGATGTTGTTGAAAAAGGTAGGGTTGGTCCAGGTCAATTAATCGGAGTTAATTTTAATGATAAAAAATTTTACTCTGATAGTGAAATAAAAAAATATTTATCCAACTCAAAACCTTTTGGCTCTTGGACAAAAAAAATCACCCATATTGATAAATTGGTAGAATCTGTTGATGAAGAATTTAGAGATTTGGATTCACAAAATCTTCGAAGAAGAATGACTTCATTTGCTTGGTCTATTGAAGATATGGAATTAGTCCTCAATCCAATGATATTAGAAAATAAAGAAGCAACTGGATCTATGGGCGATGATACACCTTTAGCAGTTCTTTCAAAACAATATAGAGGTCTTCATCATTTTTTTAGACAAAATTTTAGTCAAGTAACAAATCCACCAATAGACTCTTTAAGAGAAAAAGTTGTTATGAGCTTAAGAACTAAAATAGGTAATTTAAGTAATATTTTAGATGAAGATGAATACCAATGTAATCACTTACAATTAAGCTCACCAGTTTTATCAATCAACCAATTTAAAACAATGCGTCAATACATGAAAAATACAGTAAAGATCATTGATACAACAATGGAGCTTAACGGAAGTTTTGAAGATGTTCTAGAAAAAATTAACTCTGAAGCTGAAGAGGCTGTTAGGGAGGGGTATGTTCATATTATTTTAACTGACAAAAATTTATCTAAATCTAAAGTTGCACTACCCATGATATTGGTTACGAGCTCTGTACACCATCATTTAATTAGGCAAAATTTAAGAACTTATATCTCTCTTAATGTACAATCAGCAGAATGCTTTGATGTTCAGTATTATGCAGTCTTAATTGGTGTAGGTGCAACTAGTGTTAATGCATATATGGCTCAACAGGCAATTGCAGAAAAACACAAAAAGGGTCTTTTTAAAAATCTTAGTTATGAGAAATGTGTTGAGAATTATATAAACTCTATCAACAAAGGACTTTTAAAAGTAATGAGTAAAATGGGTATATCAGTAATAAGCTCATATAGAGGTGGATGTAATTTTGAAGCTATAGGGCTTAGTAGAAATTTAATGACTAAATATTTTCCTTCCATGAGTTCTAAAATTTCTGGGATGGGTCTTAAAGGGTTACAAAAACGCTCTATTGAAGCACATAAAAAAGCATTTCAAGAAGATTTAATTACATTACCGATAGGAGGTTTTTATAAATATAGATCTGGTGGAGAAAAACATGCTTTTGAAGCACGCTCGATACATATGCTCCAAAGTGCAGTTGGAAATGATAATTACCAACTATATAAAAAATATTCTTCTTTATTAGATGAAATGGATCCAATTAGTATTCGAGATTTATTAAATTTTAGATCTTCAGAGTCAAAAATCAATATTGAAGATGTTCAATCTGCACATCAAATTAGAAAAAGATTGGTTGCACCAGGGATTTCTCTCGGAGCATTGAGTCCTGAGGCTCATGAAACTCTTTCAATTGCAATGAATAGAATTGGAGCAAAATCTGATTCAGGTGAAGGAGGAGAAGATCCTGAAAGATTTAAGCAAAGAGATAATGGAGATAACCCTTCATCTAGGATTAAACAAATAGCAAGTGGTAGGTTTGGAGTTACAGCAGAATATCTTAATAATTGTGATGAAATTGAAATAAAAATTGCTCAGGGTGCAAAACCCGGAGAGGGGGGGCAGCTACCTGGTGAAAAAGTAACTAATTTAATAGCTAAACTTAGACATTCTACAAAAGGAGTTACGTTAATAAGCCCACCACCACATCATGACATTTACTCAATAGAAGATTTAGCTCAACTAATTTATGATTTAAAACAAATAAATCCTAAAGCAAAAGTTTGTGTAAAACTAGTTGCTCAATCAGGTATAGGAACTGTTGCTGCAGGTGTTGCTAAGGCAAAAGCAGATACAATTTTAATTTCTGGACATAGTGGCGGTACTGGAGCCAGCCCACAAACTAGTATTAAATATGCTGGTTTACCATGGGAATTAGGATTAAGTGAAGTTCATCAAGTACTATCTCTAAATAACTTAAGAGACAAAGTTATTTTAAGAACTGATGGTGGATTGAAAACTGGTAAAGATGTTGTTATTGCAGCAATGCTTGGGGCAGAAGAATTTGGTATTGGAACAACAAGCTTGGTCGCTATGGGATGTATTATGGTTCGTCAATGTCACTCGAATACTTGCCCAGTTGGAGTTTGCTCACAAGATGAAGCTTTAAGAAAAAAATTTTCTGGCACACCTGAAAAGGTTATTAATCTTTTTAGTTTTATTGCCGATGAAATAAGAGAAATTTTAGCATCTCTAGGTTTTGATTCTTTAGATCAGGTTGTGGGTAGAGCGGATTTACTTTATCAAATGAACAGAGGTAGTTCAGACTTAGATGATCTTGATTTGAATCCTGTTTTAACAACCATAGATTCGAAAATTGGGGAATACAATAATAAAGTTAGTTATATAAATAAAGTAACAGAGAGTTTAGATTATACAATTATTAATGATGCAAAACAATTATTTGAAAATGGTCAAAAAATTCAATTAGCTTACAATATTCAAAATACAGATAGAGCTCTTGGTGCGCGGCTTGCCTCTGAAATAACTAACAAAATTGGAATGAATAAGTTAAATGAAGACCATGTAGTAATTAAATTTAAAGGTTCAGCAGGACAATCACTTGGAGCATTTAGTGTTTCTGGAACAACTTTAAAAGTTTATGGAGATTCTAATGACTATGTTGGTAAAGGATTATCAGGTGGAAAAATTATTATCCAACCGAGCGCTACAAGTAATTTAAATTCTAATCAAAATGTAATAATAGGTAATACTGTTTTATATGGAGCTACTACAGGTAAGTTGTATGCTGCTGGAATTGCTGGTGATAGGTTTTGTGTCAGAAATTCAGGTGCAGAAGCAGTAGCTGAAGGTTGTGGTGATAATGGATGTGAATATATGACTGGAGGCAATGTAGTAATCTTAGGAGAGGTAGGTAATAATTTCGGAGCAGGAATGACCGGAGGTATGGCCTTTGTATATGATAAAGGCGGTACTCTTCCTCTTAGAATTAATCTAGAAGATGTATTTTATCAGCAAAAGATGACCCCTTATTGGGAAGGTTATCTTGTTGAAAGAATTAAAAAACATATTAAAGAGACTAACTCTGTTCATGCACAAATAATATTAGATAATTGGGATAAAGAAAAATTTTTATTCTGGCAGATTATTCCAAAAGAGATGGTTAATAAATTTGAACATCCAGTTTTAGCTGAGGATATTAAAATAGCCTAAGGTTTTTTTCTTATTGATCCAATAGCTTCGGTTATTACTTTTATATCATAATTATTTGATAGGCTGTGATTACTGTTTTTTAAAAAAATTAATTTAACAAAATTTCCAGATATTTTTTTTAATATTAATTCTGGGATTGTTTTTGAAACAACATTGTCTTTTAAACCATGAATTAATATCAGTGGCTTATTCCATTTAAATTTCTTATTTAATATTTTATTTTTTCTTGCATCAATGAAAAATTTTTTTCTAATTAAGTAGGTAAAACCATTAGAATTATATTTAATTATACCTTTCTTTAATATTTCAATTTTCTTGGATTTAGATAATTTTGTATAGAGATCATCTACATAGTCTGGAGCTGCAGCAAGACCAATTAACCCAGCTATTTTACTATATCTTTCTCTTGCAGCTAAAAACATCAACCAACCACCCATACTGCTACCAACTAGTATTTGCGGACCCTTGGCAACATTATCAATTATGTTTAGTAGGTCATTTTTCCAGTCACTTATTGTAAAATCTTCAAATTTTCCATCTGATTTTCCATGTCCACGACAGTCAAACCTTATAAAATTTAAACGATTATTTTTAGCATATTTCTCAATTGATATAGCTTTTTTTCCACCCATGTCTGAATTTAGTCCATGAATAAAAATTATACCAGGTGTTTTACCACTAATTTTTCTATAATGGATTTTTTGATTATTATTGTTCAGAATGTAACTCATGTTATTTTTATAAATAATTAGTTTATAACATTATTAAAAAAAATGGAAAATTTTAAATTATTACAAATAGTTCCTTCAATGGAATCTGGTGGAGTTGAGCAAGGAACATTAGATCTTTCTAACCATTTAACTAAAAATAATTTTACAAATTTTATAGCTTCAAGTGGTGGCAAGATGCTAAATAGTATTGAAAATGCTAATACCAAATTAATAAAACTACCAATCAATTCTAAGAATTTTATTACGTATCCTTTTTTAGCTAAAAAATTGCAAAATAAAATTGATGAATTTGGTATTAATGTAGTTCATTTTAGGTCGAGAGCACCTGCATGGCTACTACCTTTTTTAAAAAAAAATTTTTTAAGTGTATCAACGTTTCACAATGTCTATGGAAATCAAAATTATTTTAAATCGTTCTACAATAAACAACTGGGAAATGTTAACTCAATTGTAGCTATCTCAGAATATGTTAAAAATGAGATTATAAAAAATTATTCTTTAAATGAAAAAAAAATAACAGTTATCAATAGAGGTTGTGACACAAATTTTTTTGATCCAGAAAAATTATCAAATAAAGAAATAAATGAATTTGCATTAAATAATCAAATACCAACAAACAAAAAAATCATACTATTTCCTGGTAGATTAACAAGTTGGAAGGGACAAATAGAATTTTTAGAAATAATAAAGCAATTAAAAAATAGAGATTTTTATTTTATTTTTGTAGGCGATGGAAAAAATATTTCTTATAAAAAAAAATTATTAGACAAAATAAAATCTTATGAATTGCAATCATTATGTCTATTGATTGATCACCTTAAACAAAAAGACTTAAGAGTAATGTATCATTTATCTTCAATAGTTGTTTCTGCTCCTTTAAAACCTGAGGGATTTGGTCGGATAGTAAATGAATCTCTTTCAATGAAAAAAATGGTTCTTGCCTACAATTATGGAGGTGTAAAAGATCAGCTAAGTTCCTTGAATAATATTTATAAAATTGATCCAAAAAATCATAAAATGTTCATAGAAAAAATAAATTTAGTTTGTAATTTCAATTCTCAAGAGTATGACAATCTAGCTAATGTATCTAGATTAAATGTAATAAAATTTTTTTCAAAAGAAAAAATGCTGAACCAATATATGAATTTATACTTAAGTTTATAAATGCGAAATATATTATTAATAAAACATGGTTCATTAGGTGATATTATTTCTTCAACTTCTGCAATTAAATCATTAAGAGACCACTACAAGGAATCATCAATTACTATTATGACGAGTAAAAATTACATTCCTTTTTTCCAAAAATCAAAATTATGTGACAATACAATTTTAGATAATCGAAAAGGTTTTTTTAACTCTTTAATGCTTATTTTTAAAATTATACAAAATAACTATGACTTAATAATAGATTTACAAAACTCTAATAGAACGAGTATTTATTGTCTAATTATAAAGAGCTTTTGTAAAATTAAAGTTAATGGAACACACAGGTTTTCTGATTACAGGTTTGTATATGATAACAAAAATCCACCGCATGTAATTGAAGGTTTATGTAAACAAATCGAGCTTTTAGGAGTTAAAACTTTTAAAGAGCCATTTTTATCATGGTTAAAAGATGATAATTTAAAATTTGATGACTTAGAAAATAAAAAATTTTTTATTATTAACCCCGGCTGTTCAAAAAATAATTTAGTGAAAAGATGGTCAGCAAATAAATTTGCTGATGTTTGTAAATATTTAATAACAAAAGAAATAATCCCAGTAATTATTGGAACAAATGAAGATTTAGATACAATTAACATAATTGAAAAGCAGGAAAAAAATATATTAAATTTGTGTAATAAATCTCCTTTAAATGTAATATACAATTTATCTACCAAGGCTGAAGGTGCTTTATCCAACGATACTGGACCTGCACATTTGATTGCTGCAACAAAATGTAAAATTCATTTAATTTTATCTTCATTTTCAAATACAAAAACTGTAATACCTCAATCAAAGAATGTCACTTATACGCAATCAAATTCAATTGAAGATATTGCTGCAAATAAAATAATAGACGAAATTGATTTATTGTTACAAAATGAAAATTGAAATTATTCTACCTTACAAAGAAATCTTTTCTGAGAAAAAGGCTTCTGCAGTTTCAATAACTGTAAAAAATTCAATGAAATTTTCAAAATATAAAAAAAATATTTTAGTTTATGGTCAAGATACCGTTAATCCCTTTTATAAAAAAAATTTTGTAGGTATTAAAACAAATAAATTACTTCATTTTGGTAATAATTTATCAATAATTAAAAATTTTATTAAATTAACAAAGAAACACAAAAGTAAAAGCTTAATTGAAATTCACAATCGCCCTTATTTATTTAACTATTTAGTTAAATATAAGTCCAATAATCCTATAATTATTTATTATCATAACAATCCTTTAGATATGAAAGGATCTAAAACATTAGTAGAAAGAAAAAAAATTATAAATAATGCTGCAGGAATAATTTTTGTTAGTCACTATTTAAAAAAACAATTTTTATCAGGGATAAATTATAAGCCTAAAAATATACATGTTTTGCCAAATGGAATTGAAAAAAATATTACTAAGATTCCAAAAAAACAAAAAATTGTTATGTTTGTTGGAAGGTTGGTTGAGGAAAAAGGAGCACATATATTTGTAGAAGCTATTGAAAATCTCCTAAAACAATTTTCAAATTGGAAATTTTATATAATAGGTGCATCTAAAGCAGGACAGACAAAATTAAATTCAACCTATGAAAAAAAACTAATTAATTTATTTTTAAATTATGGTGCTCAAGCAAATTATCTTGGATTTATTTCAAATGCTCAGGTAAAAAAATTTATGAAAGCTTCATCAATTTTAGTTGTTCCTTCAGTATGGGACGAGCCATTTGGGTTGACAGCGATAGAAGGCTTGGCGTCAGCCCAAGCTGTTATAGGTTCAGCTAATGGAGGTTTAAAGGAAATACTTAAAGATTCAGGTATATTAATAAACAATATAAATAGTAAAAAATTAGAGTCAAAATTAAAAATGCTAATGAATAACAACCTAAAATTATTGGATTATCAAAACAAAGCCCTAAAAAACTTTAAATATGATCAAAAAAATATTTCATTTAAACAGGATTTACTAAGGGAAAAAATATTTAATAATTTTATCAACAAATAAAATTGTAATTACTATCTTGAAATTTTTTTTAAAACATCTTATATGACATTTAAATATGGTAGTTATTCTTTAAGCATGCATCTTCTTGCAAACTTTACAATAAATTGATTAGTTTTGGTTATTAATAACAGAGCAAAGAAAGACTCTGGTCCAAGGACTAATGAGCAAATCACGGCTAGTGAGGTAAGGGTGATATCATCAACTGGTAAACAGTTGGGAATTATTAGTATTAGAGAGGCTTTAAATCATGCTGAAGATGAGGGCTTTGACCTTGTTGAAGTTTCACCCGGAGCTAATCCACCAGTATGTAAAATAATTGATTATGGTAAACTAAAGTACAGAGAACAAAAAAGTAAAAAAGAATCAAAGAAAAAACAAAAAACTATTGAGGTGAAAGAAATAAAACTTAGACCCGGTATCGATAAACACGACTATCAAGTTAAATTAAAGGCCCTATTAAAATTTATAGGCGGTGGAAATAAAGTAAAAGTATCAATTAGGTTTAAAGGTAGGGAAATAGAGCATAAACACATCGGATTAGATCTTTTGAAAAAATTGACCGAAGAGGTGGCAGAATTTGCCAAAGTAGAAGTTCAGCCAAAATCAGCAGAAAGACAAATAATGATGGTGCTTGTACCTCAATCATCTAAATAATTCTATTTATTGATTAAGTTTAATTTTTTGACTATAAGGCCCTCCAAAACTAGCTATGGCCTGCGGGGCAGCCTAGCGGTTAATTTTTAAATAAAGGAGTTTAAATGCCCAAGCTAAAAACGAAAAGTAGCATAAAGAAAAGATTCTCTAGAACAGGAACAGGTAAAATTAAATTTAAGCCATCAGGTAAGAGACATGGCATGAGTAAACGTTCAAAAAAATTTATTCGTAATACAAAAAGAACAACAATTATGGCGCCTGGTGATGCTGCCTTAATTGATCATATGTTACCTTATAATAAGTAGGAGAATTTTATGGCAAGAGTATCAAGAGGTGTTACTGCTAGGGCTCGACACAAAAAAGTAATTAAAAAAGCTAAAGGTTATTATGGAAGAAGAAAAAATGTCTTTAGAGTTGCAGTGCAGGCAGTTGAAAGAGGTTTGCAATATGCTTACAGGGATAGAAAAAAAAGAAAAAGTGACTTTAGAGGTCTCTGGATTCAAAGAATCAATGCTGGAGTAAGATTGCACGGGCTTACATATTCTCAGTTTATTAGTGGTTTAAAAAAATCATCAATTGAAATTGACAGAAAAGTTTTAGCAGATTTGGCAGTAAATCAACCAGAAGCATTCAAAGCTTTAGTTGAAAAAGCTCAATCTGCTAGGTAGTTTTTTACCGATAGTTAATTTATATATATTTCATGACTATAAAATTTGAAAAGAATGAAATTCTAGAACAAATTAACAAAATTTCATCAATTGAAAATCTTGAAAGTATACGTATTAAATATTTAGGAAAAAAAGGTTTAATATCTCAAGAGATGAAATCTTTATCTTCATTATCAATAGAAGAAAAAAAAATTAAAGGCCAGGAGCTAAATATTATAAAAAATTTTCTGGAAACAAACCTTCAGTTAAAAAAAAATGAAATTGAAAGTGTGTCAATAAATGAAAAGTTACAAAAGGAAAAAATAGATACAACTTTACCTCCTAGAGATTACAATTCAGGAAAAATTCATCCAATAAGTCAAACTATTTATAAAGTTATAGATATATTTAGTTCTATGAATTTTTCAGTAGAAAGTGGACCAGACATCGAAACAGATTTTAATAATTTTACAGCTTTAAACATCCCAGATCATCATCCAGCAAGAGAAATGCAAGATACTTTTTATATTAAAGACAAAGTTTTAAGAACACACACAAGTCCAGTTCAGGTTAGAACAATGTTAAAAACAAAACCACCAATTAGAATTATTGTTCCTGGTAGAACTTACAGAAGTGATTCTGATGCAACACATACACCTATGTTTCATCAGGTGGAAGGATTGTTAATTGATACTTCTTCGACAATGGCACATCTTAAAGGATGTTTAGTAGATTTTTTAAAACAATTTTTTGAAATCAATGATTTAAAATATCGTTTTCGTCCAAGTTATTTTCCTTTTACTGAACCAAGCGCGGAAATGGATATTGCTTATACAAAAAAAGATAATGTTATTAAATTCGGAGAAGGTGATGATTGGTTAGAAATATTGGGATGCGGCATGGTTAATCCTGTTGTTTTAGAAAATTGTAAAATTGATTCATCTCAATACCAAGGCTTTGCTTTTGGTATGGGAATAGAAAGATTATCTATGTTAAAATATGGAATTGTAGATATAAGAAGTTTTTATGAAAGTGATTTTAGATGGCTCAATCACTATGGCTTTGATCCTTTAGATTTCACTTCTTCATCAGGGTTATAGTATGAAGTTCACTTTAAGTTGGCTAAAAGAACATTTGCAAACAAAAGCTAATCTTGGTGAAATATCAGAGAAATTAACAAATATTGGATTAGAAGTTGAACAAATAGTTAATAAAGAAGATGTTTATAAAAATTTTTCTATAGCAAAAGTTATAAGTGCTGATAAACATCCTAATGCCGACAGGTTAAAAGTATGTAATGTTGAAACTTTAAATGGAAACTTCCAAGTTGTTTGTGGCGCCCCAAATGCTAAATCAGGAATGTTAGGTGTTTTTGCACCAGTAGATTCATATATACCAGGTACTGAATTAAATCTTAAGAAATCCGAAATACGTGGAGTAGAATCTTGTGGTATGCTACTTTCAGAAAGAGAATTAGGAATTTCAGATGAACATGAAGGCATTATAGAAATACAAGGACAGTATAAAGTTGGTGATCCAATTGCTCCAATATATGGTTTTGATGATCCTGTTATAGAAATTAATATTACACCAAATCGATCTGATTGTTTGTCAGTAAGAGGTATCGCTAGGGATCTTGCTGCTGCTGGGTTAGGAACTTTAAAAGATTTAAAGGTCAAAAAATCAAAAGGAAAATTTATTAGTAAGGTTAAGTGGTTAAGAAAATTTGAAAATAAAGAAAATTATTTATGCCCAGGTGTTTCAGGCAGATTGTTTACAAATATTAAAAATACTGAGAGCCCAGATTGGTTAAAAAGAAGATTAACTCTTATTGGTTTAAGACCTATTAGTGCTCTTGTAGATATTACAAATTATATAACCTATGATCTAGGACGCCCACTTCATGTTTATGATGCAGATAAAATAAATGGCAATTTAGTAATGAGAAAAGCAAAAAAAGGTGAAAAATGTAAAACTCTAGATGATAAAGAATATGAATTATCTGATGACATGATTGTTATAAGTGATAACAAATCTCTTCATGGAATTGGAGGTGTGATGGGGGGGCTTGAAAGCGGTTGTTCATTAGAAACAAATAAAGTATTTTTAGAAGTTGCACTTTTTGATCCTGTTAGCATAACAAGAACTGGTAGAATATTAAATTTACAAAGTGATGCAAGATATAGATTTGAAAGAGGTATTGATTTTACTTCAATTGATTGGGGAGTAGATATAGCTACTCAAATGATACTTAATTTATGTGGCGGAGAAGAAAGTGAAATTGTTTTTGATAAAGTAGATAATCCAAAACCTAAATTGATAAAATATGATTCTTTATTAACTAAATCTTATGGTGGTATTGATATTAATATTAATGATCAAACTAAAATATTAAACAAATTAGGTTTCAAAGCTAAATTACAAAATAATTCAAAATTAGATATTACTGTTCCTCCATTTAGACCAGATATTGTAGGCCCTGCTGACATTGTAGAAGAAATTATTAGAATTTATGGATATGATAAAATAGAATCTATCTCTTTAATTAAAGATGAAAATCTTAAACAAAAAATTTTAAACGAAAACTTAAAAAGTTTTTACAAATCTAAACGTTTAATTGCTAACTGTGGTTATTTAGAAACTGTAACCTGGTCCTTTATGGACCAAGAACTTGCAAATTTTATTGACAGCAAAAATTCTTTAGATTTAAAAAATCCAATTAGTAGTGATTTAAGTACAATGCGATCTTCTACACTTCCTAATTTGCTATCAGCAATAAACTTAAATGTTTCTAGATTATATAACAATGGTAAATTATTTGAGGTTGGGCCTAATTTTGATGGTATCAATGAAACTGATCAAAAAATGGTAGCTACAGGTATACACTATGGTTCAGCAAATAGCTCGTCATGGATTAATCAGAAAAGAGATGTTGATATTTTTGATGTAAAGAGTGATCTTTTTTACATTTTAGAGCAGCTTAATGTACCTGTTGAGAATTTACAACATGAAATATTTAAAAGCAAAGTTTATCACCCTGGAAAATCAGCTCAATTAAGATTAGGTAAAAATCTTATAGCAAACTTTGGAGAAATACATCCTCTACTTTTAAAAAAACTTGATATTAAAAATGTAGTCTGTGGTTTTGAGATTTTTCTAGATAGTCTAGAGCAGTTTCAAATTAAAAAACAATCTACTAAAAAGGGATACAACAATAATTCCCTTCAAATTGTTGAAAGAGATTTTGCTTTTTTACTACCTAAAGAAATAAATGCATTGGATTTAATTAATTCCATAAAAAAAATAGATAAAAAAATAATAAGGGATGTAATTATTTTTGATATATTTGAAGGAAACAAATTACCAGAAAATAAAAAAAGTATAGCATTAAAAGTAACACTACAACCGCAAGAAAAAACATTTACTGATAAAGAAATTGAAATTTTTACTAGTAAAATAATTGATCTTATCGCAACCTCATTTAAGGGCGAACTAAGACAATAATGACAGAATTAAGTTGTATAAGAAATTTTTCTATTGTTGCGCACATAGATCACGGTAAATCAACTTTAGCTGATAGATTAATACAGTTTTGCGGTGGATTAACTGACAGAGAAATGAAAGAACAAGTTTTAGATACAATGGAACTTGAAAGACAAAGAGGAATTACAATTAAGGCCCAAACAGTTAGACTTACTTACAAAGCAAATAATGGTAATAAATATATTTTAAACTTAATGGATACGCCAGGCCATGTAGATTTTTCTTATGAGGTTTCAAGATCATTAGCTGCTTGTGAAGCTTCACTTCTCGTTGTTGATTCAACTCAAGGGGTAGAAGCCCAAACACTTGCAAATGTATATCAAGCACTTGATATAAATCATGAGATTATTCCAGTATTAAATAAAATTGAT
>MDTE01184371.1_pt1 | contig 14019 bp, 14 predicted proteins | sample 811231 | NCBI WGS metagenome assembly MDTE01 (sample SAMN05326651, study PRJNA326480) | marine metagenome | isolation source: seawater | place: Indian Ocean: Red Sea | collected 2010 | reverse complement strand
TGTTGTGATTTATTTGTTTTATTACTAGATTGTATTCATTCTGATACAATCATTTGCTCTTGGGGCTGTAGCTCATTTGGGAGAGCGCTTCAATGGCATTGAAGAGGTAGCGAGTTCGATTCTCGCCAGCTCCACCACCTATCAGTATTAGTCACAATTTTCTTATTATTAATGCTTCTGATATATTACGGCCATCTGAAACTATGCGATTTAAATACGATCAAATTAATTCAATCAGGTTGAAATGATGGTAGTCTCTGATAAACAAGAATATGAATTGAGAGCTCACCTACTAAGAAGAGCTGGGTTTGGTTCAAGTAAGAAAGAGCTACAACACTATATGCGAAATTCATATGAAGATACCGTCGAATATCTTCTCAAACCCAATTTCAATGACTGGATGGGTGATCATCTAGTAAGAAGGTTTGACCCAGAAGCTTCAGGAATGATTAATGCCCCAGGGGCATCTCGCAACTGGTTATATAGAATGATCAGTACTGCTAATCCATTAACAGAAAAAATCCCGTTGCTATGGCATAGTATTTTCGCTACAGGAGTTCCAAAAGTAATTAATGGAAGGGTCTTGTTTGATCAGATAAATATGCTTCGAAAATATGGGACAGGTAGGCTTGATGATTTACTTTTGCAACTTTCTAGGGATCCTGCAATGATCGTTTGGTTAGATAACCAAGAAAACCATAAAGATGCAATGAATGAAAATTGGGGGCGCGAGCTGCTTGAACTATTTTCAATGGGAGTGGGAAATTACACCGAAGAAGATGTAAAGGAGTGTGCTAGAGCATTTACAGGATGGACTATAGGAAATACTGAATACATGATGGTCAGGGCTAAAAGAGATTCAGACTGGCCTTATGGAAGAATCGCATACCATTTTCAGTATCGAGAGGATGACCATGACACATCAGAAAGAACTTTTTTGGGGCAAACAGGAAATTTTAACGGTGATGACATAATCCGAATAATATGTGAACAGGAAAGCACTGCTAGATTCATTTCAAGACACTTGTATCACTTTTTTGTAGCAGATGAAGTTCCTGTACCTTCATGGGGGACTGTTGAACCAAGGGATCCTAAAGCTATTGATCAACTTGTAAAAGCATATTTTGATTCAAATCACAACATAACTGATATGTTGAGAGTTCTTTTTAATTCAGACTTTTTTAAATCTAGTGATGTACGATATCAAAAAGTAAAAGGCCCAGCGGAATTCGCATCAACAGTTATAAAGCTTAGTGGTCAATTTGAAATACCTGATAGAGAAATGATCCCGAAATATCAACAGATCGTATGGATGGGTCAAGAGTTAAGCAACCCATCAAGTGTAGAAGGATGGCATGAAGGTAAAGAATGGGTTGATACTGGAACTTTAGTAGAAAGAATTAACTTTGCTTCTGAGCAACTCGGAGATTATCAAAAACCTGGAATCCAGAAAATAGTTGACACATTAATGCTGGAAAATACTGATTTGATTTCTGAAGAGGAAATAATTGAACAATGCCTTGAGCATCTTGGTTATCTAGAGATTTCAAATCAAACTAGAGATGTTTTAGTAGAATATGCTAAAGAAATTGATAATCCTGTTAAGAAAATTACGGGGATAATTCGCTTAATAACAACCTCCAAGGAATTTCAATTGGCCTAATCGACGGATTTAATAATGACTCTATTAAGTGAATATAAATGATCGAATACATGCTCACTTTAGGAATTGTAGCCATGGAAGGCAGAGGGTTTGAATATCCAACCGATAGTGTAATGGCTCCTAACGGTCGCATATATGTTCCAAATAAGTCTAGAAATTTTGGAGAGCGAGGAGTTAGAGTAACTGCACTCAATTTAGAAAGTGAATTTTATGGAACATTTGCAACTTACGGTACTTCTGAAGGAAAACTACAATCGCCTTCATCTATTGCTGCTACAGAAGATGGCAAATTACTAGTCTGCGATGATTATACGCACACAATAAACTTATTTGACTTGGATGGTTCATTTTTGACTCGCTGGGGAAGTCCTGGAGTAGGAATAAAAGAGCTTAATGGGCCTTCTGGAATAGCTATCGATTTTGATAATAATGTCTACATCTCAGATACCAGAAATCATCGAATTCAGAAATTTAATATTGAAGGTGTTCATCTAGACACTTTTGGTAAACAAGGTCAATCTAGGGGCGAGTTCGAGCTACCATGGGGAATATCAATGACACCAAACAATACTTTATGCATTGCAGACTGGGGCAATAACCGTATACAAGAATTAACCCTAGAAGGTGAAGTTTTATCGGTCATAGACAATGAATCCAACCCCAGTTATGAACTGAAATATCCTTCAAGTGCTGTGATAGATGATGATAGGACAATTTATATAGCAGACTGGGGGAATGAAAGAGTCAAAATCATTAACCATAAGGGAGTTATGGTTCAAAATTTGAGAGGAGAGGCTACTGTTTCTAAGTGGGCAGGAGAATTTTTGAGCAATAATGCTGAAGAAAATGATGCTCGTCTTTCTGCAAACATGGAAATAGACTTAGATTTTCTTGATGATAATGATCCTCATAGTGAATCGGCTCATATTGAAAAGTACTTCTGGTCTCCAGTTTCAATTAAACTAGATGATGAAAATCGAGTCTATATTACTGAAGCTAATCGCCACCGTATACAGGTATACCAACAAGCATAGTATTAAATTGCACTAGTTTGGTAATTTAATCATTTTTTCTGATTAGAAAGTATCTCTTTGACTGCAGATCTTATTTCTTCTAATTCATCATTTTCCAATTCTGAATCTAATATATCTGAATTTAACAAGTAAGGAATTAAATCAGGAATATTACGTAACATCCACGGTCTAAGGTGTCGCCAACAGAAAGAAAAAAATGCTTTAGTACTGAATATCAATATAAATATTAAAGGAATATATATCCAGGGTTCATCTGGATTTAACCAATCGGGCAGTACATATAGCGACAGATAATATAAAGGTGAACATATAATTCCATAAATTACAGTAGAGAAAACAATATTACCGCTTCCGGTTATATTGCTTAGGTAGTCGGCAAGATTTATGTATCCTACTGCTAATTTTGTGTACCAGGCGCTCTTTATCTTTAAATTTTTTCTATTTTTTCCCGTTCCAAATTTATTTTTCAATTGTATATAAACGTAAAATACAGCCACAGTTCCATTTACAAAAGGCCACAAAAAGTGCCAGTTATCTGTGAGTACTCTAAAAGCGAAGTATTCACCTATTGTTGTGGCAATGTAGCATGCTGTTCCTATTACAAGAGACCACCGGAGAATATTAAAAAAATCTGTGTATGACAATGCAATACCAGCTTTCCAGACACTTGCTTCAAATCTGCCACGTAAGCTATACCCGTACCTGAGCCATTTAAGTGTTCCAAAAACTATTATGGACACGAATGGGACTATTATTAAGTAACTAATAATCATTTCGGTGAAGGAATCTGGGATCGATTCAAAGATTTTTGTGTCATCGCTCAGATCTACGTTCCGAAGAATAGTAGTGCATGATCCAAATCCGGCAACAAGGAAACCAATATAGATTAAGCACCCTCCCCATTTTTCTTTCTCCATCATTTTTTTAGATAGAGCGCTTATAGGTATACCCTTCTTATTAATTTTGGTAGACCACCTCATATAGATGTGCATAGGAAATGAAGTCATAAACAAAGTGACGAAATACCACCCTCCTTCGTCATACCAGTCCGATAACCAAGGCATTCCTGTCTCATGTAAGAATATAAACACCCCACAGAGTGCACATAATATTCCATGGAGTACTAAATATTTATTTAATATTTTGTACTGTTTTTTCATTTAAATAATTCCAATCTAATTCGTAGCCTATTCCGGGTAATTTAGTGGCTTTTATAGAACCTTCATTATTTACTGTTATGTCATCTTTTAATCCAAATTGATGTGCTTCTGTCGGCATCCAATATTCGTAAAAATCACAATTTTTTACAGAATATATGACATGTAAGTTGGCTATGTTCAGTATTGAATTCCCTGCCGTTCCGATTTCGCAGTTATATCCAAAAGCTTCAGCTGCTGAGCATAATTTTTTTAGACCAGTTATGCCTAACTTTGATGCTGAACCTCTTATGAGTCTATTTGACTTAGTTCTAATGGCATTGGCCCCCCAAAAAAATTGGTTGTCTGATTGGTCACTCATGCATAGGGGTGTTTTTAATCTTTTGGATAATTCTGATATTGCATCTATGTCATTGTGAGAAACAGGATCTTCATACCAGTAGAAATTATTATCATCTAAGGCTTGTCCTATGTCATATGCTTTTCTATAGTCATATCCACAATTTGGGTCAAACATTAGTTTTACGTCTGGACCAACACTTTTCCTGACTTCATTAACCATTTCTATAGTATTTTTAGTATCCATTACTCCAGGGTGAATTTTGTAAGCTTTAAATCCGCTATTTATGATTTCTGCTGCTTCTTTTACATAACCTTTGTAATCAATATGTCTTGGTGGGTATGTTGCGTATGCATCAATGGAATCACGTTGTGATCCCAGTAGCTCATATATAGGCATATTGGCTGCTTTTCCTGCTATGTCCCACAAAGCTACATCTACTGCTGCCCAAGCTCCTATTTTCAAACCCTTTCGTGAAGATAGTATTGGTACCCTACTCCATAGAAATTCTCTTTTTGATACATCCATTCCTAGTAATTCAGGTTTTAAAGTTTTGATTATGGAGCTGTAAAGACCAGATCCTCCGTTACGAAATTCTCCTATAAAACAATTACCTTCTATTCCGTTATCTGTAATTATTTTTAGAACTCCCTGATCAACTTTTCCAGCAAATCTCCCTAGATCTGAATCTAATCCAGTATCAGGTGTTTCACGTTCAATTACATCGATACTAACTTCAGCTATTTTCATTTTTAAAAGCATCCTTTCATGATGGATTTGATTATAAGTATTTTGTGATAATCATGATAATTTTTATTTATAGTGTGTTTTTTATATAGTTGCGTTTAATGTTTTTAATGTTGCTTAAATAGTATTTTATATAATTATTTTAGCTTTTAGTGTTGCTTACATTTTGAGTTGAAGATTGCTCGAAATAAGTGTTAGATGGCTTCCAGATTTGCTCCATTATTGAATTCATGTCCTCGTCTTCGTGGTCAAAAGTGATTAAATTTGAGTCTCTGTTAAATATAATTTTGTATTTTTCAGTTTGGGCACATTTGATTGCTAATCTGGGAAGTTCCATGGATACAGAATCCCAATCTGTTTTCATGTAACTCAATCTCCACATCCATTTAGCTTCTCTTCCGGTAGGTAGTTTATTGAAACTAACAGGGGGTGCGTCCAAAATTTTCATGATTCTTGTTGAATCTTGCCAGGGGATTTCGTATAAGCTGAGTTTGTGAAGTCTGAAAGCCTTATCTTGCTCTATTATGTCTCTGGGGATCTGTTTAAATTCTTTTACCCAATTGGCAACAGTGCTTATTGTTACAACAGATCCACCGCTTCTTAACGTTCTGCCCCAATGACTTTCAATGCTTTTGTGTATGTTGTCTGTATGCGCGTAGTTTCGCGCATACAATTCGTAAGCGTGTAGCTTTTGTCCGTATGCGATATGTCCTCTTTTTGGCATGCGTATTACTCCTAATTAATAAAGAAGAATAGCATAAAATAGAACATATGTACTAATATTTAATTGGCTTTATTCCTTTAATTTGTTGACCATTTTCATGTCTAATTCGACTCCAAGACCTGGTCCGTTTGGAACTTCTAATAATCCATTTTTAATTTTTAAAGGTTCTTTTAAAATTGGATATTCATCCCTTATAGAAATGTTCTCAATATTGTATTCCTGTGCATAAGGAACAATCGATGATGAGGCCACAAAATGTGCATGAGCTACGGTGCTAATTGTTGGTTGAGTGTTGTGACATGTAATTGGTATGCCAAATGACTCTGCTAAATTTGCTATCTTTATAAATGTAGTAAAACCTGGAGTTTTAACAATATCTGGTTGAATGATGTCTACTTTACCCTTGATTATTAAATCTCTGTATTCGTACAGACTGTATATCATTTCACCTGAAGCTATAGGAATAGTTAAAGCATCTGCTACTTCTGATAAGCCTTGCAAGTCATAGTGAGGTCTTGGTTCTTCAAAATGAAAGACGTTTAGTGCTTCTAGTTGCTTTCCAATTTCTATGCTTTTATGTACAGAGTAAGCACCATTTACATCAACCAATATGTCTACATTGTCTCCAACAGCTTTCCGTACTTCTGTTACTGTTTCTATCGTTTGATCTGAAGGGTCGTCAATTTTGCCTGGTACAGCGCTATGTAATTTGTATGCGCTGTAACCTTGTTCGACTAACGATACTGCACGTTTTGCTTCTTCTAACGGCGTCATATCTCTTTTCATTGAGCTAGCATAGACTGGTACCTGGTCTTTAATTTTCCCTCCTAGTAAAGCATGTATAGGTAAATTTAATGCTTTGCCTTTTATGTCCCAAAGTGCGATATCAAGACCTGCAATTCCTATCCAGATTGCACCTCCTATTTCGAGAGCATTGCCTGCTTTGGCCATATCTTTAAATCGATTTTCTGTATCTAATGGGTTTTTCCCGATGAGAGATGGGGCTAAAAGTGTTTCAATTACTGTTTTTGTAACACTTGGTTGTCGTCTAAAACATTCTCCAATTCCAGTTATTCCTTCATCTGTATGAACTAAGACAAATGGGAAAGATTTATCTAATACTAAATACTCTATAGATGTAATTTTCATTGAATTTTCTCCAAATTGATTATTTGAACAGTTGGATTTCATTTATTGTGAGAGTTATCATATGACTTCACTGAAATTCTTGAAATAAAGAGAATAAATTTTATGTTAGATAGATTATCTTCTTTAGAAGAAAAATACGAAGAACTCGATAAATTATTAGCTGATCCAGAAGTTGTGATGGATTACACCAAAGTTCAGCAATATGCCAAAGAACAGGCAGCTATGCGTGAGGTTGTTGAATTAGCTAGAGAATATAGATCTGTAACTGAAGATTTACGAGAAGTAACAGATATGCTTCATAATGAAAATGACCCAGATTTGCTAGCTATGGCTAAAGAAGAACAAGAGGCCTTACAGATAAAACACGATCAAGTTGAAGCAGATTTGAAGCTAGCCCTCGTCCCCTCAGATCCTAACGATGATAAGAATGTAATTATTGAAATACGGGCTGGGACAGGCGGTGAAGAAGCTGGTCTTTTTGCATCTAATTTGTTTCGAATGTATTCGAGGTTAGCTCAACGACTAGAATGGAAATTAGAAGTTATTGATACTAAACAAACAGGGATTGGTGGTATCAAAGAGGTGACCTTTCAAGTAAATGGTGATCAAGCTTATAGTAAATTGAAGCATGAAAGTGGCGTTCATAGGGTTCAACGTGTACCAGCTACAGAATCTAGCGGACGAATTCACACTTCTGCTGCAACAGTTGCTGTTTTGCCAGAAGCTGAAGAAGTGGATGTGGAGCTTGCTTCTGAAGATCTTCAGATAGATGTTTATCATGCAAGTGGTCATGGTGGTCAAAATGTTCAGAAAGTTGCTACGGCAATTCGAATTACGCATATTCCTTCAGGGATGGTGACAACCTGTCAGGATGAAAGATCTCAACATAAAAATAAAGAGAAAGCTTTGGCGGTTCTTAGGTCCAGATTATTGGCACAAGAGATAGAAAAACAACAACAAGAAATTACAGATTCCAGAAGATCAATGGTCGGTTCTGGAGATAGGTCGGAAAGAGTTAGAACTTATAATTTTCCTCAAGGCAGGATTACGGATCATAGAATTAATTTGACTAGCTACAACCTAGAACAGGTACTTGATGGTGATTTATTGGAGTTTATTGAGGCATTAGTACAAGAGGAACAGGCCTATAAATTAGAAAATTCAGGTTTATGAAAATAAAGGATAATTTAAATATTTCGGGTGACCTGTTAATGAAAAGTGGTTCTCCAGATTATCGCCTAGAGGCTGAAATTTTATTAAGACATGTGTTGAAGATTGATAGAGCTACTATGTTTTCTAACTTAGAAAATATTTTAGATAGTAAACAATAAAATGATATTGCTGAATTAGTTCAAAGAAGACTTGCTAACGAGCCCCTTTCTTATATCACTGGAACTAGAGAATTTTATTCACTTGATTTTCAAATAACCTCTGATGTTTTAATTCCTAGGCAGGAAACAGAAACATTGGTTGATGAAGTAATTAAAATAGCTAAAGAAAACCCTTTAAAAATAGTTGATGTAGGAACAGGCAGTGGGGCTATAGCAATCGCTTTAGCGGTGAATTTACCGCTGGCGAAAATTATTGCTACAGATATTAGTGTTGATGCATTACATGTGGCTGAAAGTAATACAAAAATGAATGACGTGTTTAGCAGGATTAATATGAAACAGGGTAATTTATTAGATGTATTAGATGAGAAGGTAGATGTAATAGTTTCAAATCCACCTTATATTCCTAGTGATCAAATAGAACACTTACAGCCCGAAGTAAAAAAAGAACCTCATATAGCTTTAGATGGTGGTAGTGATGGCCTTGAATATATTAGACAATTAATAGGGAATTGTTCAGAAAAATTAAATGATAATGGACATATATTCATAGAAATAGACCCGTCTCAATCAGAAGAAGTATTGGAAATTGCTGATACACATTTCCCGGATGCCAGAACTGCCATAATTAAAGATTTATCTCAGGACAATAGAGTTTTATCTATACATTTAACTTGAAAAGTTAAGATAACCCCAATTGATAATGTTTCCCTTCTGTTTTAATTGATGGAGCTACAATGACTTCAGCTTCATGCATTTCCTGAATATTTAAAGCTCCAACCATTCCCATACATGCTTTTAGAGCTCCGATAAGGTTTTGTGTACCGTCTGATACTGATGAAGGTCCATAAAATAGTTGTTCTAGAGACCCTTTTGTTCCGACATCAACTCTAGTTCCTCTAGGTAATGCAGGATGAGGGCTAGCCATTCCCCAGTTGACTCCTTTTCCGGGTGCTTCAGTAGATTGGGCTAATGGAGTACCAATCATTACAGCATCAGCTCCGGATGCGATAGCTTTACATAATTCCCCGCCCGTTCTGATACCACCATCAGTAATAATTGGAACATATCGACCAGTTTTATTTTGATAGTCATCTCTTGCTTGAGCACAGTCCATAGTAGCTGTGACTTGAGGAATGCCAACTCCAGTTACCTCACGGGTTGTACATGCAGCTCCAGGTCCTACGCCTACGAGTACACCGTGTACCCCTGTTTCCATGATTTCCATGGCCACTTCGTATCCTACACAATTACCAACCAATATCGGTACATCAACCATTTTGAGTAATTCTGGAAATTGAAGACCTTGGACACTATTAGATGAGTGTCTTGCAGTAGTCACAGTAGATTGAACAACTAATATATCTGCACCAGCTTCAACTGCTAGTGGGGATAATTTTTTAGTCGCTGCAGGTGTAACAGAGACTGCGCACACAGAACCGGTAGCTTTAATTTCTTTAATTCTTTTTTCGATTAAATCTTCTCTTAGTGGAGAGGAGTAAATTTTTTGCATTACAGAAGTGACTTCAGCCTTAGGCGTCTGAGCAATTTCGTCAATTGCCTCTTGAGGATTATCGTATCTTGAGTGAACTCCCTCTAGGTTCATTACACTGAGTGCCCCTTGCTGATGCATTGCCCCAGCAAAACTTGGACTAGCAACTGCATCCATAGCAGAACCCATAATAGGAATATTTATTGAAATTTCACCAACTGTAAAGCTAGTGTCGGTCATATCCGGGTTGACTGTAATTACACCGGGAGAAATAGCCACTTCATCAAATCCGTATGTTCTTCTTAATTCTCGTAATTTGACCATTTGTTTTTTCTCCATTAAGAACAATAAAATGATATGCAAAAAATGATCTTATTGTTCCCTTCGTATGCTGTCAACTTCGGCTTGATCGATACAAAAATTGATTAAGAGTTAAAAAATAATGGCTGATATTGAAAATCAAATAAAAGAATTTGCTAAATCAATTGGTTTTGATGAAGTGGCTATTACTGATGCTAGTCCATTTTTAGATGATGAGAAAGCTGCTCTTGAACGAATTCGTTCTGGGAAAATGGATGGATTGTCTTGGTATACGGAAGAAAGGGTTAAGAAAATGAATAATCCAGAAATTCTCTTACCTGGCGCCAAATCTATTATTTCATTGCTAACTAGTTATTTAGGTGATGAGCCTGATCCAAAAAATTCATTAAAAGGCAAAATGGCTCGATATAGTTGGGGTGATGATTATCATAATGTGATCAAAAAAAGACTAAAGATTTTATGTGAAAAGTTACCTGAAATATTAAATACTGAGGTTCGTACCCGAACTTTTGTAGATGATGGACCTATGAATGATCGAGCAGCAGCTCGCAGGTCCGGGCTAGGTTGGTTTGGTAAAAATACGAATATTTTGAATGCAAAATTTGGTTCTTGGTTTTTTTTATCTCAAGTGATTTTGGATGTGGATTTAGTTAAAGATTCTCCTTTAAATAAAACTTGTGGCAGCTGTATTCGTTGTATAGATGCTTGTCCTACTGGAGCTATCAATGATTCATATGAAATTGATACACAAAAATGTATTAGTTATTTAACTATAGAGTTGAGAGGAAAAATCCCTATTAATTTAAGATCATTAATGGGTGATTGGGTTTTTGGGTGTGATATATGCCAGGACGTTTGTCCTGTAAATAGAAAGGCTCAGAAAGGAAATTCTATCGAATTTCAGCAGAGACCTGGATTTTCTACACCAGATTTAATTCATATATTAAAAATGGATCAAGATGAATTTAGTAAAACTTATAAAAACAGCCCTGTTAAGCGTACAAAACTGATCGGCTTAAAAAGAAATGCTTGTGTTGCTTTGGGTAACAATAAAAATCTTGATGCTGTTCCATCTTTAAGAGAAATTTTAATTGATGAAAGTAATTTACTAAAATCACATGCAGCTTGGGCGCTGGGTCAAATTGGTGGTATTGAAGCAATGGATTGTTTAAAGCGGGCAGCCAAAAATGAAGAAAATTCAGATGTTCTCAAAGAAATATATTTGGCTATAAAAAATTGTGAAGATAACCAAAATGTGAGTGTATGAGTAGAATATTTTTAGTAAATGTTGGGTCAAATGCTAGCCATAGTTTTTGTAGCCCAATTTTTGAGGACAGAAAATTTGAATTTATTCCAATTCCTGAAGACCGGGAATTAGATCCTTTGTTTGGAGTTCAATACAAGCAATTAAAATCTTTTAACTTTCCTGAAAATGATTTGATGGAATTTATTCCTGAACGATTTTGGTCCAAAACTGTTCACAGTGATCCTGAATTTGACACATTTACATATGGTGATAATTGTGACGTGAACCCTCGCGCTAGTTCTTTAAAAACTGTCGAAAGAGGTGATTTTATATTTTTTTTATCTAGGTTACAGACTTGGAAAAATAATAGATTTCAAAATGAATTTGGTTTTTATCTGATAGGTTATTTACATGTTGATCAGATTGTAAAATCAGTAAATTCCCCTTTAGATTTAATTTTGATGGATAGGTTTGCAATTAATGCACATGTTAGGCGTGCAATGTCAGACCAGTTATGGGATAGCTTTTGGCTGTTTGGTGGTTCGTCATGGTCTAAAAGATTCAAGAAAGCAGTTCCAGTGACTAGAGAACTCTGTGATCAGGTTTTTTTAACTTCAAAAGGGTTAAATTGGAGATGGGATGAAAAAAGAACAGATTTACAAGTGATTGGCTCATATACACGAACTGTTAGACCTGTAATCAATCAAAATGATGATAGTCAACATGACAGAGGGAAAATTCTTTGGAGTTGGATTAATGAGAATTGTGATTAATTTGATTTAGTACTTTGACATTGGTGACAAACGCTTGAAAGTTCTAATGAATGGGAATCGACTGAGACGTTATAAAGTAATTCTATTTTTTTGATTTCATTTTCAAGAGCTTTTTCAAAGGATTCTTCTAGCTCTATATCGTTAATAGACCCACACGATTTACAAAAAATATGATGGTGGTGATCTTCAGGGTTGGCTATACAGATCACTTTAGTGTTTTCAGGAGTTTGAAATTCATCGATAATATTTTTATCTTTTAGATCATTGATATTTCTATAAATAGAAGATGTGGCTATTTCTCCATTTGAAACCCTGATGATGTCTTCAACTGTTAGAGGTTTTTTATACATCATTAAGATGATTAGAAGGTTAACTCTTGGTTGAGTGAGCGGGATATTAGCTGATTTCAAAAGTTTTCGGCATTTTTCATACAGTTCTCTTTGAAATTCAGGAGAATTTTTTACTTCTATTTCTGTTGATCCGCATATTTTTAAGCATTGCTCGTAGATTTTTTTTTCACGATCATTTTCAAATGTTATGTTTTCAACTGAATTATCTGTTGACATTAATGCCTACGCCTATTAATATTTGGGAATGATTCTCATTGAGAATCATTCCCATTTTTAAGGAGCTATTAAAAATTATGAAACTTAATGTTTTTATTAACTTTACCATTCTTTGTCTATCAATGTTTATTGTTGCTTGTACGACAGTTGACGATACTTCATCTGATGTTTCTGCTAGTGAGGTAGTTGAAGAATCTAGCAAATATTCTGTAATTGCTTCAACGCCTATGATTGGTGAGTTTGTGAAACAGGTAGCTAAAGATTCTGTAGATGTGGACATATTAATGCCATATCAGGTTAATCCACACAATTTTGAAGCCACTGCAAAAGATGTAATTAAACTTAATAATGCTGATTTGGTATTTTACGTAGGTATCAAATATGAATCTGCTGGTTTGTTGAAATTATTGGAAAATGCATCCAAATCTGAAGCAGTATTAGTAGAAATTGGATCAAAAGTAGACCCGATTGAGTTTAAAGAAGACGACCACGAAGGCCATGAAGGCCATGGACATGAGGGGCATGGTCATGGTTTATATGATCCTCATTTTTGGTTTGATCCTACTAAAGTCGAGTTAGCAGTTGAAGAAATTGCATCTCAATTAAGCAATTTATATCCAAATAATAAAGATGCTTACCAATCTTCATCTGCATCTTATATTTCTGAACTGAGATCTTTGGATCAAGAAGTAAATGATTTAATTCAATCAGTTCCATCCGATAATCGAAAAATGATAACTACACATGAATCTTTAGGATATTTGGAATCTCGGTACGGAATTGAAGTATTGGCTACTGTAATACCTTCATTAACTACTGAAGAGGGTGTTGCTCCTAAGGATTTGACAGGAGTTATTGAAAAAATTCAAGAACACGATATGAAAATAATGTTTTTAGAATCTGAATCCCCATCAAAAGGAGCTGAAGTTGTAGCTCAAGAGACTGGAGTTAGATTAGTTTCAGGTTTATGGGTTGAAACATTGAGGTCTGCCGATGAATCTTATGCGGATTTCTTAAGGTCAAATGTAAAAATAATTGTTGACAACTTAAAGCAATAAATAAAACAAGGAGTTTATACAATGAAATTGACAGCTTATAGTGTGAAATTGAGAAAACAAGTAGAAATTGCTAACCCAAAAATAGTTACTTTGAAAAATGGAAGAAAAGCTGTTCAAGGTGTTGCTGCTGAAGATCCTACATCTAAAGTGTTTAGAATATTGGGCGATAGCCAGGTAGCTGAAGTAGAAAAGCAAATAGGTGGTTAAATTGTCTCGATAGTAGAGACAATTTAAATTGCTGTAAATATGTTTTTGTAGGCCATCTCATATAGCCCCATTCCTTGCGACACATGGAAAACTTTATGTGAGGTGGTCTGTTTGCTACTAATATTTAATAAAGGTATATTACCTAAAAAATAGAGAGGTATGTAAATGAAAGTAGCTTATGTTTTAAACACCTCTAACGCAGCGAATTATA
>MDTE01111469.1_pt1 | contig 14019 bp, 15 predicted proteins | sample 811231 | NCBI WGS metagenome assembly MDTE01 (sample SAMN05326651, study PRJNA326480) | marine metagenome | isolation source: seawater | place: Indian Ocean: Red Sea | collected 2010 | reverse complement strand
CAAAATGCTGTCCGGTCCTAAATAAGGTCAAATTGCTGTGGATGAATAACCGGAGAATAAAAATGAGTATACCAAATATAAGTTTAAAAGAATTAGTTGATGCAGGAGTCCACTTTGGTCACAAAACCCAAAGATGGAACCCCAAAATGTCAAAATATATTCATAGCACTAGAGAAAATATACATATTATTAATCTTAACTATACGTTGCAAATGCTAGTTGATGCTTTGAAAGTCATTGATAGCGTTGTATCAAAGGGGGGTAAAATTTTATTTGTTGCAACAAAAAAACAAGCATCTAAAAAAATTGCAGACTTAGCGTTAGAAACCAATCAGTATTATGTAAACCATAGATGGCTTGGTGGAATGTTAACTAACTGGTCAACAATTGCAAAATCAATAAAAAAAATGAAAGAATTAGAAATATTAAAATCAAACCCTGATAATGAATTTACAAAAAAAGAGATACTAAAGCTATCTAATCAGCACGAAAAATTAGTAAGATCATTAAGTGGAATAAGTGAGATGAAAAAATCTCCAGATTTAGTATTTATTGTTGATACGAAGCTTGAACATATCGCAGTATCAGAAGCTAATTTGTTAAATATACCAATAGTTGGAATTGTTGATACTAATTGTGATCCTGATACCATTAATTATCCAATACCTGGAAATGATGACTCAAGGAGATCAATAGATCTTTATTGTTCTCTTGTTAAAGACACTATTAACTCTTTACCAGAAAAAACAATTTTTGAGGATAATACTGATAAAAGCAGTATTGATATGAGTAAGGATAAAATCGAAGATCTAAACAAAGAAAGCCGTAAGAAAGAAAATAAGAATAACGTCGACCAAATTTCTGAGGATAATAATAATGTCCATTAGTGCTAAAGAAGTACAAGAATTAAGAAAAATTTCTGGCGCTGGAATGATGGAATGTAAATCTGCCTTGTCTGAGTCTGGTGGTGATTTAAACACAGCTTTTAAATTATTACGGGAAAAGGGCATTGCAAAAGCAGAAAAAAAATCAAGCAGAGATGCTAACGAGGGCTTAATTGGAGTAAAAGTTCAATCAGAAAAAGCTACAATAGTTGAAATCAATTCAGAAACAGATTTTGTTTCAAGAAATGCAGAATTTCACTCACTTGTGAATTCTGTTTTAGATATTTCATTAGACAATAATGAGATTTCACTTAATGAAAATCATGAAGTTACAGATCTCATAAACGGTGCAGTAGGTAAAATTGGGGAAAATATAGTCTTACGAAGATCAGACTCATTAATTGGCAACATATACAGCTATGTACACAACAGTGTGTGTGAAGGTATGGGAAAAATAGGGGTAATTTTGAGTTTAGACTCAGATAATGAAAATATTCCTGAAATTGGAAAAAATTTGTGTATGCATATCGCTGCCTTGAATCCTAAGTCAATTTCTGAAAAAGATCTTGATATTGAATTAATAAATTCTGAGAAAGACATTATTAAGCAGCAACTTAAAGATAGCGGTAAACCGGAAAATATTTTAGAGAAAATGATGGTTGGCAAAATTAAAAAATTCTATGAAGACAATACTTTACTAGGTCAAAAATTTGTTATTGATCCTTCAGTTTCAGTATCAGATTACTTAGAACAATGCTCAAAAAATTTAAATACTAAAATCTTGGTTAAAGAATTTATCAGGTACGAAATAGGATCATAATAATGCCCAAAAAAAGAGTAAACCGGATATTAATTAAACTGTCTGGTGAGTCTTTGATGGGAAAGGAAAATTATGGAATTGAGCTCAAAACAGTAAATAGGATAGCCGGTGATTTACTCTCTCTCAAAAAATTAAATACACAAATTTGCGTTGTAATCGGAGGTGGAAATATCTTTAGAGGTTTAGCTGCTTCTGCAAAAGGTATGGACAGAGCGAATGCCGATTACATGGGCATGCTAGCAACAGTCATGAATAGTCTTGCTTTGCAGAACTCTCTTGAAAAACTTAACATAGACACAAGGGTAATGTCTGCATTTCCAATACAATCTATATGTGAAACTTATATTAGAAGACGCGCAATTAGACATATGGAAAAAAATCGACTAGTCATTTGCGCCGCAGGAACAGGTAATCCATATTTTTCAACTGATACAGCGTCAGCTTTGAGGGCTGCAGAACTTGAGTGTAAAATTATTTACAAGGCAACGCAAGTTGATGGAATTTACAATAAAGATCCAAAAAAATATAAAAACTCAAAGAGAATTAAAAAAATTACATACACTGAATATTTGTCAAAAAATCTTAAAGTTTTAGATAGTGCAGCCGTAAGTATTGCCAGAGAAAATAATATACCTATAAAAATATTTTCAATTTTAAGAAAAAATTGTTTTAAAAATGTGTATAATAATAAAGAAATTTATTCAGAAATAAGAAATGTTTGAAAAAATAAAAGATGACATTGAAACAAGAATGAACTCATCTATTGAGTCATATAAGTCCGATATGATAGGCATTCGAGCGGGTAGAGCTAGCCCAAGCATGCTTGACTCAATTAAAATTGATGCTTATGGACAGAAAATGAGTATTAATCAACTTGGAAATATTACGACACCTGACCCAAGAACAATAAATGTAGATATTTGGGATACATCAAATGTTACATTAGTAGAAAAAGCACTAAGAGAGTCTAATTTGGGAATAAATCCAATGATAGAAGGCAATTTAATTAGATTACCTTTGCCTCAACTTACAGAAGAGAGAAGAGCTGAATATTTGAAAATGGCAGCAAAAATATCTGAAAATACTAAGGTAGCAGTCAGAAATATAAGAAGAGATGGTATTGAACAAGTAAAGAAATTAGAAAAAGACAAAGAAATTGGGCAAGATGACTCAAAAAAATATCAGGATAATGTTGATAAAATAACATCAGATAATATCAAGGTTATAGATGATACTCTTAGATCCAAAGAAGATGACCTTAAGAATATTTAAACCAAAGTGAAATCATTAATTGCTTCAAAAAAAAGAATAAAACATGTCGCTATAATTATGGATGGTAATGGTAGATGGGCAATAAAAAATAACTATGCAAAAAAAATTGGACACGAATATGGAATTAAAAATTGCATATCAATTTGTGAAGGTTTAACAAAACTTAGATACAATATTAGTGAAATTTCGTTTTATGTCTTCTCAACTGAGAATTGGAAAAGAAAGCCTTATGAAATAAATCACTTATTTGACTTAATAGATATATTTTATAGAGATTTTAGAGATAAAGCTGATAAAAATAATCTTAAAATAAGACACTATGGAAGTAGAAAAAAATTATCAAAAAAACTACTAAATATCATTGATGATGTAACTTATAGAACAAGAAAAAATAAAGGAACAATAATTAATCTTTTGTTTAATTACGGCTCCAGACAAGAAATTAATGACGCTATAGAAAAAATCAAAAAAATAAAAAGACCATCAAATAATTTAAAAAAGTATTTTTATGTACCAGATTCTAGTGATCCAGATCTTATTATTAGAACTGGTGGTGAATTAAGGCTAAGTAATTTTATGTTATGGCAGAGTGCTTATGCAGAATTATATTTTACTAAAGTTCTTTGGCCCGATTTCAAAATACGCAATTTAAATAAAGCTCTAGATAATTTTATACTAAGAAAAAGAAAACTTGGAAGGTGATGAGTAAAATTCTTAATAAAGAATTATTATACCGTATTATCTCTGCTTTAGTATTTATTCCTATTGTCGTTTTACCTCTTATTTTTAGTTATTATGTGTCTGTTTTTGTTTATTTAATATTTCTTTCTTTAATTTTAAATGAAATTTTTGATATGAATAAAAGAGCAAATAAAAAACTATTCTTAAATATTTATTCTATTTTAACATCATTTTCCTTTTTTATATTTTTAATTTTTTTAATTACCGAGAAGTTACAGTGGTATTATTTGTTGCTTATAATTTTAACAATTTGGTTGTTTGATACATTTTCTTACATCGGAGGAAAAATTATTGGAGGAAGAAAACTTATGCCAAAAATTAGTTCAGGCAAAACTATTAGTGGTTTGATAACTGGTTTTTTATCTACTTTACTCATTATTGAAATATTTTTATTCCGTTTATTAGATTTTGATAGTTTAAGTTTATTATTAATATTTATAATTATTATCTCGTCATTTTTAGGAGATACTATTGTTTCAATGCTTAAACGCTTTACATCAGTAAAGGACTCAGGACGAATTATGCCTGGTCACGGAGGATTACTTGATAGATTTGACTCTTTTATAATGGTATTTTTTGTCATAGGTATCTTTTATTTAATAATATGAAAAAAATTAACGTAATCATTTTTGGAGCAACTGGGAGTATTGGTAATTCAGTAATTTCGATTATTAGTAAAAATACAAATTACATTAATTTAGAAGGAATTACATGTAATTCAAAAATATATAAACTCTATAAAATTGCAAAATCATTTAATGTTAAGAAAATTGGATTTAATGAAAAATCAATAAGAAAAAAAATAAATTTAAATCTCAAACAGTTTAGTGTTTATAATGAAACTTCAAACTTTTATAACATTGTTTCACATAAGACGGATATAATTATTTTTGCTATTAGTGGTCTTCCATCTTTGGAACTATTTATTAAAGTTTTAAAGTCAGGAAAAAAAGTAGGAATCGCTAATAAAGAATGCATTATTACATTAGGCCATTCTGTAAATCATTTAGCAAAAAAATATAAGACGCAAATTATACCTCTAGATTCCGAGCATAATTCAATTTATCATCTGCTACGAAATGATTTTAGTAAATATAAATCTATAACAATAACTGCAACTGGTGGGCCATTTTTAAAATATAATATGAACAAAATGAAAGATGTAACTTTGAAACAGGCATTAAAACATCCCATATGGAAAATGGGAAAGAAAATTTCAATTGATTCTGCAACTATGATGAACAAAGCACTAGAACTAATTGAAGCTAAATTCTTATTTAATATTAAAGACAATCAAATAAATGCAATTATACATCCACAGGCTATAATACATGCAATAATAAATTATGAAAATGGAATAAGTACAGCGTTACTAAACAGACCAGATATGCGAATACCTATTTCAACACTTTTTTTTAATTTTGATCACAAACTAAATTTTAATACTAAAATTGATCTAACTAATTATTCTAATTTAGAATTTATGCAAATTGATAGTAAGAAATTTCCTGCAGTAAATCTTTGTTATCAAGTTATGAAAATTGGTGGCGTAGCACCACATGTTTTTAATTATTTAAATGAACGTTTAGTAAATTTATTCATAAAAAATAAAATAAAATTTGGAGACATTGTTAAATTTAATGAAATTAATTTAGATATATTTTTCGCCAAAAATTCTAATATTAAATATCCTAAGTCAATTGACATAAAGAATATTAATAATTGGATTGATAATAATATATATATTGGTAATTAGTTATCTATATGAATAAACATACAAGAATCAATTTTAAGTTGATAATATTTTTTTTTATCTTCTTAAGTAATGTTTCAATCGCTAATGAAAACAAAATTGTCTCAATTGATGTAATTGGCACGCAAAGAATCGACATAGAAACAGTCATCTCTTATTCAAAGATTGAGATAGGTGATATTTATTCTGAAGAAATTGGCAATGAAATCCTAAAAGATTTATTTAATACTAACTTATTTTCCAATATTGAAATTTCATTTGAAAATAATTTACTTTCTATAAATGTAAAAGAAAATCCAACTATAAATTTTGTAAAATTTTCTGGTAATAGCAAGGTTAAAGATGAAGATCTTTTGATAGAAATTTCACTAAAAGAAAGATCAGTTTATTCAAGAAGCAAGGTAAAAAAGGATATAGAGAGAATGTTATCTCTTTACCAAAGATCAGGAAGATTATCTACTGAGATAGAACCAACTGTGGATATACTTGATAATAATAGGATAAATTTGACTTACAACATTGAAGAGTCTGATATTGCTGAAGTTTCAAAAATTATAATTCTTAATAATAAATATTTTTCTTCTTCTAAAATAAAATCTATAATGAAAACGAAGGAAAAAAAACTTCTTAGATTTTTATCATCTGCTGATAGATATGACCCAGATAAACTTGAATATGATAAACAGCTTGTAACTGAATTTTATAACAATAATGGATATCCTGAATTTAAGTTTACTTCCTCTATTGCGCAATTATCACTAAATAAAAATGATTTTGAAATCATACTTTCAGTCAGTGAAGGTGATAGATATAGTTTTGGAGAAATTGAAGTTATTAGTGAATTAAAAAAAATGAATGTTGATGCAATTAAGAGTGCTCTGCTATTCAATCTAGGTGATTTATATGATGCAAGTAAGATAAAAAAATCTGTTGAACAAATTAAAAATTCTGCAGAGCTAAGTGGCTATACATTTATACAGATAAACCCTAAAGTGAGTTTAAATAATGATAAAAAATTAGTTAACATTAATTTAGAAGTTAACGAGGGTCCAAGGGTATATGTTAATAAAATAGACATAACAGGAAATACAAGAACAGTTGATAAGGTAATAAGGAGAGAATTTTCCCTTACAGAAGGTGATGCATATAATAAATTTGCAATTAATTATTCAAGAGACTCAATAAGAGCGCTCAATTTCTTTTCAGAAGTGGATGTTAAAGAAACAAGAACTGAATTTCCTGATAAAATCAATTTAGAGATAGTTGTTGAAGAAAAGAATACTGGCGAAGCTTCTCTAGGAGCGGGCTATTCAAGCGCATCATCTACGTCACTAAACATAGGACTCAAGGAAACGAATTTTTTAGGGAAAGGACAAAAGCTAAATTTTACTTCAAGCTTTTCAAGCACAAGAAATACCTATGATATAGCATATACAGAGCCATATTTTAACAATAAACAACTTGCGTTAACTGGAAGTATTTATAGTAATTTTACAGATCCTACATCTGTTAATTATGAAACAGAAGATCTAGGGCTTGGTCTAAAGGCTCAATTTCCAGTAGGTCCAAACACTTTATTTGCGACAAGGTATTCACTTTTTACCACTAAAGTAAAAGCAGACTCAAATGCAACAGCTTATGAAAGGTTATTAGCAGGAACTGATACAATTTCAACAGTTGGCTATAGTATAAATTATGATAGAAGAAATAGTCGATATAAGCCGTCTAGTGGTTTTAATTTTGAAATTGACCAAGAATTAGCTGGAGTTGGTGGTACAAGCTACTATGTGAAAAACAGATTTAGCTATGGTTCTTATAAAAGATTAAGCGATCGTCTAATTGGCGCTTTTAAATTTCAAGCTGGTAATTCTAATGGTTACAATGGAAAATATGCACCTTTATCTTCAAATTATAAACTTGGTGGAAAAAGGCTTAGGGGTTTTAAATCAGGAAAGATTGGCCCAAGAACTGGCGACTCATTTACAGGAGGTCAATATTTTTATTTGACATCTCTTGAAACAAATATTGATTTCAATCTAGATGCTTTTGATATTACTAGTACTTTATTCCTTGACGTCGGAAGTGTGTGGGGTTTAGAAAATCCGGCATATTCTTCCATTGATGATGATCATGAATTAAGGTCATCATTGGGAGTTAACTTTAACTGGGACTCAGCTATTGGACCTATAAATATAATTTATGCAACTATATTGGAAAGCCAAAATACTGATACAACAGACAACTTATATTTTGATATAGGATATAATTTTTAATGAATATAAAACAAAACCTAAAAAAAATAATAATATTAATATATTTTACTAATTTATTAACAGTATCATCTTCATTTGCTGAGTACCCTGAAACTATAGTTGGCGTTATAGATTTAAATTTTATTCTATCAGAATCTAAGGCAGCCATAGATGCTGCAGAACAAATAGAAAATATTGCTTTAAAAATAGAGGAAGAAATTAAAGAGACTGATCAAAGCTTAATTAATGAGCAAAATGAACTAGCAGAATCACAACTGATTTTGGCACCTGCAGTCTTTGAAGAAAAGAGAAAAGAATATGAAAAGAAGGTACAAAATTACAATATAACAAGACGAGAAAAACTAATGTCTATTGATTTGCTTGTTTCAGACTCAAGAAATGATGTTTTAAATGCCTTAAAACCAATATTAGAAAAAATTTCAAATGAAAAAGGAATTACAATATTACTTGAAAAAAATTCTGTTTTGCTTAATGCAGAGAATATGGATATTACAAAAGAAGCATTAAAGACACTTGATAAAGAATTACCCAGCTTCAAAGTATCTCAAAATTAATAATTATGATTCCTAGTTTTTTTAAAAAATTAGGCCCCATTAGTATTGATTTGATAAATTCTTCAATCAAATGTGAACTAGTTAACATTTCAAATAATGCATCGTATGAAAATTTTGTAGGTATAGAAAAAATAGACGCAACATCATTATCATTTTTATACAGTAAAGAAAAAACTCAAAAAAAAATACCTCTTGGCTCAACTCTAATTTGTAATATGGAAAGTGCAAAATATTTTGACTCCAGTCATAAATTAATAATTGTTAAAGATGTGCAAGAGGCTGTAGCCAAACTATCTAATATTTTTTATAGAGATCTTAATGATAATGAAGTAAAAAAATTAAATGATCCTATAGTAGGAAAAAATTCTTTAATTGGAAAAAATGCCATAATTGAAAATGGCACAATTATTGGCGATAATGTAAAGATTGGCCATAACGCTGTAATCAAACACAGCTGCATTATTGGAAATGGATCAAATATAGGTGCAAATTCCGTTATTTCTAATACAATTTTTGGTGAAAATATTTACATAGGCAGTAATTCAGCGATTGGACAGCGAGGATTTGGTTTTTATTTAAATAAAGACAAAAATGCCAATATTTTTCACTCGGGCAGAGTAATAATAAAATCAAACGCTTCGATAGGTTCAGGATGTACTATCGATAGAGGAAGTTTTATTGATACTACAATAGGTCAAAATACATACATAGATAATCTATGCCACATTGCGCATAATGTTGAAATAGGAAATAATTGTGCCTTTGCAGCAATGACAGGAATCGCAGGTAGTGCAAAAATTGGCAATAACGTTTTAACCGGTGGACAAGTAGGTATTGCTGGCCATATATCAATTGGGAATAACGTACAAATTGCAGCAAAAAGCGGAGTATTTAATAGTCTAGATGATGGAGAAAGTGTTATGGGTAACCCTGCAATTAACATGTATTCATTTATAAAAAAATATAAAAAAGTGTATGGAAAAAGATAAAATAAATCTGACAGAAATTAAAAAATTAATTCCCCATAGGGAGCCATTCCTTTATATAGAAGAGCTTGAAAATATAGAAAAACTAAAGAAAGCAACTGGAATAAAGAATTTCACAAATGAAGATAAATTTTTTGATGGTCATTTTCCAAGACATCCTGTTGTTCCAGGAGTAATATTGATTGAAATGTTGGCTCAAACTGCAGCTGCGTTAATAGCATTCAGCTTAAGGAACGAAACATTTGATAAAATTGTTTATTTAATGAATGTTGAAAGCTCAAAATTCAGAAATCCTGTGTTTCCAGGGGAAAAGATATTTGCAAATGTTCAAGCCCTTAGATCAAAGGGAAGAGTATGGAGATTTGAAGGAGAATCTCTAAATGAAGAGGGCAAAATTGTTTGCAATTCTAGATGGAGCGCAATGATAATGGATAGACATAATGACTAATATTCATAAAACAGCCATAGTTTCAAAAAATGCAATCATAGGCAAAAATGTTATAATAGGGCCATATTCAGTGATTGGCGATAAAGTCAAAATTGCGGATAACAATGTCATTCAATCATCAGTTTGTATTGATGGCAATACCGATATCGGAGAAAATAATCAATTTTTTCCATTTTGCTCAATAGGTTCTATACCTCAAGATTTAAAATATAAAGGTGAAGATAGCAAACTAATAATAGGAAATAACAATACATTTAGGGAATATTGCAATGCTAATCTTGGGACAGAGGGCGATAAAATGGAAACAATTATAGGCGATAAATCTCTCTTTATGGTAGGCGTGCATATAGCTCATGATTGTGTAATAGAAAATAATGTAATATTTGCAAATCAGGTTACTCTAGGTGGCCATGTACATGTTGAGAGTAACGCTGTAATAGGGGGTCTCTCCGCAGTTCATCAATTCTGTAGGATTGGAAACTTAGCAATGATTGGTGGAATGTCCGCTGTTGAAAACGATGTAATTCCATATGCATTAGCAATAGGAAATAGAGCAAAAATAACTGGTGTAAATATAGTTGGTCTTAAAAGAGCTAATTTTTCTAATGATCAGATAAGAAACTACTCTTATACAGTGGAAAATATATTTACTGGTCTATCTATTTCAAAGGAAAAAGAAAAGTATAAAAATACAGATAGTCCTTTATTAAAAGAGCTACTTTCTTTTTTAGACAAAGATAGTTCGAGAGGCATATGTAAATATGAGAAGTAATATTCCTATTGCTGTAATTGGGGGTTATGATGCGATATCCATGTCTTTTTTTTCAAAAGCTAGATTATTAAACAATAAATCTATATTTATAAATGTTAATAATAAGAAAATAATCAAAGATAGAGTATTTAATTATAAAATATTTGAACTAAAAAAGATTTTAAAAAAATTAAATGAATACAGAATTCAAAATTTAATTTTTTTAGGAAAAATTATTAGACCCAATTTATCTGATTTTAAAGCAGATGGGGAGATTGATAAATATATTCCATTACTAATAAAGTCATACATGCAAGGAGATGGAAAAGTATTATATAGTGTATTGAGTATATTTACTAAAAAAGGGTATAAAGTTTTATCTCCACGTAAAATTTCAAGTTCATTCTTTTTAGAAAAAGATGAACTTAATTTTAATATGATTAATAACGATAAGACTGATATATCTAAATCAATTAAACTACTTAATGATTTGTCAAAGTACGATAATGCACAATCATTAGTATGTGTAAATGGTTATATTATTGCGATTGAAGCCGCAGAGGGAACGGACAGTCTATTGGTTAGATCGGCATCAATAAGGAGGAAAATTAAACAAATTGATAATAAAGCAGGCTTACTTACAAAAATTCCAAAAAAAAATCAGAGCAAACTTGTTGATCTGCCAGTAATAGGAGTCAAAACACTTAAGTTGATTAAAAAAGCTAATTTGAATGGATTAGCCATTAATCCAAAATATACAATTATACATAACAAAAAAAATTTTTTGGCATTTGCTTATAGTAATAATTTAAAAATATACAGTGTGATATAGTAAAATTATCTAGTACTTTTCTTTGACCTTCTTATGCCGTACTTTAAAGCCTTATTTCCTGTATAGAGTTGTCTTGGTCTGCCTATTTTTTGTATTGGATCTTCAATCATTTCTGTCCACTGGGCAGTCCAACCAGCTGTACGTGCGATTGCAAAAATAACAGTAAACATTTCAGGAGGGAAACCAATCGCTCTGAGAATAATTCCAGAATAAAAGTCTACATTTGGATAAAGTTTTTTTTCAATAAAATACTTATCCTCTAAAGCTATTTTCTCAAGATCCATTGCAAGTTTTAATATTGGATCATTCTTAATTCCAACATGGTTTAAAACTTTTTGACATATCTTTTTTAATATTTTAGCTCTTGGATCATAGTTTTTATAAACTCTATGACCAAATCCCATTAATTTAAATTTATCTTTCTTATTTTTAGCCTTGTTTATGTATTTTTTGATATTTTTCGATGAACCTATCTGCTCAAGCATTTCCAAAGCAGCCTGATTTGCGCCTCCATGAGCTGGGCCCCATAGAGAAGATACTCCCGCCGCAATACAAGCGAAAGGATTAGCCCCAGATGAACCTGCCAGGCGAACAGTTGAGGTAGACGCATTCTGTTCATGGTCTGCGTGTAAAATAAAAATAGTATCCATTGCTTTTGCGAGAATTTTCGAGATTTTGTATTCTTCTGCTGTATTGCTAAAGCACATATGCAAGAAATTTTCCGAGAAGGATAAGTCATTTTTTGGTGAAACAAATGACTGTCCAATTGAATATTTATATGACATGGCACCTATTGTGGATGATTTTGCAACTATTCTTCTTGTCGCTTCTTGCCTTTGATGAGGGTCATTTATATCTAAGGTATCTTGATAAAATGATGATAAAGCACCCATAACACCGACCATCATTGCCATTGGATGAGCGTCTCGTCTAAAACCTTGAAAAAAGTTTATTATTTGTTCGTGTAATAGTGTATGCCTTGTGATTAATCTTTTGTACTTTTTTAATTGTCCCTTGTTCGGCAAATCACCATAAATTAATAAATTAACAACCTCAATGAAATCACTTTTATTTGCTAATTCTTCTATATCATATCCACGATATCTTAATATTCCCTTTTCTCCGTCAATGAATGTTATTTTTGACTCACAAGATGCCGTTGAAGTAAATCCTGGATCATATGTGAATATTTGTGCTTGCGCGTGCAGTTTAGAAATATCTATAACGGACTCACCTTCTGTTGAATTATAGATTGGTAGTTCGTATGTATTGTTATTTACAGTAAGCTTTGCGTATTTTTTTTTAGAGGAGTTTTTATTTTTAGGCATTCACGTATTAATTAAACTATTTATACAATAATTAAAGAAAAAATATAATTAATATTTTCTTAGAAGGCCTATTAATTTTCCTTGAATTTTGACTCTATGGGCAGATAAAATTCTTGTTTCATAAATAGGGTTGGCACTTTCAAGTGCGATGCTTTGACCTTTTTTTCTGATCCTTTTTAGGGTTGCTTCATTGTCGTCAATTAAGGCAACAACAATTTCACCATTATCTGCTATGTTAGTTTTTTTTATTAAAACAGTATCTCCGTTGTGAATGCCTTCATTTATCATCGAGTCACCCTCAACTGTTAATGCATAGCTTTCACCAATTGGCATCATTTCTTTTGGAACATCAACAGATGTATCATTTTGCTGTATAGCTTCAATTGGAGTACCTGCAGCAATTTTTCCCAAGAGTGGAAGAGTGCTTAATTTATGACTATCCTCATTTACATTATTTGTAAAATTACCAACCACAAGGTTATTTTTATTCTTTTCAGAAACTTTTATGTTTGAAATTCCATCTTTAATTATTTCAAGTGCCCTGGCTTTATGCGCCAGTCTTTTAACAAATCCTCTTTCTTCGAGTGCTAATATTAGCCTATGAATCCCTGATTTTGATTTTAAGTTAAGTGCAGACTTCATTTCTTCATAAGAAGGGGTGACTCCACTTTTGCTTTGGAACTTCTGAATATAATTTAGTAGTTCTTTTTGTTTTTTTGTTAACATTGATTCGATCCTTAATTAATGTTCTATCAATGTTCTCTTCTAGTTTCAATAAAAAAAAATTGAATAATTTCAGTGATTAAATGAGATTATGTAATTTTCTAATTTAATAATTCTTTAATATGAATCGGTAAATTATCTGACTTCATCAAAAATTCACCAATTAAATAGTTGCTTATACCCGTGGACGTATAAATTTTTGATATATCGTTTTTACTATGAAAGCCACTTTCAGAGATTATAGTTTTGTCACAATTATCTAAGTGATGAGACAAATTTATTGTGGTCTCTAAATTAGTTACAAAATTATTTAGGTTTCGATTATTTATACCTATTATATTTGAATTCATAGATTTTGCTCTTTGCAGTTCGTCATAATCGTGCACTTCAATAATGCTATCCATTTTTAGTTCTCTTGCTAATTTAGCGAATCTGTCTGCATCATCTTGACTTAACATTGATAATATAATCAGGATACAGTCTGCACCAATTAATTTGCTTTCATATATTTGGTAATCGTCAACTATAAAATCTTTTCTTAGTATTGGTATTCGCACTTCTTTTCTTATTTCAATTAAGTCTTCAATTTTTCCATTAAAATATTTCTCATCTGTTAAAACTGAGATACACGAAATATTATTATCTTCATATACT
>MDTE01031070.1_pt1 | contig 14022 bp, 9 predicted proteins | sample 811231 | NCBI WGS metagenome assembly MDTE01 (sample SAMN05326651, study PRJNA326480) | marine metagenome | isolation source: seawater | place: Indian Ocean: Red Sea | collected 2010 | reverse complement strand
CATTTAAACAAAGAACAAATAGTGGTGCTACATTTAAGTTAAGATACTTTGATTCAGCTGGTAGAGAATTTGAAGCATTCAATGCTTTCCAAATTAAGGTAGTATTCTTAGCTGATCAAACAAGAAGAGTACCTCGTATTAATGATGTAAGAGCGGTGGCCCTAAGTGCGTAAAAGATTACAACCAACTAATATACCAGGTTTAGTTAAAGACAATGCTACTGGAGCAGTCATAAATACTGATATAGAAGGATATAAAGCATACAAGCTTGCTAGAGAAAAAAGAATTAAAAGTTTAGAAAGGGTCGATAAATTAGAAATGGAAGTTGTGTCATTAAAGAACACAATAAAGACACAAAACGGAACTCTGGAAGAAATGAGTTCTATGTTAAAGATTTTAGTAGATAACCATGGCAGATAAAAAATATATAAGTGCTAATATAGCATATCAAACAGATACCTTCGGAGCTTGGGTCGAAAGAACCAACCAAATGGTATTTGATATGTCTGAAAGAGTTGTTACCTCTCAGGTCAATTCTATAGGTGCAGCCACAACAGGTAACGTTGTTATCACATCCAATGTTTGGAATAGTGATACTTCTGCATACGTAAATTCTACTGGTGGTGTATTACAAGCTAATACATTATCAGCATATGGAGATTTGCGTGGTGGTTCTGTAGATACATCAGCTGTATTAGTTGTATCATCTAATTCACATTTATCAGGTAATACAACACATGGTGTAGTTGCTGTTACATCAAATACTACATACGGAGCAGGTAGAGTAACTACAAAAGGCGATTATGTAGATATGCAGTCTACAAACGCTTTTGTTAATGGTACTTTATTACAAGTAAGTTCAAATGTTCATATTAATAGTACATCAACAAATGCTTCTATTAATGCTACAACAACACACATTGATGGTACTACTTTAAATCTTAAAGGAACAACTTTAAATGCAAACTATGATAATATCGTAGTCACTGCTAACGATCAATCATTCAAATCAAATTCATCTGTTACAGCCTTCATGATAGATTATGATGGCACATCAACAGGCATTAGTATTCCTGCTGGTAATACATTTGTAGTAGATGCTGATGAAACTACATTTAACGCTAATGTATCATTAGGTAGTGCTAATGATGATACTGTATCATTCTTATCAGAAGTAGATACTGGTATTAATCCCGTAAGTAATGTTTTAAGCTTAGGTTTAAACGACGCTAGATGGATTATTAAAGCAAATAATATTAATGTAAGCACAGACTTAACTGTTAGTGGTAATACTGTATTAGGATCCGATTCTTCTGATGCATTGGGTGTAAATGCTAAAGTAGATACAAATGTAATTCCATCAGCAAATGGAACAAAGTCATTAGGTAATACATCTCTAAGATGGGATGGTCAGTTTGATGATTTAACAGCAGATGATTTAACTGTAGATGCTAATGCATCGGTAACAGGCCACTTAGCTGTAACTGCTACATCTGTTCTTTCAAATACATTAACTGTAGCAGGCGCCACACAAATAAACAATACATTAGCTGCTGGTAATACAACAGTAACTGGATTTATTAATACCTCAAGTTCAGCTAATATTGGTGGCACTTTAGAAGTTGGTAGCACATCACTTCTTGATGGTAATGCTAATGTTAGTGGTTTGCTCAGAGCGGCAGACTCTGTAATAGTAACAGGTAACGCAAACGTATCATCACAAGTATTTGTTGGCGCAAACACAAAAGCAAATACTACAGCAATTAAAGTAGGTAATTCTACAGTTAATACTGTAATTACTGGATCAAGTATTAATACAGACGGTTCGCTAGATGTCCTACAGGCAGCAGCATTAGCCAATTCACTATCAGTCACAGGAGCTGCAACTCTTTCAAATACTGTCGGGGTTACTGGTGCTGCCGATTTTGCAAACACTATTACTGCAAATGGAATAATTACATCTAAGAAATCAATTAATATTCTTGGAACTGCTAACGTAGCACAACAACTTAATGTTGTTAAGTCAGCAGACTTTAGTAACACAGTTACTATAGCTGGTAATACAGTAATGTCTAGTACCGCAAACGTAGGTGGTGCATTAAATGTAACAGGTGGTACTACATTAGGTAGTGGTGTTACAGTTACTGGTGGAGGTACTTTCTCCGCAGATATAGATGGATCCGCAAACGTAGATGCTGGCGTAGCATTTAATGTAGGTAACACTAAAGTAACAGATGCAGTATTAGAAATATCAGCTAATGCTTCTCATAATGTTCACGTTGGTATAGATGCTATTCATACAAAAGGTAATTTAACCGCTAATGGTAATTTAACATTATCAACTGGAACTGCAACAATTGGTAAAACTTTAGCTACTGGTAATACAACAGTAACTGGGTTTATTAATACATCTGGTAAAGCTGTAATAGGTGGTAATGTTGTTGTATCAGGTGATATAGATGCAGCTAATAATAAAGAAGCAAACGTATATAATTTAGTAGTAAGAAACAATTTAACTAGCAATTTAGTTCAAACAGGAGCTCATGCTAACTTAGTATCAGGTGAAGTATATATTACAGACTCATCTGCTACACTTACACCAAACACTACATTTAAAGATGACGTAACAGTAGAAGGTGATTTTACTGTTCAAGGTACAACTACATTAGCAAGTAACCAAGCGTTATCATTAAATGTAGCTACGATGACTACATTAACCGTAGCTGGACAAGCTAATTTAAATGGTAATGTAGTAATTGGTCAAACCTATGCCGATGACGAAATAGAAATAAACGGTCAAATTACATCTGGTATTTTCCCAAGCGCTAATGGAAATGCATTTGGTAATACAACTAAGAGATGGGCTATATCCGGAACTACAGGAACCTTTTCTAGCACAGGATCTTTCGGTGGTTTATTGACTATAGCAACTAGTAACCAAACCGGAACAGCTGTGCATTCGGGTGACGTCAGAATAGGTAATTCAACATCCAATACTATTATATCTGGTGCTGGTGGAACAACATCTATGGATTCCACTTTATATGCTAAGAGCACCGCCAATGTTGTAGGAGATTTAAGTATCCATTCTGATATAAAAAATGAATCAGGCACACCGTTCAGAGTTTTATATGCGAATGGCGACGTAGCTTGGCCATAAGGGGAGGAAGTAGATAATGTCTCAACCCCTTAAAATGATCGCACACGCCAACGGGGTCTACAATGGTGGCGTACAAGAAGCATCAAATACAGAACTAGAATATCTTACTAAGTTACTATTGGTAAAAATGTCTACCGAAAGTGGCACAGGAGATAATACTGGTGATCTGAATATTGATTCTGCTGGATCTAGTGTAGGGACATTTGTAGATAATTATGCTAATGCAGAAATAGGATCTCACGCAAGTCCAGGCTATTCTAGCACAACTTATACTTTCAAACAAAATACAGCTACCTCAAGTGAATCAGGTATTCATCCATTAATAACACATGATGGTGATAATAGTAATCCCGGAACAATAAGAATTGTTAACGATGCAGAAGTAAATGCAGTTATGGATTTAGCTTTAGCAGAAATTGCAAAAGCTAATACTACATTCGCTGCACCAGGAACATATTATATTAGTTCTTCTTCACCAAGTATTAGTGGTACATGGGTTGCACAAGATACCTTCTATGATGAATTAACTGATCATACAAATGATGATGATGAAAAAGTAACTTATAAATTGTGGCGTAAAACTTCTTATGATAATTCTGTAACTGCAATCCAATTACTAAAACAAATAAATGGTAATTTAAAAGTTCAAACAGAAGATGAATTAGATAATTATACTAATAGATTAAGAAATAGAATTATAGCAACTGGTATTGGTAAATACGTTTTTCAAACCTCAGCGCCAGGAACAGGAACATGGGTTGCTCGTGGTAGTGCTACTGATAGAAAGCCTGATATAACTTCTGTTCAATATACTGGAACTTATTCTGCACAATACGAAGGAAGCTATAGTAGAGAGTTTGCAAGACAATTTAGTCAACAATTTGCTAGAGAGTTTAGTGGACAATACGAATCACAATATACAAGACAATTCCAAAGAGTATATGAAGGTCAATATGCTGAAGCATTTACTCAACAATTTAGTAGAGGAACAGTAGGAACCCAATACGAAAGAGCTCAATATGCTAGAACTTTTTCTGGTCAATACGATAGAGCAACTCCTGGACCTCAATACTCAGGATCTCAATACACTAGACAAACACCAGGTAATCAATACGATACTCAATATACTAGAATAGCCACTGCTCAATATACCGCAGTATATGGTAGAACTTTTTCTGGTAACTATTCCGTAAGTTATACTAGACAATATGAGGGCCCTGCATACTCACCAAGTTATACTAGAGTATATTCAGAATCTTATACAGCAAGATTCCAAAGGGTATATTCTGCACAATATAGTAGGTATTATGATAGAGCTCAATATGGTAGAACTTTTACAGGTTTAGGTTATGCAGATGCATATGCAGTAACATATATTAGATATTTTAGTACTAATTACTCTGATGGTCAATATGAACGTCCACCAAATGTTTTAGGATTTTCTAGAGGAACAACACCTGGTCCATGGGGACCAATTCCAGGTCCTTGGTATGCTGGTGGATTCTATAGAATATCTCCTCAATACACAGGTGGACCAGCTTACTGGAGAGGAACCCAGAACTTCTATAGGGGTTGGTATGAAGGTCCGTTGTTTACTAATTCACCAGTTCCTATCTATCCAGAACCAGTACCATATATAAGGGGAAATTATACAAGTCCAACAGCAGCATTTTATAGACTCCAGTATAACAGAGAAATAAACCAATATTATCACGCGCAGTATTCCAGACAGTTTGTTAGAGCTCGACCAGGTGGTGCTTTTGCAAGAGAATACTATACTCGACTACCATATTTCTTTAGACAAAGACCCGGACCACAATATGCAAGACAATATGGTAGAGCATTTGCAAGGGAAACACAAGGACCATCTACCCAATATATGAGCGGAACATCTTATACAAGACAAACGACCGGACCAAGCTATACAAGAGCTTCATACACACGTATAAGAGGCGGCCCTAGTTATATAAGAGGAACCTTTGCAAGATTAAATACTGGTCCTAATTATTCTAGAGGAAATCAGTTTACAAGACAAACACCTGGCACTCAATACACTAGTGATCAATTTACTAGAGTAGCTACAGCTCAATATACTAGACAATTTGCGAGAACTTACTCTGCTCAATATGCTAGATCAACAGCTGGACCTCAGTATGGTAGACAATATACTAGACAGTTTACTGGTCAATATACAGGTAGTTTTGCTAGAGGCACTCAATATACTAGACAAGTATTAGGGCCTGCATTTGATAGATTTCAATATGGTAGACAATTTGCTAGAACAACTGGTGGTCCACAATACACCGGTGCCTTTGCTAGAGGAACATCATATTCAACAGGTTATACTGGTCAATATGCAGGATCAAGAAACAAACAATACACAGGAGACACTGTAGATACTAATAATACTAGCACCACAAAGACGTTGTGGTTGCGTGTAGCATAAATAAATTGGTAACACACGGGGAAAGTGAAACGTGGCGAATCCATTAAAAATTAAAACAACGAGCGGACAACCTAATACCACCAACTGGGCTGGTCTGCAAACTATGTCTGCTTCAGAGATGGATTACGCATGCCATCTGATATTAACTGAGTTTGGATCTACAGATACAGATGTAGGAGACCTTAATACATCAGCTACAGGAACTGCTGTAGGTACATATGATGATGTTAGATTTACAGATGCAGTAGGTGATCACCCTTCAGCTGGAGCCACAAGTACCGTCACAACCACTTTCGCACAAAATACAGATTCGGCTTCTGAAGCTTCTATAGTAAGACCATTAGAGTGGGTTACTTCTACTGGTGTTAAAGAACAAACCGATACTAATCTTAATGCTTCATTAATTTCACGTTGTTTAGATAAGATAGCAGATACATCATCTTATGCTGTTGGTCAATATTATGTTGGGACTACTGCTCCTGCAGGTGGAACATGGACAGAGAAATCTTCATTTACAGATACATTAACAGATAGTGATGGCACACACGCTACATGGAAATTATTTAGAAAGACAGGTGCATCTGCTCCTACTACTGTAAGAACATTAAAATCTGATGGCGCTAATATTAAAGAGATGTCAGATACAGAGATTAAGACATTAGCTGCTAGATTAAGAAATAGAATTATAGCTACTGAAGTTGGTAAATATGTATTCCAAGCAGCTGCACCAGGAACAGGAACTTGGCAAAACGTATCAGCATCAATTACTGATAATCAAGCATCTTTATCTAACGTTCAATACGAAGGTCAATATTCAAATCAATTTGGTAGATCATTTGCTAGAACCTATGAAGGCCAATACGCTAGACAATTTACCAGAATATATTCCGCAGCATATTCAAGACAATTTGGTAGAATATATGAAGGCCAATATGCCAGACAATTTACTAGAGTATATTCTGATGGATATGGTAGACAATTCGCCAGAACATATGAAGGTCAATACGCTAGACAATTTGGTAGAGTATACGAAGGTCAATATAATAGAGCAACAGAAGGACCTCAATATACTGATCAATTTACAAGAACCGTAGGCGGTCCTCAATACACAGTTCAATATACTAGAATAAATCCAGGACCTAGTTATACTGATGGTCAATATCAAAGAACAACACCTGGACCACAATATACAGCAAATTACCAAAGGTCTACACCAGGACCTAATTATACTGACGGTCAATATCAAAGAACTACTCCTGGACCTCAATACACTGTTCAATATTCAAGGGAATATCAAGGACAATATACTGTTCAATATCAAAGAGTATATTCCGTGAATTATAGTGTTGCTTATGGTAGAGTATATTCCGTGAATTATGCTGTTAACTATGGTAGAGTATATTCTGTAAACTATGCAGTTAATTATGCTAGAGTATATTCAGCTCAATATACTGGACCATCTTATACCGTTAACTATGGTAGAGCAAGACCTGGACCTGCTTATACATCCAACTATGGTAGAGCAAGACCAGGACCAAACTATGCTGTTAACTATGGCAGATCACGACCTGGACCAAACTATGCTGTTAATTATGGTAGATCAAGACCAGGACCTGCTTATGCAGTAGGATACGGTAGATCGTTTGGTAGAGTATATTACGGATCTTATGGTAGATCTTTTGGTAGAGTATATTATGGAAACTATAGCAGATCATTTGGTAGAGTATATTCTGCTCAATATGCTAGACCAGGATATGGAAGAACATACATTGGTATGTATATGAACCCATGGAACTATGAACCATATGTTAGAATGAGACCTGGACCTACTTATGGTGGTGGACAATATGCTAGATCGAGACCAGGACCTTCTTATTCTTCCAACTTCCAAAGATCAAGACCAGGACCTTCTTATACAGTCAACTACGGTAGATCAAGACCAGGACCTTCTTATACAGTCAACTATAATGTAAACTATGGTAGAGTATATTATGGTCAATATAGTAGATCGTTTGGTAGAGTATATTATGGCCAATATAGTAGATCATTTGGTAGAGTATATACTGGATCCTATGGTAGATCATTTACTAGAGTGTATACTGGATCTTATGGTAGATCGTACGCTAGACAGTTTACAAGACAAACTGGCGGTCCTAACTATTCAAGAAGTTTTACTAGAATAAATCCTGGTCCTAACTATGCAGTAAATTATACTAGAATAAATCCAGGACCTAACTATAGTAGATCATTCGCTAGACAAAATCCTGGTCCACAATATACAGTTCAATATACAAGAACCGTTGGTGGTCCACAATATACTGTTCAATATCAAAGAGTATATGAAGGTCAATATGCTAGACAATTTGGTAGAATATATTCCGCTGCATATGGTAGACAATTTGCAAGAGAGTATGAAGGATTATATGCTAGACAATTTAATAGAGTATATTCTATTCAATATACTATACAATACACAAGACAATATCAAGGGCAATATACTGTTCAATATTTAAGAATATATTCTGCCCAATATCAAAGAACAAGACCTGGACCCGGTTATTCAGATGGTCAATACCAAAGAACTACGCCAGGTCCACAATACACTGGTAATTATCAAAGAGCAACTCCTGGACCAGGTTACACTGATGGACAATATCAGAGAACAACACCAGGACCTCAGTATACAGGTAATTATCAAAGAGCGACTCCAGGACCTAATTACTCAGATGGACAATATCAAAGAACTACTCCTGGACCTCAATACACTGTTCAATATAGTAACCAATTCACAGGTCAATATACTGGCGCGACAGTGACTGATACACCATCTCTAAATAGCACAAAGAAATTGTGGCTTAGAGTTGCATAATAAATAAAAATAAGTTATAATAACTTTAACTTAGGAATATATCATGGAGTTATATTATGGCCAGATTCAAAAAGGCACTTTGGGAAGATCCCGAAAATAAACAACGCGTAAAGGCTAGAGAGATTACAGAAGATGGTAGTCGTGATATCGTTATAGATAGAGACGACACTGAAAACTTTAATGCAGTAATTGCAGAATTTCCAGAAGATGTAATTGATAAAGCTACCGAAGAAGATATCGCAAGATATCGTCAAGAAAGATCCATAAAAGAACAACAACAAAAAGAAGCTGACATTAGGCAATTCCAAGAGTCATTGTTTAATGAGAAGATTGAAATATTTAAAATAGATGAAGTAGCTAAATGTGAAGATAAGCTTCTTAAAAGAAGAATTAGAAAAGCTAATACCTTTGCAGAGCTATATGCTTATACTGCAGCTCTTATTGTTCATGGTGATTTAAAAGATGACTAAAGGTATTGTAATTGTAGCTTCTGTTAAAGAAGTATTTAAAAGGCTAGCTTTAAATTTAGTTGATTCATTAGATGATTACGCTCCAGATATTCCTATATTTGTATCAACTATACCTGAATGGGCTGATGAATTTAAAGACTATGATAATGTAGTTGAAATAAGATCTGATGGACCTAATAATATAAGAAATAAATTATGGGCTTTACAGCATTCACCTTTTGATATATCTTGTTATATGGATGCTGATATGGAAGCTAAATCAGAAAGAGTCAATGAAGTATTTGATCTATTAGATGATGATCATGATTTTGCTTTTACTAACATATATGCACAGACTGGTGCTTCTACAATGCTCTATCAAGAAGATTATGAAAAGGATCCTGAATGGAGAGACAATGATGGTGTTAGACATTTAAGGCATCATGGCGGATTCTTTCTTTGGAATAAAAATAAACCCAATGCAGCATTGGCTGCTAAACGATGGTGGGAGCTTTGGCAAGAGATAAATGAAAATGATGAATGGTGGGATAATCATCCAGAGTTCTATAGAGGTAATCAAAGTTGGGATCAATTTTCTTGGTGGTGGTTATGCAATAAAGATATTCCAGATTTAAAAGTTCAAGAAATAGAAGATGACACTTATTATCAATATCAATGGAATTGGTGTCCTGGAATACCTAGATGGCATACAGATCCTGTTCCAGAAGATTTCGAAATTATATTATATCATTATCCAGCTCATCAGATAAAACAAAAAATGGAATAATTATGAGAATGACAGAAATAAAAATACGTAATAAAGGTTTTATAAAACTTTTAGATGAATTACGTATTGCTGCTGAAGATTGGATAAAAGAAGGTGATAAAAGAAGAAAATTAGATGCGATGCTGAAAAAGCATTTAGAGAAACAAAACCCTTACCAAAGAGAAGAAGCCAATAAAGGAAGAAATGATGGTCCTGGTGAAGCATTCGCAGGTTATGATATTCATAAGAAATATGAAAAAGATGATCCATGTCATATAGACATTTATAATTGGATGGTAGAAGAAACTAAAAAACATGGGCTCAAAGCAGAATTAACAAACGGGTTCCCATCTTTTGAAAATATGGTATCATATATTAATATCACTCAAGAACCATATTATGATGGTAGTTTAGATGTTATTAAAGATATATCCTATAAATATTTAGGAGGTAACTCATTAGCATTAGCTGCATTCTATCCACCTGGTGGATATATAGGATGGCATAATAATAGTAATGCACCTGGTTATAATATATTATTACATTATAATTGGGGCGGCGAAGGTAATTTTTATACAGTAGAAGATGGTAAAAGAATAGCTTATCCAGATAGACCTAATGAATGGGTTGGACGAGCAGGTGACTTTGTTGGTCATGGTTCACAAGATTCAGACAAGGTCCCAGGAAATATTAGACATGTAGATAACGTAGAAGACTTATCTTGGCATGCTGCACACACACCTGATACTTGGAGATTCACACTTTCTACTATTATAAATGATGAATATCTACGCGAAGATGTAATTGATGAAATAGAATCTGAATGCTAAGAGCTTAAATCGCCTAAATATAATATAGTAATAGAGGGTATCAATGGCAATCAAAGCTAATCTTACAATAGACAAAGGAACAGATTATTCAATAGCGGTAAACGTGACGCAATCAAATGGCGCTGTTTACGTTATAGATGATGGATCTACATGTTCTATGAAGATGAGAAAACACTTCTCATCTAACACGGCTTATACACTTACGGCACAAGTTAGTGATCGTACTACCGGTGAAATAACACTATCTGCCAATAACTCCGTTACAGGTGCTATCCCACCTGGAAGATACTCCTATGATGTTGAACTTAATCAAGGTGCTAATGTGACGAGAGTATTACAAGGCACGGTAACTGTTACACCGGAGTATTCATACTAATGGCCAATACAAGTATTAAAGCAACTATACAATCAACCCAAAACCCAGTTGTTACAAAAATAATTAAAAACCAAACCACCCTTGGTGATGTTACTGGTATTAATGTCGATTATGATAATGTAGCAAATGGTCACGTATTAGCTTATAATCAAACGTCAAATACCTTTGCACCTATATCTGTAGCTTCAGCTCGTGGAGCAATTGATGGCGGTGAGGTAACCTAATGGCTGATTTAATTCAAATAAAACGATCGCAAACCGTTAATGCGTTTGCTAATATTGTTTTCGGTGAATTAGCATTTACAACTAATGGTGATATACTATTTGTTGGTGATAGCACTAATGCAGTATCAGTTCCTGTAGGTGGTAGAAGAACACCAGGAACGTTATCAGCAAACCAAGCTATTGTCGTTAACTCAACATCTTATGTAGATAATTTAAAATCTGTAGCTCTTACTATTGATGGCACAGCTACTGTTAATAATATAGTTATATCTACTTCAGCTACACTACCTAATCAATCTATTACAGAAGCAGCATTTCAAGGTTTTAAAAAGACAGTTACAGTATCTGGTGGTAAGTTTTTAATAGATGGTGGATCCCAACAAGTAATTAGATTGCTGCCTGGAATTAAATATTACTTCGATCAATCAGATTCAACAAACGCAACACATCCTATTAAGTTTAGTGAGACAAGCGATGGTACTCATAACTCAGGATCAGAATTTACAACAGGAGTTACTTCATCAGGAACTCCAGGTTCAGCTGGTGCTTATACAGTAGTTCAATTAGAAGCAGACGCACCTACTAGATTATTCTATTATTGTGGTGCACATTCAGGTATGGGCTCTACAGTAAGAGTTCATGAACCTCAAATTATAGCTTCTAATTCAACTGTTACTACATTTACAGGAACATTGCACGCTAATGATATTTCTATATCAAACAATTTAACAGTAAATGGAGATTTAATATTAAGAGGATCTAGTATACAATTAGGTGATGGTGGTGATGTAATATCATTAGGTGCTACAGTTAATACTAGTATCATACCATCAGATAATGTATCTTATGATTTAGGATCCTCAGCAAAACAATATAGACAAGTATACGCTAATCAAATGACAGTGTCAACTGATCCATCGAGCGCAATGGAAGTAGCTACAAAACAATACGTAGATAATATTGAAGCTCAGTTGGGTGGTAATAGTATAGTCATAGGACCACCTACAGATGGTGCTTATGCTAATGGTAAAGGATCTGGCGCAGAAGGTGCAACAGTAGACTTAGCTAATACTACAAAGATATCAGATTCTGTTGACATTTTAAATGAGGTGATGTATAATATATATCAGAATACATACGTAAGAGATGTAACAGTAACTTGCACATCTGGTAATACAGGCGGAGCTCCATTAACTGCTACACTAACATTAGACGTAACAGGTAATGCATCTCACTTTGATATTAATTGGGGTGATGGTAATTGGTCAAACAATACTACTGATAGTACACCAAGCCATACATATTCTAATAATGCATCATCGCCTTTTGATGTTACAGTAACTGCTAAGAATACTTCAGCTAAAGGCTCAGGTAATTCAGCATCACATTCTGTTACAGATTTAATTACGTTGTATACATCAGATCCAAATGCAGACTTTAACATATATAATGTCTCATCTGGTGGTACAGTAATAACTGAGGCAAACATAAATGAAACAATATATGTCGACAATAATACAACGAACGCGAATGACGTCACTGCGACTTTCTTTATTAATTGGGGCGATTCTTCTTCTGACTCTATCTCCAACACTAGCGTCGATGGTGGTACACAAGGATCAAGAAAATCCCATGTATACTCATCTGGAACCGGAACCGGGTCAAATACAATCACCCTTTCCATTAATACTCACTCCACAGCAGATCCGTCAGCATTGCCGGATAGTGCATCCAAGACCATCAAAATCTTCAATACCTCCATTGCAGCACCGGAAGGATTGTCGGGAAAAACACTTGGACTTTCTTCGTCATCTGTTGGAACCAACCCCAGACTGGCCTCCGGCTTCATTAACAATACATCAGAGGGTTCTTTTAGCGCAGATGATACAATCAGTTATAGATACACAACTAGTGGAGCAATTGCAACAACTGGAGAAGCAAATTCACAAATCGCATATGATGCCGGCTCAGGCACGGTCTCTGCTATCGTAGATGGATCAGTAGATGGAACTATTACTTTTAATTCTTCTGATAATACTGGCACCAATAATTCACTCCAAGTCGTAGATGAATTAGACTTCTATAATTTCGATGCTTCTGGTGATTCAGTATCAGCAGCTAACAGAATACATGCACCTGGTTTATATTCTGGATTTAGAAGTAGAATATCAAAATCAAGTTTAGGTACTGGCGCACATACTTATAAGTTAAGTCATTCAAGTCAAGGCAATACTAATGTCATGGAGTTTGTTCATGATAATTTAACAGGTGCTCCAGTTATTAATTTCAGTGGGACTTCTGTAAGTCAAAACTCTGCAGGTACATTGGCTTACGTATCTGGAGTCCCCTATTATACAAATGATGCATCAATAAATGTATCAGGAGTATTGGTTTCTAATGTAGCTGGACAAACATATAGAAACGACACATCACCCTTTACTATTTCATCAGGTACAAATGTAGAAGGGGACAATGGTTCAGCATTCAATACACAAACTAAAGCTTATAGTATTTTACCAAGTGCGACATTGAATGCTGGATATCCTATAGCAAATACAGGAATGTCAGCTAACGTAACAATAGATGATTTCCAATTAAGTGTTAATGGTGGCGGTAGACGTGTAGAAGGATTTGCCATGATGATGAGAAACGTCAATGGTAATGGATCTACTATACAATATGCTAATACTAAAATAGCTACTTATAATGGTAATTCATCAGGTGTTAGAGAGGATGCTATTCCTGTGTCTGATAGTTTAGGAGCAGGGCATGATACAGACGGTAAAAGATTATCTAACTTCTCATCTACCAATGCAACTCCAACGTTTGCGAATAATGTTGATTACTACGCTAGTAATGCTTGGAGTGGTGCAGTTACTGTGGCTGGCACGGATGAAGCAAT
>MDTE01155477.1_pt1 | contig 14027 bp, 14 predicted proteins | sample 811231 | NCBI WGS metagenome assembly MDTE01 (sample SAMN05326651, study PRJNA326480) | marine metagenome | isolation source: seawater | place: Indian Ocean: Red Sea | collected 2010 | reverse complement strand
GATTCAGCGACTGTTGAAGTAGTAGAAATGGTTCTCTCAGGTAGTATAAATATACAAGTCACTGGCGCAATTAATGAAGCAGGTGGCACAGCAATTGGGCTATCCGGAAAAGATGGAAGTCTTATCCAAGCAAGAAAGCTTAAACGAAAAAAAAGGGATCCGGATTCAAATATAGAAAAAGTGCTTGATCTGGGTTTCGTAGGGGAACCGGTTTCTATCAACGCTAAGGTATTAGAAGATCTTGCCTCTTCTGATATTATTCCGGTTATTGCTCCACTCGGCACAGGACCAAAAGGGGAGACCTTTAATATAAATGCGGATACCGCTGCAGGGGCGATTGCTGCTGCAGTAGGGGCTTCCCGCTTGTTAATGCTTACCGATGTCAAAGGTGTGCTGAACAAAAAAGGAAAGCTTATCTCGGAAATGACAGCGGCGCAGGGACAGGCGAATATTCGTAATGGAACAATCAAAGGCGGTATGATCCCAAAAACAGAGACTTGTATCAAATCTGTTAGCGATGGTGTCGAGGCTGCTGTAATCCTCGATGGCCGAGTGCCGCATGCGCTTATTTTGGAAATTTTTACGGAGCATGGCGCGGGGACGCTTATTCGGAAAGCCCCCAAGCGGTATAAAAAGCGCCGGGTATAGATCTGCAACCAATGATGGAAAGCTCGATATCTCCGTCTTGTCACGCTGTGATCTTCGACCTTGATGGGACATTGGTCGACACGTTACCCGACCTTCATCATGCTATTAACCTTGTTTTGGAAGAAGAGGGTTTGAAAACATTAGCTAAAGAGGAAACTCGGCTAATGATCGGTGGCGGCGCCCGAAATTTAATTGAACTTGCTTTCGCCAAGCGAGAAATAAATGCGGATCCAAGTCGAATTGATGCTGGCTTCGATCGCTTTCTTAAATATTACGGCGCTGAACCAACCGCTCGATCAAGTACTTTCCCAGGGGTTCTCAATGTTCTCGAGAACTTATCAAAAAAAGGAATTGCAATGGGCGTTTGCACAAACAAGCCACAAGAAATGGCCGAGCAGGTCCTCAAAGCTCTTAAAATTTCGCATTTTTTTGGTAAGGCGATCATAGGAGGAGATACTCTTTCAATCCGTAAACCTAATGCAAATCATTTGCTCGCTGTAATTGAGAAAACCGGTCGGGTACCGAAAAATGCTCTTATGGTCGGAGATAGTGAAACGGACGTTAGCGCGGCCCGAAATGCGGGCGTCCCAATTATCGTGGTTGATTTTGGTTATACCGCTCTACCACCAGAAAAATTAAAAGGAGACGTCTTGATTTCACATTTTGATGAGTTGATACCCGCACTCGTATCAATTGGATTTGGCAACTAATCTCGCTTAAATTTCGGGAAAGCCAACGACTAAGGACGTGCTCCGATGACCAATTTTTATTAGTATAATAACTTGGATGCAAAACTTGAAACAGCGCGTTATTAGGTTTTAGGCCTCAACTAATTTTGTCCCGATCGTAATTAAACGAATTTTGACCGATTCCGAATACGCCTAGTAGGCCAAATATGAGAAAACAAAGTCTTTTACAAACTCAAGAAGTAGAAACATGGATTTTTGACCTAGATAACACACTTTATCCAGTAACAAAGCGGCTACTGGCGCATATTGATGAACATATGGGTAGCTTTGTGGCTAAATACCTTGGCATTAGTAGGAAAGAGGCCCACCAGATCCAAAAATCTTACTTCAAAAAATACGGTCTGACCCTTCGAGGCCTAATGCTCAACGATGGGCTCGATCCAGCGCGATATTTTGAAGAAATGGGTCCAATGGATCTAGACGAAGTAGAACCCAACCCGGAGCTTGGTGAATACATTGCTAGTCTGAAGGGTCGTAAGATCATCTATACAAATGCTTCTGCGCGACATACCGAGCTTGTTTTAAACCAAATGAAATTTAAGAAAAATACGTTTGAAGCTATCTTTGATATTCAAGCTGCAAATTACGTCCCGAAACCGGCGATTGAAAGCTACAAGTTACTCTGTAAAACCTATTCCATAGATCCTACTCGGGCCGCAATGATTGATGATATTGCACGTAATTTAGAACCCGCCGCCCAGCTTGGAATGATGACTGTTTGGAAAAAAACTAATGCCGAGTGGGCAAAGAATATTGAGACAGAAACTCATATCGATCACGTTGTCGATGACCTGAAGGACTGGCTTCGTTCTATTTAAATCTCCTTCAAAAATAAACTGCCAAGCAACGCACTAGAGTTGACAGAACCCGGACGACAACTATTGTGCGGGATCCAAAATTAAAAAAGTTTCCAGCAGAAGTAGGCATATATCAGATGAGCAGCAGCGAACTCCAAGCTACAATTGATCAGGCGTGGGAAGATCGGGAGTCAATTTCTCCCGACACTACGGGCGTCGTGCGCGATGCTATAGAAACAGCACTTGATGGCCTCGATTCAGGCGATTATCGAGTTGCTGATAGGGCGGGCGGCAACTGGAAGGTTGAACAATGGCTAAAAAAAGCAGTGCTGCTCTCTTTCCGTCTATTTGATAATGCTCCAATGCCTGGTGGCCCGACCGATCCGATCCGCGGCGAAGCACCATGGTTTGACAAAGTGGCACCAAAATTCGCGGGCTGGGATGATGCACGGTTTAGAAGTGCCGGTTTCCGTGCAGTGCCCAACTGCACCGTCCGTCGAGGTTCATATATCGCACCAGGCGTGGTCCTGATGCCAAGCTTCATAAATATTGGCGCTTATGTTGATTCCGGAACAATGGTCGACACTTGGGCCACAATTGGCTCATGCGCACAAATTGGAAAAAATTGTCATATATCGGGCGGGGTTGGTATCGGTGGCGTACTTGAACCATTGCAAGCTGAACCTGTAATCATCGGTGATAACTGCTTTATCGGTGCACGTTCGGAAGTGGCCGAAGGTGTTATTGTCGAACCTGGCGCCGTCCTATCCATGGGCGTATTCCTTGGCGCCTCTACAAAAATTATTGATCGAACCACCGGCGAAATTCATTTAGGAACCGTTCCCGCCTATTCGGTAGTTGTTCCAGGTTCGATCCCGGGCAAAGATCTAGCTGACGGCACGCCGGGTCCAAATCTGTATTGCGCAGTAATAGTTAAGCGAGTTGATGAAAAAACCCGCTCGCGCACCTCAATCAACGAACTGTTACGCGATTGAGTACCCCTATAAACGCGCTTGAGCTGGCGCAATCTCTGATCCGTTGTCCGAGCGTCACGCCGGCCGATGAAGGAGCATTGGATCTATTACAATCGTCACTCGAACCACTGGGCTTCACCTGTCACCGGATGACCTTCTCTGAAAAGGGTACGGCTGATGTCGACAATTTGTATGCCCGGCTCGGATCCGAGGGACCAAATTTTTGTTACGCGGGGCACACTGATGTTGTACCCGTAGGTAACGAAGCCGGCTGGACCGTCGACCCCTTTGGAGGAACTGTGGTTGACGGTGTTTTGTACGGGCGAGGCGCAACGGACATGAAGGGCGGAATTGCCTGTTTTATAGCTGGATTATCTAAATTCTTAGAGCGCCGATCAGGTAAGTTTCAAGGTTCAATCAGCCTGCTCATAACAGGTGATGAAGAAGGACCGTCGATAAACGGAACTCGTAAAATTCTCGACTGGATGGAAGAACAGGGAGAAACTTTAGACGCCTGCATCGTCGGCGAGCCCACCAATCCAATGAAGCTTGGGGAAATGGTGAAGATTGGACGGCGCGGATCAATCTCAGGTTGGCTTACCGTGCACGGTACCCAGGGTCATACCGCCTATCCACATTTAGCCGATAATCCATTGCCACGCCTCATCGCAATGCTTTCATCTATTACCGCTGAGCCTCTCGACGAAGGAACCGATCATTTTCAACCTTCGAACCTTCAGCTCACTACCGTCGATGTTGAAAACACGGCGACCAATATCATCCCTGGTGAGGCCCGCGCGGCATTTAATATTCGCTTTAATGACCTTCATACCAGCGAAACGCTTATCAACTGGTTGAGGAATAAGTTTGACGCTGTTGGCGGTGAGTACGATATCAAATTCCAGATCACAGGCGAAGCATTTTTGACCCCGCCTGGAAAACTAAGCGATATCCTCTCCGGAGCGGTAGAAAAAGCGACAGGAATAAAACCTGACCTCAGTACCACTGGCGGCACATCGGATGCACGGTTCATAAAAGATTTTTGTCCAATCGCAGAATTCGGTCTAATCAGTCAGACCATGCATAAGGTTGACGAATGCGTGAACCTCGCAGACTTAGAGAAACTTACGGAGATATACGATATAGTCTTGGATAACTATTTCTCTGAATGATAAATTTTGCTGAAGTAAAACGATCAATTTTCGGCGCATGGCTGCTGGCCCGTTTTGATCAAAGCGGTCTTCTCTTTTTTGAAAATAGTTTAGGTGCCTTCTGGCGGTCTTATTGGGCGGCGCTTCTAGCGGCGCCCCTCTACATCACGCTTATCATTATTCGAGCATCAGATTCAATGTATGCCGTAGGGCCACTGAGTGCGATGACAATTCATACGTCAAACTACATAATAGGATGGTTCGCGATGCCATTCATAATGTTATATGTCTGTCGTATTATCGATAAAGAAGACCAATTTTTAAAATATTTTATTGTTTATAATTGGGCCACATTGCTTCAAGTAAGCTTGATATTCTTCATTGCAATTCTAGCTAAATTTGGTGTTTTTTCCCCCGTTTTGAACGGATTTCTAACCTTCATCGCGATAATGGGCGTTTTGGTTTATAAGGGCTTTATAGCCCGTATAACGCTAATAATCCCCAGTTCAGGAGCTTTTGGTGTTGTTGCGCTGGATTTGATGATCAGTCTGCTAGTCGAAAGTTGGACAGCGAAATTGTTGATGGGTCATAGACTATTCGGCGGATAAGTAACTTTGGTCAGAAATAGGCCATTTGGCGGAGCCGTTGGGCCTCCCTGTTTTCGATCACAGGCCTCAAGGGCACTACTAATATCATCTGCGCGCCACTTGCCCTCGCCAACCAACTTTAAGGTTCCAACAAAATTTCTTACCTGATGATGTAGAAAAGATGGGGCAGTAGCGGAAATATCTATGTTCTCTCCATGCCGTATTACAGTAATAGAAGTAAGGGTTTTAACTGGTGATTTGGCCTGACAAAAGCTAGCCCGGAAAGTCGAAAAATCATGTTTTCCTGTGAGGCGCTGTGCCGCTTCATGCATTGAATCAACATCAAGGGGAATCGAAATATGCCATGCCAAATGGCGTTGGGTCGTTAACGGGGCTCGCCTATTTATAATTCGGTAGAGATAAGATCTCGCTTGTGCTGAAAACCGGGCATGAAACTCCTCAGAGACAGCCTCAGCCTTTAACACTGCAATAGGGTGCGGCCTCAAGTGTGAATTTAAAGCGTCCCTAACTGTCGCAGCTTTTGTTTCACGTGTTATATCGAGATGTGCCACTTGCCCTAGGGCGTGAACACCCGAATCAGTTCGGCCCGCGCCCTGAATAACAACAGTTTCTCCACAAAAGGCCTGCACCGCCGACTCAAGCTCTTGTTGAATTGATGGGCCATTATCCTGCCGTTGCCAACCAACAAAATCCGTTCCATCATATTCAATTGTCAGGCGATAGCGGGTCATTTTTTTTCTGTCGTAGGGTTCCCTAATACAGAACCGACAGGCAAATCATACCCCCGCAAAAATGAGTCCACATCCATCGCCACCTTACCAGGCCGCTGCATCACGAGAGGGCGGATAGAACCCCCATTACATGCAATTAGAGCATTTTTATCCAAAACCGTACCCGCCACTCCTTTCTCTGAAGAGACTTCGGCGGATAAAATCCTAATACATTCTCCACCACGTTCGAACCATGTTCCCGGCCAGGGATTTAGGGCTCGAATTCTGCGCTCAATATCGATTGCTGAGTGATGCCAATTGATTAGCCCCTCTTCTCGTTTAATTTTTTTTGCGTAAGTAGAACCCTCATCCTGCTGAGGAATGGGATCAATTTGGCCGTCTTGTAATCCCACTAGTGCTTCATGGATAGATTTAGCACTTAATATCGCAAGTTCGTCATTTAAGCCTTCCGCAGTCGTATGGGGTTTTATGGCCGAAATATCCTGACGCAAAATTGGGCCTGTATCCAACCCTTCTTCCATTTGCATAATGGTCACCCCTGTTTCCGTATCACCAGCCAAAATAGCCCTTTGTATCGGCGCCGCACCGCGCCAACGGGGCAGCAGGGATACGTGAATATTGACGCAGCCCAGACGGGGCGTCTCGAGAATAACTTTTGGCAGGATAAGACCGTAGGCCATCACAACGGCAATATCAGCATTATACTCGACGAAGGTCTTTATGGTTTCGACAGATTTAAAATTCTCAGGTGTTTGGACGTCAATACCATTCTCTTTAGCAAACTTGTGTAACGGTGAGAGGCTCATACGATGGCCACGGCCAGATGGTCGCGGCGGCTGGCTATAGACGCAAGCGATTTCGTATCCTTCGTTAAGAAGCATTGAAAGAGCAGGCACGGAAATCTTTGGTGTGCCCATAAAGATTAAACGCATCGCGGTCATAGCCGTTACGTCAGCGCCCCAGCTTTTTTTAACTTAGTCATTTTACGTAAAATCATATTCCGTTTCAGCATCGAAATATGATCAACAAATAGCCTGCCATCAAGGTGATCTATTTCATGTTGAATGCAGGTAGATAAAAGGCCTTCTGCCTCAATTTCTTGAGGCAAATTATTATAATCAATATAGCGAACCCATACACGAGCCGGGCGCTCAACTTCTGCGTATTGATCGGGGAACGACAAGCAGCCTTCATCAAAGCTCGCTATATCATCTGATTTTTTGACAATCTCCGGGTTAGCTATTTGAAGAGGCGAACGCTCAGAGTCCCGGTCAGACGCGTCAACGACAATGACCCGCTTGTGAATGGCGACCTGGGGTGCTGCCAAGCCAATACCGGGTGCCGCGTACATTGTCTCAAGCATATCGTCCATCAACCTTCTTATTTCATCATTAACAGCATCGACCGGCATAGAACGCTTCTTTAAAATAGGATCAGGTGCTTTTACAATTGATAGAATACTCATGTAACCCGCGGAACCTCGAACTAGATAGAGAGGTGTAGGTATGCCGAAGCAACGGTTAGGTCAAGAACAGAGCTCTTAAGTGCGATGTCCGTTGATTCGCCTCACACCGTGATATACTTCCATTAAGTAATCTCATTTTACCGATATTAATAGCGGGTTTGTTGCCCATGGATGTAATTTTAACAGTCGCCGTTGCCGTTATAGGTGTCCTAGTGATTGCCTTGATTGCCGTGATGCGCAGCAACCATAAAAACCCTAGCCAAGGAGCTGAATTAATCGGACGCCTCACCCAATTGGCAGAGAGTAATGCGGCACAACAAGCACAGTTCTCGGAAAGATTACAAGTACAGGAACGTAGCTTGAGTAAAACGCTGGAGGAGAGACTTGCAGATCTCTCAAGGCGAATTGGCGAAAATTTGCAACAAAGCTCAAACAAAACCGGCGAGACGATGACTAAGTTGCAAGAGCGATTAGCGGTAATAGATGCCGCACAAAAGAATATTACCAAACTATCGAGTGAGGTGGTCGGCCTGCAAGATATCTTGGCAAACAAGCAAGCCCGCGGGGCTTTCGGTGAGATTCAACTCCAGGATCTAGTAAAGAATGCTTTGCCACCTTCAGCTTTTAATTTTCAGGCTACTCTAGGGAATGGAAAGCGCGCAGACTGTCTTATTCATCTGCCCAACCCGCCAGGCTCAATTGTCATTGACGCCAAATTTCCTCTAGAAAGTTACCGAGCACTCGTCAAAGCCACAAACGAAACGGCACGCACAAACGCAATCCGCCGGCTCACGGCGGACGTTAATAAACATGTCAACGATATTGCTGAGCGTTATATTGTTCCCGGGGAAACCGCTGAATCTGCCCTGATGTTTCTTCCGTCGGAAGCTATCTACGCAGAACTTCATGCGAATTTTTCTAAGGTTGTCGAAAATTCGTACGCGAAGAGGGTGTGGATCGTCTCACCAACAACACTGATGGCCACCCTCAATACCGTTAGGGCAATTCTTAAAGATGCTCAGATGCAAGAACAGGCGAGTGTAATTCAAAACGAAGTCATGACCATGTTGAATGATGTTGCACGTCTCGACCAGCGTGTCGAAAACCTGGAAAAACATTTTGCCCTGGCGGAAAAGGATCTACGGTCAATTCGTGTATCGACGGAAAAGGTTTCAAAGCGCGGCCAACGAATTACGGAGATCGAGCTCGGTGAAAGTCACGAAAAAGGCGACACTGGTGAAGATCTAGAGAACCCCAAAATTGCCGTGGTCCATAGAATAGGGGATTAGAAAAACCTCGAGTTATCTAATCCAAACTTGATATTCTTTTTCTCTTCAAATTTCTTATCTCTCGGAAATACAGCGAGGCTTCGTAGCATCGGATCTCGTATTACTTAAACAGCTCGGCGCGCCTTGAGCGCCGCGGAGAGTGTTCCGTCGTCAAGGTAGTCAAGCTCACCTCCAACAGGCACGCCGTGCGCCAACCGCGAAATTTTAACCCCACACCCCGCTAGCCGTTCCGCTACATAGTGCGCGGTCGTCTGACCATCCACGGTCGCCGATGTTGCCAGAATAACCTCTACGACCTTATCAAAACGGGCGCGGGTAATTAGATCAGAAATCGAAAGGTCCTCAGGTCCGACTCCATCCAAGGCTGATAGTGTTCCTCCTAATACATGATAAAGCCCATTATACGAAGATGTTCTCTCAATAGCCCAAAGATCAGCAACATCCTCCACTACACAGATTGTTGTCTCATCGCGCCTTGAGTCGGCACAAACATGACAAGGATCGTCTACATCCATATTACCGCAAATTTCACAGCTCTTTATAGCTTCTGCTGCATCGCCAAGCCCCTGTGCCAAAGGTAACATTAAACTTTCTCGGCGTTTAATGAGAAACAATACCGCCCGCCTAGCAGACCGAGGCCCGAGGCCCGGTAAACGCGCAAACAACTGAACGAGACGATCAATGGCGTTAACAGCCATTATCTAATACTCCAGAAAAACGCTATCATAAAAGATTAGACCGGTAGATTAAAACCTGGTGGCAAGTTGAGGCCGCCGGTAATCTTGGACATTTCATCACCGACCCGAACCTCGAGCTTTCCTTTAGCATCAGAGAATGCCGCAACAATTAAGTCCTCAACAATTTCCGCATCGTTGGAATTCAATAATGAAGGATCAATGTGCAGACCAAGCATTTCACCCTTACCGTTGAGCCGCACCGTCACCATGCCCGCTCCGGAGACTCCTGAAATTTCTATATCAACAAGCTTTTCTTGCATTTCCTGCACCTTAGTTTGCATTTCTTGAGCCTGTTTCATCATCTGGCCTAGATTTTTCATAACTCTGCCTTTTTCAATATTTTGATCTTCTCTAATTGCATTTCGTATCTAGTTTCCCTCATCGACACAAAGTTCTTCCAAACCCTGTTCAATGACAGCCTCAACCGTCGCCCCGGGAAATGTTTCTAATGCGGCTTGGACTAGCGGGTGGTTTGTCGCCTTAATCCGTCGCGTGGCCTCTGCGGCCATATTTAATTCATGGATTGTTGGGTCGCCTTGCTCATCAGAAAGGCTAACGAGCCATTGGTCGTCGGTCCACTCACTAAGTAACTTGCTGACCTGGGTGGCAAGATTGGGCGGCGCTTCTGGTTCGGCACGAATTGCTATATGCCCGTGGCCAAAACGCACAAGATGGACATGTTTCATCAACATCGCATGCAATATTGCTTCACGCCGCTCCTCAAACATTGCAACAACTTGCTCAAAATTTTGAGGCCCCCCGATGGCTTCTAAGGGGTCCGGTTTAACCGAGGTTTTTGACAGGTCTACCATTTCGACAGCGGATTCTGGCTTCGTATCGTGCGCCCTCATACCCCCTGCCATCTGAAGTCCATGATTTTTGATTGTGGATGCCTCCTTGGCAGAAGGTGGGGAAGGTTGACTCAACGTTTTGATCTCTTGTTTGGCAACAGGGGCTGCCGTATTAGGTCCGTTTTTTAGGGTTCGTACCAAGTCGGCTGGGCTGGGGAGATCTGCCATATACGATAATCTGATCAACACCATTTCCGCCGCCTGGGCTGATGCTGAGAGACTCTGTACTTCTTTCAACCCCTTAAGTAGGACCTGCCAGGTGCGCCCGAGAGTTGGAATGGTGAGTGAATTTGCGAGCGAAAGCCCGCGCTCGCGATCTATCTGACTGACCCCTTGCCCGTCAGCAACGGAAGGGGAGAGACTGACGCGCGTCAACCAATGGGTAAGCTGCAGCAAGTCCTGGAGGATCATCGCTGGATCGGCACCAGAATCATAAAGCCTATTAAAAGTTTTTAATGCCTCATCAACGTTACCATGCATAACCTCATCAAAGAGATCATAAATCAACCCACCGTCAGAGAGGCCAAGCATTTCCCGGACAGCTTCCTCCAACACCGCGCCACCATCGGCAACACCAGCGTGCGCAATGGCCTGGTCAAGTAAAGACAGACCGTCCCGGACTGAACCGTCAGCCGCTCGCGCAATTAACCCCATTGCCTCTTCAGAAACTTGCGTGGTTTCTTGTTCAGCAACTGAATTAAAATGTGAAATTAAAGTTTCAACATCAACACGCCTTAAATCAAAGCGCTGACAACGCGACAAAACAGTAACCGGCACTTTTCGTGTTTCCGTGGTCGCAAAGATAAACTTCACGTGTTCCGGGGGCTCTTCGAGAGTCTTCAACAGCGCATTAAAAGCGCTGGTAGACAGCATATGGACCTCGTCAATGATATAAATCTTAAATCGGGCATCCAAAGGACGATACTGCACCCCATCAATTAACTCTCGAATGTCATTCACACCAGTGCGGCTAGCCGCATCCATTTCGATGACATCCACATGTCGATCCTCAGTTATTGCCCTACAATGAACGCATACACCACATGGCTCGGGAGTTGGCCCGCCACTGCCATCTTCACCAATACAATTGAGCGCTCGTGCAATAATTCGAGCGGTACTAGTTTTGCCAACGCCCCTCACACCCGTCAAAATGAATGCATGGGGTAATCTGTCAGCGAGGATAGCGTTGGTCACAGTCCGCACCATCGCGTCTTGCCCTATCAGCTCACTAAAGGTTCGAGGCCGATACTTGCGGGCGAGAACCCGATAAGGCTGAATTGGTGGTGTGTCGTCAGTTGCCACGTTTACCGTTCTCCGCCTAACCCATATTCATTTTTTAAGTTCCCCGATGGGAAGCATTAGGTGGGAGGTTGAACTAATGACCCGAGAACGACTCGTTACGGCTGCTTCCTTCCGGACCTGACCGGATTGGCGAGGATCTCGTCCAACGCCAACCTCCCATATATACTATACCAGCATTCTGCGCTTCGTCCCAAGACGCTAAAAGCTATTGTGGCAAGATTGCGTCAATAGGTCCATTGTGCGAGATTAAGGATATGAAATCACCAAATTTTTTTGGCGAAACCGGCTTAAATCGGATGGCGGAACGTCGCACCGATTCGGTATGGCTCGAAGAAATGGCAGGACATAAGGATGCCATTGTCTTCCCGGTCTGGCGCTCGCACAACCTAATAGACGAGCTGACAGGGCAGCCGAGAGCGGTTGGCCTTAGCATGGATTCAATAAGTGATATTTTAGATAATACCTCGCATTTGGTTTTTCTTGGTTATCGCGGCAAAGTCCCGCATTTTACCATCGATTTATCGCATATAGACGAGCCCAGCGAATTGCAGGCGCTCAATGGAACTGGCCAATTTACCAATATCCGCGATATTGGCCTTGACTTGCCGAAGGAAGATGGCGGACTCCTGGCATATTCGCGGGCCATTACCCAATGGCACAAGACCCATAAATTTTGTAGCCAGTGCGGAAGTCCCACCGTGCCACGGGACGGCGGACATATGCGACAATGCACCAATTTAGATTGTAACACCCAACATTTTCCGCGTACTGACATGGCGGTAATCATGCTCGTCAGTTCGGGAGATAAGATTGTCATGGGCCGCAAAAAAGATTGGTCCAAGGATAGATTTTCTATACTCGCGGGGTTTGTTGAACCCGGAGAGACTTTGGAGGGCGCTGTGGCGCGTGAGGTGATGGAGGAAGTTGGAATTCCTGTCACTAATGTTTACTATCACTCATCACAGCCATGGCCGTTTCCGTCTAATTTGATGCTTGGTTTCTCTGCTGAGGCTATGAGCGAAGAAATAAATATACAAGATGACGAATTGGCAGAAGCCCGCTGGTTTAGTCGAGAAGAGTTAATCGACGAAGCTAGGGAATACGCCAAAAAACCGCACTCTGTTTCAATCGCTAGACGTCTGATTTCTGAATGGGCGCTTGGAACCAAGTTTTAAACGTTGAGAAAGGCTCTCAGATATCCTTTGTTCGATGTGGCGCTGCGGGATAAGTGCCAAGTATGCGAACCTCATGCGAAAAAAATTTAAGTTCTTCCAACGCAAGCTTTAAATTTAAATCATCCGGATGACCTTCAACATCGGCATAAAACTGGGTCGCGTTAAAGCTCCCATTCACCATATAACTTTCTAATTTTGTTATATTCACTCCGTTAGTCGCGAAGCCCCCAAGCGATTTAAATAGTGCGGCTGGAACATTGCGGACGCGAAAGACAAAGCTGGTGATGAGTGGGTCAGAGCTGCGAGGATGTTTTTGTGGGCGACGCGATAAAATTACAAACCGCGTTGTATTGTGACCAGCATCTTCGATATTGGCTCGTAACGATTTTAACCCATAAATCTCTCCTGCCAATTTCGAAGCGATAGCGGCCTCCTTTGGATCACCATGCTCAGACAATTCCCTTGCAGCACCGGCTGTATCGGCGTGCACAATCGCATCTAACTTTAGCCTCCGTATCATCTCCCTGCATTGTGCTAAAGCATGGACATGACTGCGTACCACCTTAATGGACTTGATAGTTGCACCTTTGGGTACGAGTAGATGGTGGTTCACACGCATGAAATACTCGCGAACGATGAATAGGCCGGACTCAGGCATGAGACGGTGAATGTCCGCAACACGACCAGCTACAGAATTCTCGATAGGCGTCATTGCATACTTTGCCCTACCTCCTTGAACAGCAGCAAACATATCCTCAAATGTTTGTGCCGGGAGTGCATACATTTCTGGATACAGCTGCTGACAGGCTAGATGCGAATAAGCGCCTGGCTGTCCTTGGAAAGCTATGGTGTTAGACACTCTTTTTGAAATAACCATGATTTTAAATGCCTAATTTGGGCTGCGTTTCCAGTCGCGCTCGTGCGCGATCAAGATCAGCGGGAGTATCGACGCCGTCTGGAATGGTGTCAACGAGAGTGATGTCAATCCGCATACCTGCCTCCAGCGCCCTCAATTGTTCCAATTTTTCCCGTTTCTCCAAAACACTCTCCGGCAAAGACACAAATTTTTCCAAGGCCTGGCGTCGATAGGCATAAATACCGATATGGTGATAATGCACACCATTGCCAATCGGCACTGGCGCCCGGCTGAAATATAGAACCCGGCCAACACCTTCACCGTCTCCCAATCCGACTACCGCCTTAACAATGTTTGGATTATTTTTTTCGGTTTCATCTCGAATTTCGGTTGCAAGGGTCGCAATCTCTACAGACGTATTACCAAGAGGCCCAAGTACCGCACCAATGATGCTAGGCTCAACGGCCGGCAAATCGCCCTGAAGATTAACTACGGTATCATATTTACAGGTGGGGTCGAACTTTTGGAGCGCTTCAAACACGCGATCTGAACCACTCGGCAATTTTGGATCTGTCATTATAGCCTCACCGCCAGCCTCAATAACAGCGTCGGCAATAGCTTTGTCTCCACAAGCAACTATTACCGGCCCAACGCAGGCCTGTTCCGCACGTCGCAACACATGAACTATCATCGG
>MDTE01193505.1_pt1 | contig 14030 bp, 12 predicted proteins | sample 811231 | NCBI WGS metagenome assembly MDTE01 (sample SAMN05326651, study PRJNA326480) | marine metagenome | isolation source: seawater | place: Indian Ocean: Red Sea | collected 2010 | reverse complement strand
TAAGAGAAAGTTATAACGGTGAAAAATTTTCTCATGCATCGGCAATTAAAAGATGTTTAGATTACAAAAATTTATCTGTAATTTCATTTGGTATAAGAAATATTTCTAAAAATGAAGTTTCATATTTAAAAAAAAATTCATCTAGAATAAATATTTTTTGGGCAAAAGATAAGCCTAGATGGGATTTAAACAAATTTAAAAAACTAATAAAAAATAAAAATGTTTATTTGACCTTTGATGTTGATGGATTAGATGCAAGTATTATGGCAGCTACTGGCACTCCTGAGCCAGGTGGACTGTTTTGGGAGGAAACTTTAAATATAATTAAAATAGCAGCAAAAAATTCTAATATTGTTGGAGCTGATATTAATGAACTATCTCCAATTAAAGGATTTGATTCTTACAATTTTTTAACTGCAAAATTAGCATATAAAATAATCTCATACGCCTTTGAATACAAAAAATTTAAATAGATAAAAGGTTTTTTGTTTCCCATTCAATGGTTACTTTTGCTCCATTTAAAATTGTGCATTTTCCAAAAACAACATGTGCTTTCATTCTTTCTAAAAGTGTTTTTCCAATAAAAGTTCCTAGTCCTAAACCTGATTTTGAATTAATTATTTTATTCTTTGAACGTATGTATGGCTCTCCTAATACATCTAAAATATCTTCTGAAAATCCTGGTCCATCGTCAGATATTTCAACCTTAGTAATTTTATTATTACTTTCCAAAACTATATTTATTTTTGAATTACCATATTTAACAGCATTACCTATAAAGTTTCTTAATCCGTAAGTAATTTCCAGTGTTCTGTTAATTTTGGGATTAGCTTGATTGTTTTCTGAAGATAGTGATATTTTTTTTTTTGAAATTTCTTGAAACGTTCTTTTAATTTCCTCAAGTAAATTTTGAATTTTTAGGTTAGATAAAAAACTATCTTCCTTAAATTTGTCTTTAGCTAAATTTTTTAAAATATCTGAGCATCTTTTTGTTTGTGATAAGAGCAATTCAATATCTTTAAGATATTTTGGGTCACTTCCAATTTCCTTTTCTAATTCTCTGGCTATTACTGCAATAGTAGATAGGGGTGTTCCTAGGGAATGGGCTGCTGCTGCAGCTTGTAAACCAATGGATTCTAATTCGTGTTCTTTAGCTAAAATTAATTCAAGTCTATTTAGAGCTTCATTACGTTTCCTAGATTGAATACCAAACCTGATTCCAAAATAAGTTAAAAAAATTAATGTTATTATTATAGCTAAAGGAAGCGAATACAGATATGTGTCTGGTACGTGAAAGTGTAACTCACCATAGTGAGGTAATGGAAAATTATAAACTGTTAAAGTAGTTAAAACTACTACCGTTAAGATAGATAAATTTATTGTACTTTTTAAATTTAAAAATGTTGATGATACTATTGCAGGAACAATTAATAATATTGCAAAAGGATTTGTTATACCTCCAGTAAAATATAATAATATGGACAACTGAATAAGATCATAAAATAAAAAAACAGTTGAAGTAAAATTATTTAGTTGATTTTTTTTAAATCCAAATTGTAAATATAAATTAGTTAAAATCCCAAGCAAAACGACTATGGAACAGTATAAAAATGGAAGTTCAAATTTAAAAATAAAATAAACTAGAGCTATTGTGAAATATTGGCCTGCCAGCGCTATCCATCTTAGAGTAACTAATGTTTTTTTATCTAATTGAATATTATCTTTTGTTGTAAAAAATTCCGAAAATTTCATTCGGAAATTATATATCCAAATTCGAAACTTCTAAAGCGCGATTAATTATAAAATCTTTTCTCGGGGCAACTTCATCTCCCATAAGTATTTGTATTAAATCCTGGTCTTTTTTAGATTTTGCTTTAGTGCTATTTGAATACTTTACTTGAAGCAAGGTTCGCTTCTGTGGATTTAAGGTCGTTTCCCATAGCTCTCCAGGGTTCATTTCTCCTAGGCCTTTAAATCTTTGAATATTAATTTTACTTTTCTCATTTTCAATAAATTTATTATATTCTTTTGTGTTTTTTTTAATATTATTTTTTGTTTTTTCCGATGATTTTATTAAAAAATTTTCTAATTCTTTATCATCCTTTATATAATAAAACTTTGAGCCTTTGGTAATTTTATAAAGCGGAGGTTGAGCTAAATATATATGATTTTTTTCTATAAGCTCATTAAACGGATGATTATTAAATAAAGTCAATAAAAGAGTCCTAATATGGGATCCATCAACATCAGCATCTGTCATTATAATAATTTTATCATATCTTAAATTTTCAATATTAAAATCTTTTGATCCGGTGCCTAATGCATTAATTAAAGTAACTATTTCATTAGAAGACATCATTTTTGAAAAAGCTTTTGTCTGTAAATCTTGTCCATTACCATTTTTATTTTTTGAACCATTGGTATCTATATATGTATTTAATATTTTTCCTCTTAAAGGTAGAACGGCTTGAAACTCTCTATTTCTTCCTTGTTTTGCAGAACCTCCTGCTGAATCTCCCTCGACTATAAATAATTCTGTTCCTTCAGCTTTACCTATTTGACAATCAGCGAGTTTTCCAGGAAGGCCTGATAATTCTAAAGATCCCTTTCTTCTTACACCTTCTCTAGCTTTTCGTGCAACGTCTCTTGCTATAGCTGCCTGAACTATTTTTAATAATACTACTTTTCTAATTCCAGGATTTTGATCAAACCAAGTCGATAATTTATCGTTAACTATAGATTCAACAATAAATCTTACTTCGGAAGAAACAAGTTTGTCTTTTGTCTGTGAAGAAAATTTAGGGTCTGGTATCCTTAAAGATAATACTCCAGTTAACCCTTCTCTTGTATCGTCGCCTGTAAGACTAATTTTATTTTTTTTCAAAAGGTTGGCATCTGAAGCATACTTGTTAATTACTCTTGTTAAAGCACTTCTAAAACCTAATAAATGGGTTCCACCATCTTTTTGATGAATATTATTTGCAAATGGGAGCATCTCCTCTGAATATCCAGCATTCCATTTCAACGCACACTCAACTTCTACATTATCTTTTGATCCAAAAATATAAATTGGTTTTTTAAATAAGCTAAGATCATTTTTATTTACTAAAGTTTCTTTATTTTTATCTAAAAAATCAGCAAATTCTTGGATTCCACCATCATATCTATTTTTATATTCCTTATCTTTTTTTCCAGATTTATCTAATAAGATAATAGATAAACCTTTGTTTAAAAAGGCGAGTTCTCTCATTCTTTTTTGTAAAGTAGATGAGCTGAATTTAGTATCTGAAAATACCTCTTTTGATGGTAGAAAATTTATTAGTGTACCAGTTTTATTTGTTTTTCCTTTAGTTTTTAAGGGTGCCAATGCTTTTCCATCTTTAAACTCAATAAAATATTCTTTTTTATCTCTAAATATTTTTAGAATTAGTTTTTCAGACAATGCATTTACTACAGAAACACCAACGCCATGAAGTCCACCTGAAACTTTATATGAGTCATGATCAAATTTCCCTCCAGCATGAAGCTGGGTCATTATTACTTCAGCTGCTGATTTCTTTTCACCTTTATGCATATCAACTGGTATTCCTCTTCCATCATCTTCAACATCAACAGACCCGTTTGAATTAATGGTAACTTTAATATTTTTACAATGTCCAGCTAGTGCTTCATCTATAGAATTATCAACTACTTCGTAAACCATGTGGTGAAGGCCTGTTCCATCATCGGTATCACCAATATACATTCCAGGTCTTTTTCTTACCGCCTCTAATCCCTTGAGTACTTTTATGGACTCAGCACTATATTTTTGGTTATTCTGTTGGTTTTTGTTGATCATAATATTGATTTTTATTTCCTTATTTTAACATTTTTTTCAGTCTAATTAAATGAGCGACAAATTGTTCGCTTAAATTAGCCTTGATATTAAATGACTACTTAATGAAAAAAAAAAAAATAATCTAATATTGATAGAAAGCAATATAATTCAAATTTTCATTGGCATTACAACGTGAAAACTAGTTTTATCTAAGGGATCTTTAACTAAAACAGGTGAACCTGGATCTTTTAAATAAATAAAAACATTTTCATTTTCAATTTGAGATGTAATATCAGTAAGATATCTACTATTAAAGCTGATACTTAAATCATTTGAATTAAACTTAGCATTAATATTTTCTACCCCTTCACCACTATTAAGACTATTAACCGACAACTGAACTGAATCTTTAGATATCAAAATTTTTAATCCTTCTTTTCGGTCAGCTGAAACAGTAGTTACTCTATCTATGGAATTCTTAAATTCATTAAGCTTTATTTCCAAAATTTTATTATTATCCTTAGGAATTACTTTATTGTAATCAGGAAACCTTCCATCAATAACTTTTGAAATAAGTATACCATTGCCTATTTCAAACTTAATTTTTGCTTTATTGTTTGATATTATTATATTTGTTTTGTTTTGCTCTAAAAGCGAAATAAGCTGAAATATAGTTTTTCTTGGTAAAATTATAGGTTCTATATTTATATTTTGATTTATTTCAACACTACTTGAAGAAAGTCTATGACTATCTGTTGCGACACCACACAAAAAAGATTTATTTTCTAAAATTGTTCTATGTAAGTAAATTCCATTCAGATAATGTCTTGTTTCATCATTAGATATAGAAATTTTAGTCTTATTAAGAAGTTTTAATAATTTTTCAGAAGAAATTTCAAAGTTATTCTGAATATCATCTCCTTCTGATAATGGAAAATTATCTGGGGGAATGCATAATAAATTAAATTTTGAATTTCCTGATATTAGTTTCAGCTTATTTGTGCTTAATAATGAAAATTCAACTTTAGTCCCAGACTGTAATTTTCTTAATATATCATAAAGTATATTAGATGAGGTTGTGGTTGAGCCTTCTTTTTTAATTTCCTGAGGCTTTATTTCTTCAAAATATATTATATCTAGATCGGTAGAAGTTATTTTAATTTTAGAATTTTTTGCTTCGATAAGTACATTTGAAAGAATTGGTAAAGTTGTTTTCTTTTCAATTATTCCATTTGCATGACTTAAGGATTTTAAAAAAGAATCTCTATCAATTGTAAATTCCATGTAAATTTTAAAGTAATTTTTTCTTTATAGCTGATACGCTGTCTCTTATTTCGTTATCTTTTTTTATTAATTCATCAACTTTTTTTACTGCATGAATCACTGTTGTATGATCTCGATTAGAAAACTTTCTACCTATATCTGGTAAAGAGTTTGTTGTGTGTTGTTTTGCTAAATACATTGCTATTTGTCTTGGTCTAGCTAATGATCTAGATCTTCTTGGTGACAATAGCTCTTGAATATTTAAATTAAAATGTGAAGCAACCAAATTTTGAATAAGCTCAACATTTATAGACTTATTGTTAGAATTAATAAAATCTTTTAAGATTTTCTTACATTCATAAATACTAGGAGGTTTCGTATTAATCTTGCTAAATGCTAAAATTCTATTGAGCGCTCCAACCATTTCTCGGATACTAGAGCTCACCTCAGAAGCCAAAAATTTAAAAATTTCTTCATTTAGGTCATACTCTTCTTTAAAATTTTCTTTTATTTCTTTAAATTTTCTTTTTAAAATTTTTATTCTCAAGTCTTCGTCGGGCGGCTGGATGTCTATCACTAAACCTCCTGACATACGAGATCTTATTCTTTCTTGTATTTTATCTAAGCTAGAAGGAGGCCTATCAGAGGATATAACTATTTGGGATCCCCGTTCAATTAAGGCATTGAAGGTATGAAAAAATTCTTCTTGCATTGCTTCTTTTCCATTAACAAACTGAATATCATCAATAATAAATATACTTGCTGTTCTAAAAAAATCCTTAAATTTAACCATTTCATTATTTTTTATAGCTCTTATGAAATGATACATAAATCTTTCAGCAGAAATAAACATTACTTTCTTTGTGTCGCCAACTTCTAAACCTATGGAATTTAACAGGTGTGTTTTTCCCATTCCAACCTGACTATAAATAAATAATGGATTAAAATGTGCTGATTGTACACAAATTTTTCTAGCTGCTGTATATGCAAGTTCATTGCTTTCACCCACAACAAAGTTATCAAATCTATTGTTTGTATTAAATCTATTATAATTTATTAATGAATTTTCTATAGGCGTTATTTTGTTTTTCTTTGATATTATTGTTGAGTTTTCTGAATCTCTATTCTCTTCAATCAAAAATTCAAGCCTGTGAATGCTTTTTTTAAAAATTTTTATTACATCTAATATTTTATCTGCATATCTAGAAACTATCCAATCTCTAACAAATCTAGTGGGTACTGACAAAACAACATAATGATTAAATTCTTTTTTTAAAATAATATTTTTAATCCAACTTTCATAAATATCGCTACCAAAATTTGCTTTTAGTCTTGCAAGAATTTCATTCCAGTTTAGAAAATTTTCTTCTTTCGCCGCAAGAATATTTGTTTCATTTTTTTTTAATAAATCTGTCATAAAGAATTTGTAAGAATTAAATAGTTCTAATTTTTTTTTTACTTTCTTGCAATGCTTCATAGGTTGTATTAGAAAAAAAATTTTAGGTTGTATTAGATTTTTTTTGGTTGTATTTAAAAATAATTTTGAAAAAATTTTTTAATAATGCAACTATAAATATATTAACTATATATTGTTTTTTATTTTGAAATTTTTCACTATTTAGTTAAAAGGAAAAAAATTTATAATTAATCAACTCTTAATTGACTAATTTACTTTTTTATTTTATTAATTTTTTTTGTAATTCTAGAAATTTTTCTGGAAACAGTTTTTTTACTTATTGTTCCAGTTTTTGCTATTTTCATCAATTGTGAGTGGAATTTTGGAAGAAAGGCAATTGCTTCCTTTGTTTTTCCCGAATTAAGATATGTTGTCATCTGCTTTACGACAGATTTGTACTTACTTTTTCTCCCTTTATTTACTAAGGCTTGCTTCCTTGATTTTCGTGCACGACGTATTGAAGATTTAATATTAGCCATAAAGTGCTGAATATATATCTTTTTGCCCTATATCGGTCAACATCAATATATTGTCAAAAAAGTTCACATATGATCTATTTAAATTAGATGCAAACTCACCATACAAATAAAAAAAAGATAGTAACAAAAGTATTTAATGAGGTTTTTCATAAATATGATCTTATGAATGATCTAATGTCTTTGGGTATTCATAGACTGTGGAAGAAAACTTTCATTAATTACTTGAATCCTCAAAATAACACATCTTTAATTGATGTTGCTTCTGGAACCGGGGATATAGCAAAATTATTTTTAGAGCAAGTAAAATATAAAGGTAATGTTTGCTGCATTGATGAAAATAAAGATATGCTTAAAATAAATAAAAAAAAATTTAATAATAAAAACAATATAAGTTGGCACTGTAATAGTGGTGAGAAATTACCCTTCAAAGATAATAAATTTGATTACTATACGATAAGTTTTGGAATTAGAAATGTAGCAAATATTCATAAGGTGCTTAATGAAGCTTTTAGAGTTTTAAAACCAGGAGGTAGATTTTTATGCTTAGAATTTTCTAAAGTTGAAAATGAAATCTTAAGCAAATTTTATAAAATGTATTCAAAAACCATTCCAAAAATTGGGAAAATTATAATTGGAAATTCAGAACCATATGAATATTTAATTAAAAGTATAGATGAATTTTATTCTCAAAAAGAAATGTCAGAATTTTTAAAAAATGAAAATTTTAGTAATATATCATATAAAAATCTTAGTGGTGGAATCGTAGCAATTCATTCGGCCTGGAAAATATAAAATGCTTAATAAGTTTTTTACTCTTTTTAAAATTGGAAGAAAGTTATCAAAATCTGGAGCTATAGAATCTATATACGAAATATATAAACCTCCAATAGGAATCAAGATATTATTTTTTATTATTGGTTTTAATTTTAAAGATAAAAAAATAAAACATAACTTATCTGCTGGCGAAAAATTATGTGGAGCTCTTCAAGAAATGGGTACTACATTTATTAAACTTGGACAATTTTTATCAACAAGACCAGATATAATTGGTGAAAATATTTCTAGAGAATTAGAAAAACTTCAAGACAAATTACCAGCCTTTAGTCTAGTAGATGCAAAAAAAATTTTGAAAGATGAGCTTGGGGAAAAAAATTTTAATAAAATAAAAAAAATATCTGAACCGATAGCAGCTGCATCAATTGCACAAGTGCATTTTGCTACGATTAATGATTCTAATGAAGATAAAGAAGTAGCTATTAAAATTTTAAGACCCAATATAGAAAAAATATTTAATGAAGAATTGGATGCATTAATGGTGCTTGCTTATATTGCTCAATATTTTTTAAAAAAAACAAAAAGATTAAAATTAATCGAAGTTGTTCAATTACTTCGTGAAATCACAAATGTTGAGATGGATTTAAGATTTGAAGCAGCAGCTGCAAACGAGTTAAAAGAAAATACGGAAAATGACTTTGGTTTTAAAGTTCCAAAAATTTATTGGGATCAAACTAGTAAAAAAATTTTATGCTTAGATAAAATAGATGGAATATCAATAAGAGAAGTTGAAAATTTAAAATCTTTAAATATTGATGTAAAAAAAATAGCTCAAAATATAATTCAACATTTTCTAAGACATGCTGTAAGAGATGGATTTTTTCACGCAGATATGCATCAGGGAAATTTATTTGTTTCAAAAAATGGTGATATTGTACCTGTTGATTTTGGCATAATGGGTAGACTAGATAAAAATAATAGAAAATACTTAGCCGAAATACTTTATGGATTTATTAAAAGAGATTATAAAAAGGTTGCAGAAATACATTTTGTTGCAGGATTAGTTGCAAAAAATGTTTCGAAAGAAGACTTTGCTCAAGCTTTGCGCTCTATTGGTGAGCCTATTTTTGGTCAATCTGCAGAAAATATTTCTGGTGGAAAATTATTAGCCCAACTTTTTGAAATTACTGAAAAATTTAATATGGAAACTCAAATACAACTTTTACTTTTACAAAAAACTATGATTGTTGTTGAAGGTGTTGCTAGAAAATTAGATCCCAATACAAATATATGGAATATTTCAAAACCTATATTGGAAGATTGGTTAAAAGAAGTTAAAGATCCCTTTAATAAAATAAATGGAGTTGTAAATGAAACTTCTGAAGTTTTAAAAAAATTACCCGAATTTCCTAAAATAATAGATAGAGCAAATGATGTTATGAACTTAATAGCGGAGGGTAAATTTAACCCTAATAATTTGACCTATAGAAATTTAAAGGAAGAAGAACTAAGACTTGAAATAGTACGAAACAAAGTTCTGGGAGGAGTTTTAGTACTTGTAATTTTTGTTCTCATAGTATTCAAATAATAAACTTATGAATAATTTATTAGAAAAAAAAATACTTTTAATTATTTGTGGAGGTATTTCTGCATATAAAAGTTTAGAGATAATTAGATCTTTAAAAAAAAGAGGTGCTAAAATTAAAACAATTTTAACTGAAAATGCTAAAAAATTTGTTACACCATTATCAATTACTGCTCTTTCACAAGAAAAAGTTTATGAGGATTTGTTTAGTGTTGAAAACGAATCGGAAATGGATCACATATCTCTTTCTAGATGGTCTGATCTAATACTTGTAGCGCCCGTAACTGCCAATACTATTTCAAAATTAAGTACTGGATCGTCAGATAATTTAGCTTCGACTGTAATTCTTGCTTCTAACAAAAATATTTTTTTAGTACCAGCTATGAATGTTAGAATGTGGGAACATGGATCTACTAAAGAAAATCTTAAAAAATTAAAAGGTTTTGGTTATAAACTTATTGGCCCCGAAATAGGCGATATGGCTTGTGGAGAATTTGGTGAAGGTAAAATGACCGAACCAGATGAAATTATTAAAGAAATAGAAAATTACTTTATTAATTTAAATAAAAATAAAAAATTCAAGGCTTTAGTAACAGCAGGTCCGACTCGTGAATATATTGACCCTATTAGATTTATAACAAACAAATCAAGTGGAAAACAAGGATTTGAATTAGCTAAATCCCTATCAAAAAGAGGATTTGAAACTACACTGATATCTGGACCCACTAATATAAAAATAAATAAAGATATAAACTTTATACAAGTTGAGACTGCAGATGAAATGTTTAGAGCAACTCAAAATAGTTTACCTGCGGATGTTGCTATATTTTCTGCTGCTGTTGCAGATTTTAGAATTAAAGAAAAAAGCTTAAAAAAAATTAAAAAAGAAAACTATACAAATTTAAATTTGGAAAGAAATATTGATATTATAAACTATGTCTCAAATCATAACTCTCTTAGACCAAAACTAGTAGTGGGTTTTGCTGCAGAAACAGATGATATAAATAATAATGCAAAGAAAAAATTGATGGAAAAAAACTGTGACTGGATTATTGCGAATGATGTATCCAATAAATCTATAGGTTTTGAATCAAATTTTAATGAAGTTACAATTTTTTATAAAGATAAAAAAATTAGTGAAGAAAAACTTGTTATGAAGAAAAAATCTGAAATCTCGGATGAAATTGTTGATAGAGTAGTTGACCAATTAAATTAAAATTTAATGGTAAAAGTATTAATTAAAAAATTAGATTCTGCAGTAGAAATCCCAAAATATAAAAGTGTGGGGGCATCTGGTATGGATTTAATGGCTTTTATAAAAGAACCTATTAAATTGGCACCTAAAAGTTTATGTTTAGTGCCTACTGGCCTTTCTGTTGCGTTTTCAGAAGAGTATGAAATACAAATAAGACCAAGATCAGGGCTTGCTGCAAAACATAATATATCTGTTTTAAATACTCCGGGAACAATTGATAGCGATTATAGAGGTGAAATTAAAATTATACTTTTTAATCATGGAAATAATAATTTTGTTATTAATAATAAAGATAGAGTTGCCCAAATGATTTTAACACCGGTACATAAAATGGACTTAGAAGAAGTAGAAAAGCTACCAGATAGTTTAAGAGGAAAGGGTGGCTTTGGATCTACTGGTAAATAAAAATTGTAATGAAATTTTCAAAAAAGCAAATAGATAGATATTCTAGACAAATTGTCATAAAAAAAATTGGTGTTATTGGACAAAAAAAACTAATAAAATCAAGAGTTTTAATAGTTGGAGCAGGAGGTCTGGGCTCTCCTATAGCTATATACCTAGCTGCTATAGGGATTGGTAAAATTGGAATTGTTGATTATGATAAAGTTGAAATATCTAATCTTGCACGTCAAATAATTTTTACAAGCAATGATGTTAAAAAAGCAAAATCTTCTACTGCAATAAATAAATTAAAACAACTAAATCCACACATACAATTAAAGTCTTTTCAAAAAAAACTAAATAAAATAAATATAAATAAAATAGCTAAAAATTTTGATTTAATAGTAGATGGAAGTGATAATTTTAGAACACGTTTTTTGATTAATGATTATTGCTTAATGAATAAGAAAGTTTTAATTTCAGGTGCTATAAGTAAATTTGAAGGTCAAGTTTATACATTCAATTTTTCTAAAAAAACGTCTCCTTGCCTTCGTTGTTTTATTCCTCAAATGCCAAGTAACCCTGACGTTGATAACTGCGAACATGATGGAATTATTGGAACTTTAGCAGGTATTGTTGGCAGCATACAAGCAAATGAAGTAGTAAAAGAAATTCTGCAGATTGGTGAATCTTTATGTGGAAATATTTTAATTATTGATGGCCTGAAAATGATTTTTAGAAAAGTAAAATTAAATAAAAGAGCCAATTGCTATTGTCATGATAAAAATTAATAAATTTTTTTATTTTTTTTTTATTATATTTATTTTTCTAAAAATTTTTACTCAGAATATATTGTCAGATGAAAATAAAAAATTTTTATCTTTAAAAAATAATGAAGTAAATTTAAGACTTGGTCCTTCTTTTGAATATCCAATTAAATTAATTTATAAAAAAAAATATCTTCCTTTAATAGTTTTGGATAAATCAGAATCTTGGAGAAAAATAATTGATTTTGAAAATAATTCTGGATGGATACATGTTTCTCAACTATCAAAGAAAAGAACAGCTATTAACTATAAAAATAATTCTATTCTTTTTAAAAAACCAAGTATTTATTCTAAGCCAATTATAAGATTAGAATCTGGAAGATTAGTTTTAGTAAATAAATGTAAATTAGAATGGTGCAAAATTACTTCTGGTAACTTTAATGGCTGGATTAATAAAAGTTCTTTGTGGGGTAATGTTAAATAAAATCTTTAGATAAAGCTATTCTTGTTTCCTTAGAAATTTTTGACATATGATTATATAATTTATGATCTATACCAATTACGATCTCATTATTAATATCCTTAAAATTTTTAATTTGTTGTTCAGAAAAATTAAAATGTATAAATTGTACCGACGAGGCTTTTCCTTCAGCTGAAGTTCTGTCTAGATCTTTTTCAGGAATTGCAGAAATTTTCTCTTTTCCAACCTTGATATAAACTTTTTCTTCAATTCCTCCTACTTTATTTAAAAAATTTAATCTTGAAGTGGGGTTATCTATTTCAAACATTAGTGTTGCAACAAGCTCTTTGCCATTTGGAATTAAAGGATTATAAGCAGCTAATTCATCTTTTAACTGTTCGTCTCCACCTTTTTCGATATAAAGCATTTCTTGTATTTGAGCCTTCATTGTTTCGTATGATTCAAAATAAAAATTAGCATATGGACCTAGAGGGATCCTTCTATTTTTTTTGTAATTAACTATTTCTTTTCTTATGACTTTTCTTTTCTTAGAATATTCATCTAATGGCATTAGATCAGATTTTGTTACTTCTCTATGTTGTTTATTCATAATTATAATCTATAAGCTTTTGCTAAAATTTCTATAGGATGTAATGCCTCATTATGTTCAATATTAGTATCCTCGGATAATTGTTTTAAATGTTTTCCTGCTAAGGGACAGTCCGAGGCCATATATTTGTTTTTTTTATTTTTTATTTGTCTAGCAGTTGGATTGCCAACTTTTAAGGCATGTTGATATGTTCCTTTCATAACACCGAAAGTTCCTCCGTGACCAGCACATCTTTCAACAACATCAATTTTTATGTTAGGGATTAATTTAAGCATATCTCTTGCTTTAATACCCATATTTTGAGCTCTAGCATGGCATGCATTATGAACGGTAACTCCTCCATCGATTTCTTGTATCCCTTTTGCTAACCCCTCATTATCAGCTATATCAACTACATATTCATCAATATCACTTACATTCTTTGATAATTTTTTAATATTTTCATCATTGGGTAGTAGCAAAGGCCATTCAAACTTTAACATCAGTCCACAGCTTGCTGTCAAGGTTACAACTCTATAACCTTTATCAATCCATTTTAATAAATCTGATGAAACCTTTTTTGCTTGAACAACAACTCTTTCTAAATCAGCCTGTTCTAGAAAAGGCATACCACAACAACCTGGATAAGCATGTTCAACTTCCACTCCGTTCTTTTTTAAAACTTTTAAAGCTGCTACGCCAGTATTTTTCTTATTAAAGTTAACAAAGCAAGTTGAATAAATTACTGCTTTGCGTTTTTTATTTGAAGGTTCAATTTCGATAGAATTATGATTTTTAATAAAATAATTAGTGAAGGTTTCTGAATTATATTTTGGCAACTGAGCCTTTATATCTATGCCCGCTATCAGTTCTAGTATTTTTCTAAAAAATTTATTTTTAACATTTAAAAGCCAATTTATAACTTTTGAAAACACGATTCCTATTTTGGCATTTCTATCTATTTCAGCTAATTGGGGTGGGATTTTGGATAATTTTTTTTCTTTTTTTTGTAATGTTCTATACCTCAACATTAAATGTGGAAAATCTATATTAAATTCATGAGGAGGAACATAAGGACATTTGGTCATAAAACACATATCGCATAATGTGCACGCATCAACGACTTTTGGAAATTCTTTACTTGATAAACTTTCTACATCTTCATTTTTTGATTCATCAATCATCTCAAATAATTTTGGAAATG
>MDTE01152743.1_pt1 | contig 14031 bp, 10 predicted proteins | sample 811231 | NCBI WGS metagenome assembly MDTE01 (sample SAMN05326651, study PRJNA326480) | marine metagenome | isolation source: seawater | place: Indian Ocean: Red Sea | collected 2010 | reverse complement strand
GCGTGACTGGTTCCCGATCTCGTTCATGGGCACCTTCACCGACTCGGCCGACTACATGCACGGGCCGCAGGCCGACTGGGGCCAGCTCAACTGTGGGTGCCACCCCAACTGCGGCGTCGGCATGGCGGTCATGATCGACAAGGAGACCAAGGAGTCTGTCCCGGTCACCGCGTTCCTCAGGGCCGAGCGTCTCGCCAAGGACCTGGGCCGCGTCAACGACGGTGGCCGCAGTCGGAAGCTGGCGACCCTGGGCATGGCCCTCGCGCTCGTCCGCAACTACGACCCGTTCAAGTCGCCGACCCACTTCAAGCTGCTCGACCTGGTCCAGAAGTTCGACAAGACCTTCGGGGCCTCGGGCAAGGACTACGGGAAGGTGACGGGCGACCGCACCCAGGCCGACATCGCCAAGCGCCGCTCCGACCGCTGGAACTTCCTCTTCATCGCGGGGATGTGGTTCCAGGACCTGTTCAACTATGACTTCCGGCGCACCGAGCGCTGTATCATCCCGTATGCCACCCAGGAAGGGGAGATCTCCTTCTGCGCCTACAACACCGGTGTGGGCTGGCGAAACATCATCGAGAAGATGCACATGACCGCCACGCTGACCAAGTGGTACGACGAGCACGGCCGCCACGAAATCATCGCCGGTGGCAACAACGTCGAGATGGACAGCAAGGAGCACAACCTGGTGCTCGACCCCGAGGCGGTTGCGGCTGGACTGCAGACCGACCTCGACTCGCAGGGCATCGCCAAGAACGCCCGGCAGGAGAAGCTCGAGGCTCGGGCCAAGGAGAAGGCCGAGAACGAGCGGATGGCCAAGCTGTACCGCGAGCATATCCTGAAGGAGCCGCAGGCCGAGGGCAGCGGCGTGATCCAGATTCAGGGGCTTGGTGGAAAGACGAAGGACGGCGAGACCGTCGAGGTCGGGTAAGACGCGGAGCTCCGCGTTGTGCCTCCGGAGCCTGTCTGGCTACAGGCTTCGGGCTACAGGCTTCGGGAGAATCAAGGGCCGCACGGTTCGACCGTGCGGCCTTTCCTGTTTCTGGCGCCGGTGTAGCCAGCAGAGCGCCTGAAGCCCTCGTGGGGGCCCGCCGCCGCTACTTGGTTGCCCGCGGCACGATCAACGCATCCAGTGCCGCGAGCCCCTCGCCGGCCGGGCGCACCACCACCGGGTTCAGCTCGGCGCTCTCGAGCGTGTCGCCATGGGCGGCGGCGAAGCGGGAGAGGGCGGCCAGCGCCTTGGCCAGCGCCGGGGTATCAGAGGCTGGGCGGCCGCGAACGCCCTTCAGCAAGGGCGCGCCTCGCAGTTCGGCAATCATCCGCTCCGCTTCGGCCTCGTCGATCGGCGCCACCCGGAAACTCACGTCCTTGAGCACCTCCACGAAGATGCCGCCCAAGCCGAACATGACCACCGGACCGAAGGTCGGGTCGCGCTGCACGCCCAAAATCGCTTCGACGCCGCCTTCGACCATTGGCGATACCAGCACCCCGTCGATCTGCGCGCCCGGGTACGCCAGTCGCACGCGTCCGGTGATGTTCGCGAACGCCTGACGGACGCCTTCCGGGTGGGCCACGTCCAGCTCGATGCCGCCCACTTCGGTCTTGTGTGCGATCTGCGGTGACACGATCTTGACCGCCACGGGATAGCCCAGTGCATCGGCCGCGGCGGCGGCCTCGTCGGCCGTCGCGCAGAACCGGGCCGGAGCCAGCGGGAGACCGGCCTGCTCGAGGATCGCCCGGGCGTCCGCCTCCGAGATCGGTCCCGCCGGGAGCGGCGGGGCCGACACGGGATCGGTCGGTTCGGGTGTCAGTGGCCGCGAGAGCACCTCATGGCACCGCGCGAGCGCGGCAACGACGCGCACCGCCCGCGAGGCGTCTTCGAAGACCGGGTAGCCCGCCGTCTCGTATCGTTTGACGATCTCGGGCGGGCCCACGATCGAGAGCACCATGAACGTCTCCGGCGATCGCTTCCGGGCGGCTTCGAGCGTCTGGGCGATTGGCTCAGCCATCGCCTTGGCGGCCGCCACGAAGGTGAAGAACCCGACGATGGAGTCATAGACGCCCTCGTCCTGCATGGTTTCGATGTTGGCCTGCACCAGGCTCAGGTCGTTGAACGCCTGCGCCGTGATGTCCACCGGGTTCCGAGGCGCGGCGAAGGGCAGAGTCTCCTTGAGCCGGGCCTGCGCGGCGTCGCTCATAGGCGTCACTTCGAGGCCCAGTTCGACGGCCTCGTCCGCCATCTGGACCCCGACGCCGCCGGAGACCGACATCAGGCCAACCCGGCGGCTCGCTGGCAAGGTGCCGAAGCTGGCCGCGTAGGCGATGTCGAGCATTTCCTCGGTGTCGCGGGCCCGGTGCACGCCGAATTGGCGGAACACGCCGTCGTAGACCTCGTCGGCCCCGGCCAGTGAGGCGGTGTGCGATTGCGCGGCCAGCGCGCCGACTTCGGTCCGGCCCACCTTCTGGAAGATGACCGGCACGCGCCGCTCGTGCGCCGTTCTGAGAGACCTGAACAGCCGTTCGCGGTCCTTCACCGCCTCCGCGTAGGCCACGATCACGGAAACGTCCGGTTGCATCGCCAGCCACCCGATGGACTCGGCCACGTCGACGTCGCATTCGTTCCCGGTGGTCACCATGTAGCGAATGCCGATGCCGCGTTGGGTGGCGAGCAGCGAGAGATGGCTGCCGTAGGCGCCGCTCTGGGTCACCAGGGCGACCCGACCTGGTTCCGGCCGGCCAGCTTCGAAGGTCGAGGTGAACGTGCCGAAGAAGCGGCCAGCCGGGTTGTAGACCCCCAGACAGTTTGGTCCGACGATGCGCATCCCTGACGAGCCCGCGAGGGCGGTGAGGGTGTCCTGGGCCGCCTTGCCGGCAGCGTCCATCTCGGCGAAGCCGGCGCTGAACACGATCGCCGCCTTGACCCCGGCCGCGGCGCATTGCTCGACGGTCTCGATCACGGCCGCTCCGGGCACCGCGATGATGGCCGTGTCCACCGGCTCGGGGACGTCGCCGATCGTCGGGAAGGTGGGAAGGCCCTGCACGGTCGTCCGCTTCGGATTGACGGGGAAGATCGGTCCCTCGAAGCCGGCGTCGCGCGTGTAGGCGAGCGGCCGGCCGCCGATACGGGCGGCGTTGTCCGAGGCGCCGATGATGGCGATCGAGCGCGGGTTGAGCAGCGGTGTCAGCGTGTCGGCGGGAGCAGTCGTCATGGTCTCGTCGTCGTCCGGGTTCGCAACGCGCCATTGTAGGTCGGGTCTGTGCTGGACCCGCCGCAGGAAGTCTTAGCCACACACCGGGATGTCAGGACCTGCCATCGGGGTAGCGGAACGAGGCTTTCGTGTGGCAAGGCGCGAGGAGGGAGCATGCTGGCCGCACGTGACTGACGAAGCAACGCCGTCGACACGGGCGCCTCGTTTTGCTACCCACCGCGGGTGTGCATTTCTAGATGTGGCTGACTCTGGAGCGTCTCGAGGGGAATCAGCGACGAGCGGTCCTCGGTCGCCAGGCGGTCTTCGGCGCCGCGGTCGGTTCGGGCTTGCCACGTGCTGGTGATCAGCTCGCGCAGCCCGTCGGTACCGATTCCGTCCCTGAGGGGGCCGCGCAGGTCCGTGCCCTCCTGCGCGTAGAGACAGCGATACCACATGCCGTCGGCGGTGAGCCGGCTGCGGTCACACTGTCGACAGAACGGATCGGTCGTCGACGAGATGATGCCGAAGGTGGTGCCGTCCGAGAGCGTGAACCGGTCGGCGGGTGCCGAGGTCGACTCGTCGACCGGCGTGATCGGTCCGTAGTGTTCGCCCAGGCGGTAGAGCATCTCCTGACGGGAGACCACGTCGGCGATGGACCACCGCGTCGCGCCACCGACGTCCATGTACTCGATGAAGCGCACCTCGGCGCGCATACGACGCCCGTGTTCGACCAGGTCCACTAGTTCGTCGTCATTCACGCCGCGGATCACCACGGTGTCGATCTTGAGGCTGTCGAAGCCGACATCCGCCGCTTTCGCGAGTCCCTCGAGTACCGCGTCGAGGCTGTTGAACCGGGTGAGTCGCTCGAACCGGTCCGCTCGCAACGAGTCGAGGCTGACGGTGAGCCGTGGGAGCCCGGCGGCGCGGAGCGCGTGCACCTGGTCAGCCAGCAGGATGCCGTTGGTCGTGAGCGCCAGGTCCGCGAGCGCCGGCTTGCGGGCGAGCAGGTCGATTAGCTCGGGCAAGTCCTTGCGCAGAAGCGGCTCGCCGCCGGTAATCCGGACCCGGTCGGTACCGGCCGAGGCGAAGATGTCGACCAGGCCGGAGATCTCTTCGAAGGTCAGAAGGTCTTTCCGCGGCAGCCAGACGTAGTCCTGCTCCGGCATGCAGTACTGGCACCGGAGGTTGCAGCGGTCGGTCACCGACACGCGCAGACTGGTCAGGGGCCGCCCGAGGCGGTCCAGGACGCCCATCCCTATCATTATGTCACTGGCTCTGGCGGCCGCGCTCGGCGCGAAACGGGCCAAACGTTCTTTCACGTATAATTTGCGGTTGATGTTACGGTCCCATCCCGCTGGTACCCCCCGTGTGGCCGCGTCAGCCTTCGTCGACGAGAGCGCTCAAGTCATCGGGGACGTCGAGATCGGCGATGACAGCAGCGTCTGGATGAACGTTGTCCTGCGGGGCGACGTGCACTGGATCAAGATCGGTGCGCGCACCAACATTCAGGACGGCTGTGTGCTGCACGGGATGAAGAACCTCCATGCCACCGAGCTCGGCGACAACGTCACGGTTGGGCATGGGGCGATCTTGCACGGCTGTCGCGTCGAGGACCGCTGTCTCATCGGCATGGGCGCGATCGTGTTGAACGGCGCCGTGGTGGGCAGCGGCTCGATCATCGCGGCGGGCACCCTCGTGGCCGAGGGGACCGAGATCCCGCCCAGATCACTGGTCATGGGCAGGCCCGGCAAGGTGCGTCGGCAAACGACCGACGAGGAAGACGCTTCCATTTTCCGCTACGCTGAGAACTACATCGGCTACAAGCGGGACATACAGGCCTGAGCGGCGGGCGCGCGGGTTCAGGGTCCCGTTGGTCGCCCGCGACGTTGGACGCGGCACGCGGGCCAGCTACGAGGACACACTTCGGTGATCACGGCAATCAGAGGCACGCAGGACATCCTCCCTGCCGACGTGGGCCGGTGGCAGCTGGTCGAGCGCGTGGCACGGTCGGTGTGCGAGCGCTACGGCTATGCCGAGATCCGCACGCCGGTCATCGAGCGCGAGAAGCTGTTCACCAAGGGGACGGGCGAGACCACCGATATCGTCCAGAAGGAGATGTACGCCTTCACCGACAAGGGCGGCGAACGGATCACCCTGCGGCCAGAGGCGACTCCGAGCATGGTGCGTGCCTTCGTGCAGCATGCGCTCGAGCAGGAACTGCCGTTCGCCAAGCTCTACAGCCTCGGGCCGATGTTCCGCTACGAACGGCCGCAGAAGGGGCGCTACCGGCAGTTTCACCAGCTGGATGTCGAGGCGTTCGGTGTGACCGATCCGGCGCTCGATGCGGAAGTGATCGAGATGGCGGCGGCCTTCGTCGCCGAGCTCGGTATCGAGGCGGTGGAGCTGGTCATCAATTCGGTCGGTTGCGCGGAGTGCCGGCCCGCGTTCAGCACGGCGCTGCTCGAGGCGCTCGGCGAACGGGTTGACTCGTTGTGCGGAGACTGTCGACGACGCGCGGAGACGAATCCGCTCCGCATCTTCGATTGCAAGGTCCCGGCCGATCAGCCGATCATCGATGCGCTGCCCCACACCGAGGACTATCTGTGCGAGCCCTGCAAGACCCACTTCGAGGCGGTTAAGCAGCACCTCGATGCGTTTGGGCTTCTCTACCGGGTGTCACATCGACTGGTCCGAGGCCTCGACTACTACACCCGCACGACGTTCGAGGTGCTGGGGTCGGCCTTGGGCGCCCAGAACGCCATGCTGGGCGGCGGTCGCTATGACGAGCTCGTGAAGCAACTCGGAGGCCCCGACCGGCCTGGCATCGGGTTCGCGGCCGGACTCGAGCGTCTGGCCCTGGCGTTGCCGGATGGGGCCGCCGACACCACGCCGGCCGATGCCTTCGTGGTCGCGTTCGGAGACGCGGCGTGGCCGGCGGTCCGGCTCCTGGCTCGAGACCTTCGCCATGCCGGGCTCAGGGTGCTGGTCGACTACGACGGCCGGTCGTCCAAGTCGCAGATGAAACGGGCGAATCGAAGCGGGGCCCGACGGGTGCTCCTGCTCGGTGAAGACGAGCTCGCTAACAATCAGGTCACCATCAAGGAGATGGAGACCGGACAGCAACATACGGTAGCGCGCGACCAGGTGGCCGCGACGCTGCTGGCCGTGGCACGAACGGATTGAGACGTGGCTGAACTAGAACGGACACACACCTGCGGCGCCCTCCGCGCCGCCGACATGGGGTCGGAGGCGACACTGATGGGCTGGGTCCATCGGGTGCGCGACCTCGGCTCGCTCATCTTCGTGGATGTGCGTGACCGCTACGGCGTGACCCAGGTGGTGGCGCGCGACGAGGAGGAGATGCTGGCCCGGGTGAAGCGCCTGAGGCCCGAGGACGTCATCGCGGTCAGCGGCCCCATCGAGCGTCGGTCCGAGGACACCTACAACCCGAAGATCGATACGGGCGAGGTCGAGCTCGCGATCCGCGAGTTGACGGTGTTGAACCAGTCCAAGCGCCCACCGTTCCAGATCGCTGAGGAGACGCCGGTTTCCGAGGACATCCGGCTGACCTATCGGTATCTGGATCTGCGCCGGGAGCGGATGCAACGCAACATCCAGCTCAGACATCGGGTGCTGATGGCGGTGCGGCAGTCGCTCGACGCCGACGGGTTTCTCGATATCGAGACGCCGGTGCTCGCCAAGTCGACGCCGGAGGGGGCTCGTGACTACCTCGTCCCCAGTCGTGTCCATCCGGGCGAGTTCTTCGCCCTTCCGCAGTCGCCACAGATCTTCAAGCAGTTGCTGATGATCTCGGGGATGGATCGGTACTTCCAGATCGCCCGGTGTTTCCGTGACGAGGATCTGCGGGCCGACCGCCAGCCGGAGTTCACCCAGATCGACCTCGAGATGTCGTTCGCCACCGAGGACATGGTGTTCGGCGTGGTCGAGCGACTGATGCAGGCGATCTTCGCGGCCAACGGCGAGACGATCGAGACGCCGTTTCCCCGCATGCCCTACGCCGAGGCGATGGCCACCTACGGCTCGGACAAGCCGGATCTGCGTTTCGAGATGCCGATTGCGGATGTGTCCGACGTGTTCAAGGAGTCGCAGTTCCGTGTGTTCCGCGAGCTCGTCGCCGGGGGCGGCGTCGTCCGGGCCCTGGTGGTGCCAGGCGCGGGCGGGCATTCCCGCAGCCAGGTCGACAAGTTGGTCGACGAAGCCATCGAGCTCGGCGCGAAGGGGATGGTGTGGGCACGGCGTGGGCCGGACGGCGAGGTGCAGAGCTCGATTCTGAAGGCGGCCGGACCTGAGGACCTCAGCGCGCTGCTCGACGCGGTGAATGCGGGTCAGGAGGATCTCGTCCTGGTGGCGGCCGGCGCGTCCGACGAGGCGTCGGCCCTGCTCGGGCAGTTTCGCCTACGTCTGGCCAGGCGGGAGGGGCTCATTGACGAGTCCCGACGGGCGCTGACCTGGATCGTCGATTTCCCGATGTTCGAGTGGAGCGCGACCGAGGACCGGTTCATGTCGATGCACCACCCGTTCACGTCGCCTCGCGACGAGGATCGGGAGCGGCTGGGCTCCGACCTCGGTGGGGTGAGGGCCAAGGCGTACGACCTGGTGCTGAACGGGAGCGAGATTGGCGGGGGGAGCATCAGAATTCACGACCAGGCGCTGCAGCAGCAGATCTTCAGTCTGCTGGGGATCAGCGACGAGGAGGCGCGGTCGCGTTTCGGCTTCTTCCTCGATGCGCTCGAGTACGGGACGCCTCCCCATGGCGGCATCGCCTTGGGCGTCGACCGGATCATCGCGCTGCTGGCCGGTGAGGCCTCTATCCGGGACGTGATGGCGTTCCCGAAGACGGCGACCGCGGTGGACCTCATGAGTGGGGCGCCATCGACCGTCAGCCCTCATCAGCTGCGTGATTTGCACCTGAAGACCAAGGTGTGAGCGCCCCGGTTGCCAGCGCGGCGACTTCGTGCCACGATCGAACAGCTACGTGCCCGACCAACCAGACGACGCCGGGACGGTGACCGCCGCCCGGATTTCCATCCCTGACGAGAGCACCGAGCTCCTGTTCGGCTCCTTCGACACGAATCTGCGGACCTTCGAGGACTTGCTCGGGGTGCAGATCCGCACCGACGGCACGGCATTGCTGGCCGAAGGTGACGCCGAAGCGGTCGAGACCCTGGAACGGGTGGTGTCGCAGCTGGGGGCGCTCGTGACCGAGGGCTACCAGCTGTCGGCCGAGGACGTGCGCCGCGCCGGTCAGCTCCTGCTCGACGATCCCGGAGCGCGCCTCCGGGACTATTTCGTCCGAGCGACCGTCAAGGCGTCGGCCAAACGGCACGTCGCCCCCAAGAGCCTCAACCAGCGACGCTATCTCGAGGCGATTGACCACCACGACATCGTGTTCGGAGTCGGTCCGGCGGGAACTGGCAAGACCTACCTGGCGATGGCCCAGGCGGTCGCCTGTCTGACGGCCAAGAAGGTGACCCGAATCGTCCTGGCCCGGCCGGCGGTCGAGGCGGGGGAGCGACTCGGTTTCCTGCCGGGAGACCTGCAGGAGAAGGTGAACCCGTATCTTCGGCCGCTCTACGACGCGCTCTACGACATGCTCGACCTCGAACGCGTCGACCGGCTGCTCGAGCGTGGCACCATCGAGATTGCGCCGCTGGCCTTCATGCGCGGTCGCACGCTCAACGACGCGTTCGTTATCCTCGACGAGGCCCAGAACACCACATCGGAACAGATGAAGATGTTTCTGACCCGCCTCGGCTTCGGGTCCAAGGCGGTCATCACGGGGGACATCACCCAGATCGATCTGCCGACGGGACGGGTCTCCGGCTTGATCGAGGCGATGCAGGTCGTCGGGGAGGTCGATGGGGTGGCGTTCGTCCGGTTCGGAGACCGCGACGTCGTGCGGCATCCGCTCGTGCAGAAGATCGTGCAGGCCTACGAGGCCAACACCGCCGAGGAGTCTCCGACCCCCGCCACGACATGACTACGGACGACCCCGACCCTCCGTCTCGACTCCGCATCACCGTCACCGACGGTCGCGGCCGCCCCAGAACCGAACGCGGCCTCGTGCCGTGGCTCACCCGGATTGCTCCGCGTACGGCTCGTGGGGAGCTCACCATCGCGCTGGTGGGCGACCGCAAGATGCGGGACCTGAACCGCCAGTTCCGTGGCCTCAACCGGGTCACCGACGTGTTGTCGTTTCCCGCTGACCACGACGGGCCGGCGGTGGGTGACGTCCCCCTGCTCGGGGATGTCGTGATCGCCACCGGACGCGCCGCGCGGCAGGCTCGCGCCGCCGGATGGACCGATGCGCAGGAGGTGAAGCGGCTGGCGCTGCATGGGCTGCTGCATCTGCTTGGTTACGACCACGAGCGTGATGACGGGCGGATGGAACGTCTCGAGCTTCGGCTGCGCCGGCGCGGCGGGCTCCCACCGGACTGAGTGCGATGCTCCCGCTGCTCCTCTTTCTGATCGGATGCGCGCTGGCCTGGGTCGCGACCATCGAGGCGGCGTTCGGGGCTCTCGTACGGCTGCCGGAGCGGCTCAGCGCCGAGCGCGACGCGCGGCATGATTCGCTCACCACCTACCTCGACGCGCCACAGCGGCTCTATGTCGGCACCCGGCTTCTCCGCGGGCTGCTGAGCGCCGGCGCGGCGGTCGTGTTGGCCCGTCTCGTTGGCGTCGAGAGCCTGCAGCAGATCGGGGGATTGCTGGCGGCCGGCTTCGTGTTCCTGCTGCTGGCCGAACAGGTGGTCCCGTCGCTTCTGGTGCGAGCCGATGCTGGTCGGGTACTGGAGCTGCTGCTGCCATCGTTCGACATGGCGATGCGGGTGCTCCGCCCCGTCCAACTCGGGCTGCTCCGGCTGTGGCGGTCGGCGCGACCACGCACCGACGCCCGCGGGAACGAACACGGCGAGGCGGCCGTCGAGGCGTCTGGTGGAGCGGCCGCCGGAGAGTCGGGTGACGAGGCGGATGCCGAGGAACAGGAGGAGCGTCGGTTGTTGCAGTCGGTCGTCGACTTCGGCGGCACGCTCGTGCGCGAGGTGATGACCCCCCGTCCGGACATCGTCGTGATCGAGCACGACGCCTCGGTCAGCGCCTTCCGGGCGCTGTTTGCCGAGGAGGAGTACTCGAGGATCCCCGTTTATCGGGATGACCTCGACAACATCCTGGGGTTCGTCTTCGCCAAAGATCTCGTGACCCTCGATGGCATACCGGGCGATATGCCGATCGTGCCACAGCTGCTTCGACCCGTGCATGTCGTACCCGAGGGCAAGCGCGTCGCCGAGTTGCTGCGCGAGTTGCAGCTGAAGCAGGCGCAGAGCGCGATCGTCGTCGACGAGTTCGGGGCGACGGCCGGGCTGGTGACCATCGAGGACCTGCTCGAGGAGATCGTCGGCGAGATTCGAGACGAATACGACGACGAGCCGGAGCCGGTCGTACGGGAAGGTGACGGGATCTGGGTGTATCAGGCGACGGTCAGCGTCACCGACATGAGCGAGCACCTGGGAGTGGTCGTCGACCGTGACGGATTCGAGACCGTCGGTGGCTACCTGCTGACCCGGCTCGGCCGGGTGCCCAAGATCGGCGAGACGGTCGAGGTAGACGAGCTCATCGTTGAAGTGCTCGAGGCTGAACGTCGCCGGATCCGAAAAGTGCGGATGTGGCGGCGGGACACCGCCCGCCCGGCGGCCATGTAGCGACGCCCCTGCCTATGCGTTGTGGATACGTTTCGTTCGTCGGCCGGCCCAACGCGGGCAAGTCGACGCTGCTGAATCAGATCGTCGGCGTCAAGCTGGCGATCGTCTCCGACAAGCCGCAAACCACCCGTAATCGGATCGTCGGCGTCCAGAACTACCCGGGTGACGACCCGGCCCAGGTGATCTTCGTCGATACGCCCGGGATTCATCGTCCATTGCATCGAATGAATGTCCGGATGGTCGATATCGCCTACGAGGCGATCTCGGGGGTTGACGTCATCGGTTTGGTGCGCGACGCGACCGATGGGATCGGGGCCGGCGACAAATGGGTCCTGGAGCAGTTGGAGAAGGCGAGCGGCCCGGTCCTGCTGGTGCTCAACAAGGTGGATCTGGTCGCCAAGCCCCGGTTGCTGCCGATCATCGATTGGTATCGTCAGCAGCGTGACTTCGCCGCCGTCGTGCCCCTGTCGGCCAAGACCGGGGACGGCGTCGACATTCTCGAGCGCGAGTTCATCGCGCAGCTCCCGGAGGGCGACCCCCTCTATCCGGAGGACTACCTCACCGACCAGCCGCAGCGGATCATGGCGGGGGAGATGGTGCGCGAGCAGTTGCTCAGGTCGACGCATGCCGAGCTGCCCTTCACGACGGCGGTGGTGGTCGACCGGTTCGACGAGGAGTCTGAGCCGGGGCGGCTGCAGCTGTACTGTTCGATTCTGGTGGAGCGACCCTCACAGAAGCCGATCGTGCTGGGCCCGCGCGGGGCGCGCATCAAGGAGATCGGGTCGGCGGCGAGACGGGATCTGGAGCGGTTCTTCGAGTGCCGGGTGTTCCTCGACCTGCACGTGAAGGTTCGGGCCGAGTGGCGCGAGAGCGACCGGTGGCTCGACCAGGCCGGCGTCGCGCCCCGGTCACGGGGGTAGTCCGCGTCAGGGCGTGGGGACGGGTCGCCCCGGACCTGGGCGCCAGCGGCGCACGCGCTGCCGCGCGTCATCGAGTTGCTCCGCGCTCAGGCGGGACGCCAGCAGGTCGCGCGCCTGTTCGGCTCGGGTCCTGACATCCGGTTCGCGGGCCGCTCCGACCGCGAGATCCAGCCACATGTAGGCTTCTATCTCGTCGCCAATGCCGCCCCGCTCGCTGGCCAGCATCTCGCCCAGCGCCACCTGGGCTTCCAGGTAGCCCTGGTTCGCCGAAAGCCGCATCCACCTCGCCGCCTCGGTCCGATCCTGGCTCACCTCCTGGCCTCGCTCGTAGATCGTGCCGAGCAGGAACTGGGCGGTCGCGTGTCCCTGTTCGGCCGCCAGGCGGTAGCGATACATCAGCCCACGCGTGAAGCGGGCTTCGTCCGGGCGAGGATCCTTCGTCAGCCGGATGTCGCGGGCCACCTCGGTGGGCGGGGGCGCCGGGGCGGGCGGGGACGACCGTCTCGACCCGAGCGCCTGGGTGGCGACGACGAATCCCAGGCTGACCTGGGCCCCGGCATGTCCCTGGTCGGCGGCCAGGCGATACCAGTGCGCCGCCTCCTCGGGATCGCGCTCGACCCCGTGGCCCTGGGAGAGCATGTAGCCAAGGTTGTACTGCGCTTCCAGGTGACCCTGGGTCGCGGCCAGCCGATACAGTCGACCCGCCTCGGAGGCGAGCTCGTCGCCACCCGCGGAGAGATATCGACTCCCCAGCGTGAACTGAGCGTCGACGTGACCCTGCTCCGCGGCCTTCCGGAACCAGTCGATCGCTTCCGCTTCGTCGGTTTCCACTCCCCGACCGCGTTCCAGGTTGCGCGCGAGCCGGAACTGGGCTGAGGCGTGACCCTGTTCGGCGGCGCGGCGAAACCACTCGGATGAGGTCTCGCGGCTGCGTGGGACCCCGGTGCCCTCCGCGTGGAGCACCCCGAGATAGAACTGCGCGTCGGCATGCCCCTGATCGGCCGCTCGCTGAAACCAGCGAGCCGCCTCGGCATCGTCCTGATCGACGGCGTCGCCGGTCCAGTGGGCGTAGCCAAGGCGGTACTGGGTTCCGGCATCCCGCGGGGCGGTGGGGTCGAGTTGGTTCGTCGTCTCGGACTGCGCGGTGAGATCGGCCGTCGAGAGACCAAAGGCCAGCAGGGCGGCGGCCGAGAGGCGGCTCGCGCGCCGGACGATCGACAGGTTGGTCCCGACCGACATGGCGTTCATCTTCGCATGGCGGTGCGCGAGTCCCAAGTGGAACGACAGACGCCCGAAGGCGGCGACGGAAGTGTTACACTGAGAAGTTCTTGGTAGCGATTGTGGGACAACCAGACGAGCCTGACTCGCGCCTCCGGCGCGCGCTAACGACTCGACACGAGCGACGGGACCATGCCACCCCTCCGCCGAATCGACGTGGTACTCGATTCAGTCAAGCGACTGCAGCGGATCGGTGCGTCTGCGAACCTCGTGAATCTGCTGCAGAAGCAGCATCCGGCCGACCTCGCTGAGCTCTTCAGCGAGCTTCCCCCAAAAGACTGTCGGGTCGCACTCAACCTGCTGCTCGACCACAACAGCCGCCTCGCGATGGAGGCGCTGATCGAGTACGGACCGGAGCCGGCGTCGACGCTGCTGGCCGAGCATCCACCGGACCGGCTGGCCCAGTGGCTGCAGGAACTGCCGTCCGACGACGCCGCGGCCCTGATCGACGAGCTCCCGGAGCAGACCTCGGACGCCGTGCTCGAGCAGATGCGGGCGTCAGGCGAGGTCGAAAACCTGCTCGAGTACGCCGAGGAGACCGCCGGGCGGATCATGAATCCGACGGTGTTCGCCTTGTCGGAGGAACTGACGGCGGGCGAAGCGATCCAGGCGCTCCAGGGATCGCGGGAGGTAGAGATGGTCTTCTACCTCTACGTGGTCGATGAGCGGCGGCATCTGGTCGGCGTCGTCTCCCTGCGACGCCTGTTGCTGGTCGCGCCCGAGACACCGCTGCGGCGGATCATGACCACCGACCTGATCAGCGCCCGCGTCGACACCGACCAGGAAGAGGTGGCCCAGCACGTCGCCAACTACAACCTGCTGGCCATTCCGGTCGTCGATGAGGAGAACAAGCTGGTCGGGATCATCACGGTGGACGACGTCATCGACATCATCAAGGACGAGGCCACCGAGGACATCTACCGCCTG
>MDTE01043168.1_pt1 | contig 14033 bp, 13 predicted proteins | sample 811231 | NCBI WGS metagenome assembly MDTE01 (sample SAMN05326651, study PRJNA326480) | marine metagenome | isolation source: seawater | place: Indian Ocean: Red Sea | collected 2010 | reverse complement strand
AGCTGGAATGGTTAGTTATTTTAATGCTGAAAATGATTATGTAATTGGGCATTCGTATGTTAAAAGAGATCGTGGGATTTTAAATATGTTTGAAACTATTGATTTGTTATTATTATTATTATGTGCTCGTGGTGCTGTTGGTAATAATTATCCTTTGGCTTGTATTGGGCAAAACCAAGCATATAAGAAAAGTTTATATCATAAGGTGGGGGGGTTTAGTAAAATTAGCAATCACATTCAAGGTGATGATTCACTTTTTATGAATATTTGTAAAAAAGAAGGGAATGCAAATATTGTTTTTGCAAGTAATAAAAAATGCCATGTTCATACAAATAGCATAAAGAAATGGGTTCCTTTATTTAAACAGAGGCTGAGATGGGGTGGAGATGGCCAAATAATGTGGAAAATTAATATTTTATTTTATTTTATTTTATTAGTTTTTTTTCTTCTGCATTTGAAATTAATAATTTTATTGTTATTTTTGTGTTTATCACATGGACATTATTTATTATTAGGTAAATATTTATTAATAAAGTTTATTTTAGAGTTTGGACTTTACCATGCAGGAAGCAAATATTTAAATAATTCAATTAATTTAATTCACTTCATTGTTTGGTATGTGATACATATTTTTTATGTAGTTTTAATTGGTTTTGGAAGTTTTTATTATAAACAATTATCATGGAAAGGTAGAAGAATTATTGTTTCTAATAATTTATAATTTTGAATTTTTTTTCATATATAAAATCACATCCTAAAATATTATTGATTCCCATAATCATGCTGGGTATGATTAAGTTGATGTTATTTTTTCAATTAGATGTACGAATTATAACAATAATTACAATAACAATAGGTTACATAACTAATTTTTTTTCAAGTTTATTACTTTTGATTGGCTTGATTCCAATAATTGGTCCCATGATAATAAAAATTTTTACTTTGCCTACGTTTTGGTTGATTAATGGGTTAAGTTATTTTACTTCAGCCTATGCAATTCAAAAAGGATATGGTGAAATTCTTTTTAAGCAAAAAATTGTAATCCTAATTTTATTATTGGGGGTTGTAATTGGTTATATTTTAGGAAATATTTTTCCTATTTAATAAAATAGAAAAGCTCCAATATGGAGCTTTTCATTTCCGACGAGATCATATTGCTTTTAGGAATATTATTACCCTAAAAGTTGGTGATAAATCACCTTATTTTTTATACCAAAGTACTACAAGAACTAACGCAAATAGGCCTGCAAGACCATTCTCTCCAATTTGTCCCATGAGTTTTCCGATACCTCCAATGACTCCGAAATAGTCATTAAAGAGAATCCCAACAACTACACCTAAGACAATAAGTCCTTGGAGAAAATCTGTTATGTCAGCAATCCATGCATTTACTGTGGATATAACGTCCTTCATTTGAATCTCCTTATTTTTAATAATAACATAGGGAAGGATTTTAGCCCTTCCCTATGTTAAGTGGTGTGTTATTTTACAAATGAAGCAAATACGAGAAGTGCAAGTAATCCTAGTAGTCCACCACCGAGAAATGAGTCTACTAAGCTAACTATGCCGCCGATGGGATCAAAGCCAGTTGTATAGAGTATGTTGGCAAACACAAATGCTACTATCAAGCCTTTTAATACACCTACAACGGCAGATGATACATCGTTAATAGTGGCTGCTACGTTTTTCATTGTTTTTCTCCTTTTTGTTTTAGTTTGTTTCTCAATTGACATTATGTCTTTGAGAATTATTCCCTCATTTGTGGTGGAGAGAAGCACCAATTAGCCTTGTTGTCAATAAACTTCAAAATGATAAATTAAAATACTTTAATCCTCATTTGATATTTTTAACTTATGAAACATTATAAACTCAAGTCAATAGTTATTTAAAGTATTACTTTAACACTCTATATAGGGTTACTGATAACAAAAACCTCAATTTATTGTATTATTAACGAAGTAAACTATTTTTTAACAATTTATATATTTTATAAAAATTAATTTATTATAATGGAATAAAGATAAATTATATATGTAGTTTTCATTTTACTTCAGACAAATATTATTATTTATTAGTTTTGAATTATCTATATACATATTATAAGTCTTGGCGTACAATCTTTTCAATTATAAATTTTAAAGAACAGAAGGCTTATGATCATAAAATTGAAGTTAAAAATTATGATGGATTCAATTCATTGAATCCTCCAGTAAAAATCATATCTCCATTAAGAAGTGCAAATAAAATAATTATTTTATTTCCAGGAGCGTCACCCCATGCAGAATGTCATCCGCAAATGCAAATGTTAGGTATTGCTCTTGCAAATGTTGGATATAAGGTTTTTATTCCAAGGATACCTCCATTAAAAAATTTAGATATATCATCATCGAATATTAAGTGGTTTATTCAATTTTATAATTGGGTAATTGATAGATATGAATATGATAAAGCAGATGTTAGTTTAATTGGCATTAGTTATGGTGGAGGCCTAATGTTAAAAGCATGCTCGGATATGAAAAAAATGATTGATTCATCACAAATTTTAATGACATATGGAACTTTTTTTGATGCAAAATCTACATTGGAATTTTTAATTAGTGGAAAAATAATAAAAAATGGATTAGTTTATACAATCAAACCTCATGAATGGGGTTTGATTGTAATTTTTAAAAATTATCTTAAAAATCTTGATCTTGATTGGGATATTAGTGGGGTTCAAGCAGTTTTAGAATTGCAGATAGATGAAAAATTTAAAGAAAGAGATAATTTGATATCTAAATTACCAATATTTCAAAAAAATATTATAACTTCAATTATAAATAGTGATCCAACAGAAGAGGTAATAAACTTATCGAATCAAATTATGCAAAATGAAACTAAAGCTCTTAAAGAGCTTTCTCCAAAATATTGGTGTGATGAAATTCAAAATAAGGTTTTTGTTTTTCATGGTGCAAATGACTCTATGGTTCCATTTACAGAATCTATACAATTAGCAGAAAAATTACCTAATTCTGAATTATTGATTTCATATATTTATGAACATAAAGAAATTTCTACAAATGAAGGGTCACTATTTAGATTAAAAGAATTATCAAAAATGGCAACTTTTTTTTCAAAATTATATTATAATTATGAAAATTAAATCTTTTCAAGGAGGTTTTGATAAAAATATTACATATATAATATGGTGTGAATTAACATCTATAGCTGCCATTGTAGATGCCTCAGTAAATATGACAGAGATTATTGAATATATTGAAATTAATGATTTATTATTGGAAAAAATTTTAATAACTCATACACATTCTGATCACATTAATTTTTTAGAAGATATTTTATTTCAATTTCCTCAAATTGAAGTTTGTGGTTTTGAATTTTCAGAATATGATTTTGGGAATGATTATAGAAGGTTGAAACATTATGATGTTATTACGCTTGGAACTGAATTAATTACTTGTATTCATACGCCAGGGCATTATCCTGATAGTATATGTTATTGGAGTGAAAGTAATAATTATTTATTTACAGGAGATACAATGTTTGTAGGTAGAACAGGTAGAACAATTTCAAAAAAAAGTAATATTAATGATTTATATCATAGTATTTATGAAATAATATTAAAGTTACCTCAAAATACAATTATTTATCCGGGGCATCATTATGGACATGCTTTAACAATTTCAATAAAAGATAATGTTTTAATTTCTCCGTTTTTTAAGTGTTCTGATAAAATGGAATTTATTAAAGTAATGAAAGAATTTGAAGAGGGGAGAAGATGATTTTTTTAATTTTATTAATTAATCTGTTTCTTTCTTAATAGGAGTTTATATTATTAAAATTCATAAAAAATTTCATATAAAATGGAAAAAAAAATAACACTTGATTTTGTAGACGAGAAAGTCATAGAATTAGATGTTGATTTAAGAAGTAGTAATAAACACAATAAGGAGAATTTATTATGGCAGACAAAGTAAAAACCACTGGAGTAACAAAAGAGTCTGGATATTTATATTATTTAGATAAAAATGGTAATGTGTCTAGAGTGAAAATGGCACGTGGTGCAAATAAGGGTGGAAGTCCTGAAGTTGTAGCAAATGCTGGTGTACAACGTGAATCTGGATGGCTATATTTTATTGATAAAGATGGTGATGTATCTAGAGCAAAGATGGCTAGAGGTCGTAAATAACTCCATAAGTTATTAATTAAAGCCTCGGTTTTTTACCGAGGCTTTTTTTTTTTTTGAAAAAAGCATTATTTTATTAAATCTATTTTCAGAACCATTTTTCATTCGTTTTATATTATCTTTATGAGTAAAAATAATGAAAATAGAAATAATGAATGAAAAAAATATAAAGAGTGAAGCTGTTTCATTATTATATAGAATGAGAGTGATTATGGGGAATGTTATTCCTGCAATAATTGTAGATAATCCAACATAACCTGAAATAATTAATGTTAATAACCAAGTAATAAAACAAATTAATAACCCTAAAGGAAATAATGCTGCCAATACTCCAATCATTGTAGCAGCGCCTTTACCGCCTCTAAATTCATAAAATATTGGATAAACATGGCCTAGTACAACACTTAAGCCACATATGATTTGTAAATATTCATGATTAATGAAATGAAATGAATTATCATTAGATATTTTTAGCAATGCAATTAAATTCACGGCAATGTATCCTTTCATTCCATCAATTAATAATACAATAAAAGCATAAAACGTACCCATTATGCGAAATGTATTTGTTCCACCTGCATTTCCACTGCCCATTTTGCGAATATCTATGCCTTTTAATTTTCCTACAAGCATTGACCCAGAAATTGAGCCTAAAATGTAGCTGATAATAATTTTACAAATTATTATGACCATATTCATATTATTTGAATCCCAACTGCAAAGCTACCTGGGCCAGCATGAACTCCTAATGCACATCCCATATCAATAATGTTGATAGACTGAATGTTGTTTTGATTAGTTTGTATGATCGATTGTAATTTTTTTGCACCATTTAGATCATTGCAATGTCCAATGGAAATATTATATGATTTTTTTGAATCAAGCTTATTTATAACGAATTTACTTAATTTTTCTGTTAAATTTGTTTTTCCTTTTATAATACCAGCAGCTCCCATTTTTCCATTACTCTTTGTGGTCATTATAGGGCGAAAATTAAGAAAATCAGCAATACTTTTTACCCATTTAGGTAAGCGCCCACCTTTTACAATATAATCTAATTTTTTAACTACGACATATAAGGATGTAGATTTAATGATACTATCAATTTGGTTATTAATTTCATCATATGTGTTACCTTTTTCTGCTAATTCTGCGATTTTTGTAACAATTAAGCCTAAGCCCACTGATGCAGAAAAGCCATCTTTAATAGTAATTTTAACATTATTGATGCGCTTAGATGCATTTAGTGCAGATTGGTATGTACCACTCATACTTTGAGGTATGTGAATTGAAATTATGGAACTATAGTGAGATTGTAGATATTCATATTGACGCCTAAAATCACCTGGAGTAGGTTGGGATGTTTGAGGATGCTGTGAATTGGTTTCAAGTTCATGATAAAATTCATCAGGAGTTTGAGAAACTTTATCTATATAATCTATTGATCCAAAATTATATCGAACAGGAACAACATGAATATCTAAATCATTTTCTTCAGAAATATCTGCACCTGAATCTGTTACAATTGCAACTTTGGATTTATTATTTGTATTTTTTATTTTTTGTTGTTTCCACATATCATCAGCTTTTTCTCCAGTAACTTTACCAAAAGAAGTACATATTTCAAAAATTTTGGATGTTTTATTAACATGAATATGTACTTTTGTTTTTTTCTTACTACCTGCAATAACTAGGCTATCACCATAAGGTTCAAGTTTTACACGTAAATCATCATGATTAATATCATTCCCTTTTATTAAGCATTCAGTACAATATCTAAAGGTTGATTTTTTAGATTCAACCTTTTTTTCAATTGAATGCGTTATTGTTTGTTGAATTGGGAGTTTATTTTTAAAATTTTTCAAATCACCTTGTTTAATAAAATCAAAAATTCCATTTAATAAATCAACGAAACCTTGTGCGCCAGCATCTAAAACACCAGATTTTTTTAATATAGGTAATAAGTTTGGAGTGTTTTTTAAGGATTTTTCAGCCTCTTCAATTCCAAGATTTAGTAAGGATTCAAAGTCATGATTTTTAGAATTTATTAAATTATTAATAAAATTAGAAAAATCTGTTATTACTGTAAGAATTGTTCCTTCTTTTGGTGTTGCCAATGCTTTTCTCGCATATAATGAGCCATTTTTAATGGCATTTGCAAAATCTTTTGGGTACATTTTTTTAACACCTTGGGAGCCATCGCTAATACCTTGAAAAAATTGAGCTAATATAACTCCTGAATTTCCTCTTGCACCATCTAAAGCTGCATCTGCAAAATAAGATAACATTTGATCGGCATCAGAGTGATTTTTTTCCTTTGTTAATTCTAAAATAGAAGTTAAAGTAAATGCCATATTGGTACCAGTATCACCATCTGGTACAGGGAATACATTTATTTTATTCAAGTATTCTTGTCTAGATAATACGTTATAAGCCCCAGAGGTTAGTGCTATGCGCCAACGATTCCCATCTAAATATGTAATTTTGTTCATGTTTTTTTATAAATGGAATTACTTGATAATAAGGTTACGAATAAGTGTATTAAAAAAAAAAGAAATTTAGGGTATTAATATTTTTGTGAAAAATTTTAAAAATCTTATGGTTTTTAAAGCATCAAACCAACGATGAAATTGGTTTATGAAATGTATTTTTGAGGATGATGAAGCTTGTAGCTTTGGCCAAATGTGTTTAATGTTTTCATTAATAATATATTTAGTTAATTCTATATCAATATTGTTTGTTTTATTAAATAGTTCATGGAAATTTAATTTCCATGAAGAAGTCCCTACGGTTAACCATTTTTTAAGATAATCAAATGCCTGGTCAGAATAACATAAGCTATTTATGTCAAATCCTTTTTGAGCTTCAATCATTCTATAACCTGTACCTAAATAAATTCTATTTTCTAATCTGCTTGAGGGATAAACAAGTATTTTATTAATTGTTTTTACTCCACAATATTTAGAAAGTGCTTGTAAAAAATAAAAGTCTTCTGTAGCCTTTTTTTTAGGCATTCCACCTATTGAAACATAAGCTTTTACTGTACAGATCATTGTAGACCCCATTGATACATATCCATATGGAGACCCTGAAGCTTTCATTTTATTTGCAGTATTTTTTAAGAAATTTTCGTATTTGATAATTTGCTTTGTTATTGATCTATCATTGGAATTTATATGTTTAAATTTTACTACTGCAGCTTGAATTTGTGTTGTATTAAAATGATTAATGATTATTTTAAAGTAATTTTTATTAATAATGGAATCTGCATCAGTTGAAAAAATTAAGCTATTATCATTAATCAAATAAGGAATAGCTAAATCCATGCCTATTTTTCTAGCAAGTCCAACTCCTGCATGTTTTTTTGGAAGTTCTAATTTTTTTGAAAATGCATCAATTATTCCAATTGTAAAATCAAATGAATTATTTATTAGTAATTCATAAGTTTTTTTATTGTTATATTTTATGATTTCACTATCTATTTCTGAATTGTTAATTACAATAATAATAATAATATTTTTTAATATTAGATCACCATTTTTTTCTATGCTTTTTAACAAAACAGGTAGGTGTTCATATTCATTTAAGCATGGAATTACCATAGCATGAGAAAATTTTTGTTTAAATGTTGGATGAATTTTCCATGGTGCACTTATGCCTCTTTTTATTAAATAATTATTGGTAGAATACATTATTAATTTATGATTTTATAAGTTTTATTATGGATTCGTAGTTTCCCTCATTTACCCAATTAATTTTTATCCCATTTTTTTCAATATTACGAAAAAATGTCATTTGTCGTTTAGAAAATTGATGAATGGCTATATTTAGTTTTTCTATCATTTCTTCTTTAGAAATTTTTTCTTGTAGATAGAGACTTATATAACGATATTCTAATCCAAAACTTTCTAATTGTAAATGGGTAAGGCCATTATTAATTAGTGTTTCTACCTCTTCAATCATTCCTTCATTTAATCTTTCATGTAACCTTTTTGTAATTTTTTCTCTTATAATTTTTCTAGGGAAATCTATTCCTATTATTAGTGGATTATTGAATTTGAATTCCATGCTATGATGTTGGTTCGATTTAGTTAATTCCTTATTCATTTCAATTTCAATGGCTCGAATTACTCTACGTTTTGTATCAATAAGATATTCAGTTATATCATTATCAATAATAGAATTTAATTTTTTTATTAGCTCATGTAAACTAAGAGCTTCTAAGTTGACTCTTAATTGCTTATCTGGTTTTACAGCGGGTAAATGGAAATCCATTAATATGGCTTTTATATATAATCCAGTACCTCCACATAAGATTGGAATTTTCCCTTTTTGAGATAATTCTAGGATTATTTTTTTAGTATCTTTTTGAAATTGAAAAACATTATAGTTTTTTTGTGGGCTTATAATATCAATAAGATGATAAGGTATTTTTTTATTGTTAATAATATATTCATGAAGGTCTTTTCCAGTACCAATGTCCATTCCTTTATAAACCTGCCTAGAATCTGCCGATATGATTTCACCATTTATTTCATTTGCAATTTTAACTGCTAATTTTGTTTTTCCAGTTGCAGTTGGACCAAGAATGACAATAAGGTCATGAACGGTTCTATTTTTCATTTATTATAAGTATGGTTAATTTGAGATGAATATTATACTTAAATACAGGTAATGGTTTAGTTTAAAACTGTATGAGCTTTATAAACAGATTGTATTTTATTAGTACTTTCATTTAAATGTGCATTTGTATAATCATCAAATTTATTGAAAGAGATTAGTGCTGCAACTATTTTTTCATTGATTTGTTGTAGGCTTATTCTTGCCAAAGCAATTGCATCACTATGGAAATAATTTTTTTCATTTAAAAGAATTGCACTTAATATTTCTATATGAGATTTTTGTAAATCTCTACGAAAACTATTAATATTTTCTTTATTATTAATTTCAGACCATATGGAATTTGTAATTATTTGAAATAATTCAGAAAGTGTAAAAACTTCTTCTCCAGGTAAATATTTTAATTCATTATCTCTTACTCTAGAAAAAATTCTAGGATTATGAAGTCTAGATAATGTTCCAGATTGTATCCATCGTATATAATCATGAATGGGATAATCAATTCGACTCATTCTCCATACACGTCCACGAAAATCTCCTTCACGTTCTGGTGCAAGTTTATTTAAAAGGTCTGGTTCAAATTCAAATGATTCTTTTGATAAAATATTATTAATTAAAAAATTCAAAGCTTCACGTTGTTTTGTTGCTGGTACCACATTAAAAGGATTTTTATCTCCAGGATCTCCCATATGATGTCTGCTGTGATAAATTCCTCCAATATATTTTGCAATATTGCGAGAAGCACTATGATATTGACGAAGTGCTCTATCAAAAATATTACGTATTTTTACATATTTTTCACCTTTTTTTGTAAAATATGTTGGAATGGAATCCCAGAGAGCTTGAGATAATTCAAACATTTTCTCATAATATTTAATTGGGTCATTAGTTAGGTCCCATGCATTGGAATGTGGATCAATACCTCGTGTTGAAAGGCCATATGTATCTTCATCAGTACCATATCTGAGTAATGGGTCTGTTGATCTAGAGGCTATTTTATTTAGAAATTTCTGTTCAGACATTTTAGATTGATTTGATTCTTTGTAGGCATATTCTATTGCCCAATAATCATAGATTCCAGGTTTGGTTTGAAAAAAGTTTTGTCCATCAAATATATTGACTGGTTGATAATCCATGACAGAGCCACTTATACCATTTTTATTAGTAAATTCTAAATCACTTAATTGTTCAATTGAATAAATTGAACTTGCTTTAAAATTATGTCGTAAACCTAAAGTATGTCCTACTTCATGTAATACTAAATCAACTAATCCATCATGAATATATTTCTGCAATTCCTCATCATTTCCATTTATTATATTAGAGGCTTTCATTAAATCCCATGCTGATGCCATTTCTGCATGAAGGTGCTCTCCATAATCACAATGATTTGAAGGGAAATCTATTTCTTGCAAATCATTTTCAAAGTCTATTGATAAGGGGTTTATGAGTGGCTTTACAAAGTCTGTATGTGTTTTATAAAAACTTCTTACAAAGTCTGCACTAATTCTAATATCAGCATCATAAAGTTCTCCTGTATAAGGATTAGCTCGTGATGGTCCTACGGCATAGCCTGAACCAGGTTGAAAAATCCAACGAATGGTATTGTATCTTACATCTGCAGGATCCCATGTAGCATTTTCAGGCATTTGTTTGACAATGATTGCATTTTTGAAGCCTGCAGCTTCAAATGCTTCATTCCAAGCTAATATGCCTTCTCTAACTGCATCTCGAAATTCATAAGGAACAGTGTTTTCTATCCAATAAACAATTGGTTTAATAGGTTCAGAAATTTGATCTGTAGGATTTTTTTTCCGTAAATCCCATCTATTTATATATCGAATATATGGTGAATCTTTTCGAAGATCAGTGTAATCTTGATAAATTGTAGTAAAATGTCCAATACGATCATCAGATATTCTTGGAAGATAATCAGTTTCTTTTATTTTAGATAAACTAATGTGGTATGTACTTATCATGCTACTTGAGTTAGGTAGGGTATATATGTAGATTGGTTTTTTCCCTTTAAAATGAAGAGATACTTCGATCTCACTATTGAAAGGAAAAGACTTAATATCTTTAAAATAGCTATCTTTTTTGTCAAAGCTATATACACCTTGACTTTTCATTGTAATTCTTTCTATATCGTACAAGAAGATATCACTAAGATTTGCAAGTATTGCACCTGTTTCAGGGTGAGGCTTACTAACTATTTTTGTAGATGCTAAAATAGAATTAGACTTATGAGATTCTACTGATTTATGAAAGGGTGAATTTGTTTCTGCTCTAAATTTTAAATTAACATTAATATATTGAATTCTTTCACCTACTTTTTTAAACATAAATGGATATTCATCCAACATTGAGCTACCATCAAGTAAAAATGCATCACCTGATTGCCGTGTTAAGCCTGCCAGGTAAATTGTTTCAAATTGATCAGGTAAAATTTCAACATATGCTTTATTATTATTTTCATTCCAGTAAATGGTAAATAAACCTTCAATTTTTTTAAAATCTTTTATGATATCTTCAAATGTTTTTTGCGAAGATTTATTTTTAAGGGATACCTTTTTTGAAGTTTTTTGTTTGATTTTCTTTTTTTCTAAGAAATCAGTATTAAGATTTTTATAGGGGTCAGAAAATGCGTGGTTGAAAAAAATAAACCAGATGAAAAGTTGCAGAAAATTTCTATTAATAAAAAAATTCATTAATTAATAAATAAATTTAAGTCAATTTGACTATTTTTTTTCATAATAATTAAAAATATATTAGTTTATTTTGTTTGTAAAATGGATTTTACTTTATTTATTAAATTGAGCACTTCAGATTTAGTCGGTGCTTCAGCATATATTCTAATAATTGGTTCGGTATTTGATTTTCTAATATGTAGCCAAGAGTCATTCCAAATTAATTTTAGCCCATCCAAATGGTTTTGCTTGGCTTTGGGAAAAGCCTTTTGAATTTTATTTATTGCAATTTCAGCATTAATATTATTTAATTCTATTTTATCTTTTAACATGATGTATTGTGGCATGGACTGGAAAACTTGGCTAACTGATTTGTTTGTTTGTGCCATACGATTTAAAAAAAGTGTGACACCAATTAGAGAATCTCTCCCTAAATGACTTTCTGTAAGTATGACTCCTCCATTGCCTTCTCCTCCAAGCATGGAATTTATTTCTTTCATTTTATTGACTACATTTATTTCACCAACGGCTGTTCGAATAACATTGTTACCATATTTTTTTGCTATTCTATCAACTGCTAAAGTAGTTGACAGATTAGTTACGATGTCTTTATTTGATTGTGTTGATTTTAGAAAACCATCAATACAAAATACCAAAGTATATTCTTCGCCTAAAGGAATTCCTTTTTCATCAATAATTGCTAAGCGATCACCATCTGGATCTGTTGCAAAACCCATATCAGCTTTGTTATCAATAACAGCATTTTTTAAATCATTTAAATTATGAGGAAGTGGTTCGCATCCTCTTGGAAATACTCCATTTGGATTACAGTGTAAGGAATATACTTTACAACCAAGAGCTTTTAGCATTTTTGGGAGAGCTTTAGATGCCGCGCCATTGACTGCATCAATTACGACAGTAAATTTTTTATTTTTTATTGCTAGTAAGTTAATCATTGATAATTTAAGGGTATGTTCTACATGGCTAAGATAACCATCCTTAATAGCAATTATTTTCCCTTGTGTTTTTATCTCGTTTGAAATATTATTTATTTTTTTAAATAATGCTTCATTTTTTTCTTCATTTAAAAAACAGCCATTATAATCAATAAATTTTAACCCATTCCATTCTTCAGGGTTATGGCTTGCTGTAATGACTATTCCTCCAGCAAATTTGTTTTTTTTAACTAGAAATTGAGCTGTTGGTGTTGGAATGATATTGTAGTTAAAAACATTTCGTCCACATTTTATAAGAGTTTCAGATGCAATTTTTATTAAGTCCTGTCCATGGATACGACTATCTCTCGCTAATAATATATCGCCATTTTTTTGAATGTTTGAAAATGCTTGAATATGGTCAGATAATATTTTTTGTGTGAGGGTTTTTCCTACTATTCCTCTAACACCTGAAATTCCTTGGATTAATTTCATGGTTTAAATTAAACCATGATTGGTAAAGATAAAAATGATTCAAATAAAAAATCCAAAATTTTTTTTGGATTTTTTATTTGAATTTGAGAATAAGTTTATTTAACCAAGATATTGGCGTAATTTTCTACTTCTAGAACGATGTCTAAGCCTACGAATCGCTTTTTCTTTTATTTGTCTTACTCGTTCACGAGTCAAACCAAATTCTTCTCCAATTTCATTAAGAGTAAGTGCATAAGATTGTCCAATCCCAAAGTACATACGAATAACTTCTCTTTCTCTATCTTTTAGAGTATCTAAGGCTGCAGAGACTTCTTCTTGCAGAGAGTCCATTTGTAACTCTTTATCAGGTTCTTCAGTTGCACCATCTGGTATGACATCTAATAAACAATTTTTATCTTCATCTGAAAATGGAGTGTCTAATGAATGATGCCTGCGAGAAATACGTTGTGCATCATTTACTTCATGAGGTTTCATTTCTAATTGCCTTGCTAGTTCATCTGCTCTAGGAGCACGTTCAAACTCTTGTTCTAATCTTTCAGCTGCTTTATTTATCTTTGAAATAGTACCTACCCGATTTAATGGTAAACGAACAATACGAGAATGCTCAGCTAAAGCTTGTAGGATGGATTGTCTAATCCACCATACTGCATATGAAATAAATTTAAAGCCTCTAGTTTCATCAAAACGTTCAGCTGCTTTTATTAGTCCTAAATTCCCTTCATTAATTAGGTCTGTCAATGGAAGCCCTTGCCCTTGATAATCTTTTGCAACACTTACTACAAATCTTAAATTTGCTTCAGTAAGTTCTTTAAGGGCAAGTCTATTACCTTGTTTGACAGCAATTGCTAATTCCACTTCTCTCCCAGGATCTAATGGATCATAGCGACTAATTTCTTGTAAATATTTACTTAAAGATCTATTTGCATCACTACCTAATTTTTTTATTTTTTTCTCAAGCTTGGCAATTTTTTTCTTTCTTTGTTTTTCTTGTTTGCTTTTTTCAGCCATTAAAAGCTCTTCTTCTTCAGTCAGTTCATCTTGTACTTCTTCAGGCTCTAATTCACCTTGATTCATTTTGGTTGGAATCGTATTTTTATTATTTTTAATTTTTTT